>ENA-UZXC01001377-UZXC01001377.1-metagenome-genome-assembly--contig:-Day-2-25m-contig-1377_pt1 | contig 10047 bp, 10 predicted proteins | sample MGYA00260340_ERZ794900 | MGnify/ENA metagenome assembly ERZ794900 | reverse complement strand
ACTTCTTGCCCTTTACCATGTCCGCGAACTTCAGCGCTCGGAGAGAAAACCCGCAGATACTCTGCTGGGAGTTGGTGTTGTTGATTCTCGCCGTATTTCATCACGAGCATATCCTTGGACTCAGCAACTAAGATACTCTTTGGTATAGGCATTGGGTCTAACCCTCAATTTTTACAATATGAACCTAGTTAGGTCTTCATTGCCGGCCAGTTCACCAAGGTTCTTGTTTACAAAAGCTGTATTAATTGAAATCTTTTCATCTTTTGATCCCAAATCTGACGCGTTATAAGAAATATCCTCAAGCAGGCGCTCCAAAATAGTGTGTAGGCGACGTGCTCCGATGTTTTCAGTACCTTCATTAACTTCAAAGGCAATTTCAGCAATCCGACGGGTACCATCTTTGGTGAAATTAATAGTTAAGCCTTCGGTAGACATAAGTTCACAATATTGCTTTGTCAGCGAGGCTTTTGGTTCGGTTAAAATCCTTTCCAAATCACCAACCTCAAGAGCATCTAATTCTACTCTGATGGGTAGTCTACCCTGTAACTCTGGTATTAGATCTGAGGGCTTTGAAAGGTGAAAAGCGCCAGATGCGATAAATAAGATGTGATCTGTTTTTATCATTCCAAATTTAGTGGAGACAGTACACCCTTCTATCAGGGGCAACAGATCCCGTTGAACACCTTCTCGTGAAACATCTGCACCAGTAGTTTCTCCACGCCGGCATACTTTGTCGATCTCATCAAGAAAGACAATACCGTTTTGTTCGGCAGCCTCTACGGCAGTCGTTTTGATTTCTTCTTCATTTACCAACTTAGCTGCTTCTTCTTCCTTGATATGTTTCAAGGCATCTGCAACAGTAACCTTGCGACTTGCGGTCTTCCCTTGCCCCATATTACTGAACATGTTTTGTAACTGAGAGGTCATCTCTTCCATTCCCGGGGGAGCCATAATTTCAACGCCCACAGGGGTTTGACTCATCTCAATTTCAATCTCTTTGTCGTCGAGCGCCCCTTCACGCAGTTTTTTACGAAAAACTTGTCGCGTAGTTGAACCGGTTTCTTCTTTACCTTCTGATCCTCTGGCAGGGGGTAGAAGGGCGTCTAAGACACGCTCTTCTGCAGCATCCATTGCCCGCTGCTCTACTTTTAACATTTCAGCTTCACGGCACTGTTTCACGGAGGTTTCTACCAAATCACGAATAATTGACTCCACATCTTTTCCAACGTAGCCCACCTCAGTAAATTTAGTAGCTTCAACTTTTACAAAAGGCGCATTGGCTAGCTTGGCTAGTCGTCGGGCAATTTCGGTCTTGCCAACACCAGTAGGTCCAATCATAAGAATATTTTTTGGCGTGACTTCATTGCGCATTTCGTTATCTAGTTGGGACCGACGCCATCTGTTCCTCAACGCAATGGCAACAGCTCGTTTAGCATCATCTTGCCCAATAATGTGACGATTGAGTTCATGTACGATTTCTCGGGGAGTCATTTGAGACATAATTAAACCTTAGAGTCTAACTCTTCAATAGTTCTATTTTGATTGGTATAGATGCAGATATCGCCGGCAATTTTGAGTCCCTGCTCTACAATTGTTCGTGCATCCAATTCAGTATTTTCCAAAAGCGCGCGAGCGGCAGACTGAGCGAAAGGTCCGCCTGAACCTATTGCTATAAGGTCGTCTTCAGGTTGAATGACATCACCGTTACCGGTAATGATTAGGGATGCCTCGCTATCTGCGACTGCAAGCAGGGCTTCCAGCTTGCGTAGCATCCGGTCAGTTCGCCAGTCTTTGGCCAGCTCGACGGCTGCGCGAGTTAAATTACCTTGGTGTTGCTCTAATTTTGCTTCAAAACGCTCAAAAAGAGTGAAGGCATCGGCGGTGCCGCCTGCAAAACCGGCGATGACTTGATCGTTGTGCAGACGACGGACCTTACGAGCGTTGCCTTTCATAATGGTGTTACCCAAGCTGACTTGGCCATCGCCACCAATAACGACTTTACCATTGCGCCGTACTGAAAGAATGGTTGTTCCACGATACTGTTCCAAAGCTAAACTCCTCTTCTATTTAACCTATAAGATGGGGTCTATCCTAAGAATATCAACACTCTAGCCTTAAAAAATAGTATCGCTTAGAAATGCCCCTCTTTTTGTAAATCTTTTATACAAGCAAGGATACTATCCCGCAAGGTAGCTACGATGAAGTCCACCTGAGTACGATCAATAATTAACGGAGGTGACATCACGTTAAGATTGATGATGGGGCGAACAATTAGACCCCGAGAATCAGCTTGATTTGATACCCACTTACCAATATCTAAATCCTCTGAAAATAGTTCCTTAGTTTCTTTGTTTTTTACAAACTCAACACAGGCCATTAAACCTACGCCTCTGACATCACCCACGATAGGGAGATCAGTCAATGTTTTCAGCTGCTCTTGAAAGTAAGGGCCGAGCTGTTGAACATGAGGCAATAATTTCTCACGCTCCATGATTTCAATATTTTTGAGCGCCGCAGCACAGGCAACCGGATGCCCAGAATAAGTGTAACCATGAGTAAAGCAGCGACCATGGCCCAATTCACTGATGACATCATGAATCGCGCTTGAATAAATTGTTGCTCCCAGCGGTTGATAGCCTGATGTTAAACCCTTGGCTGAACAAATAATGTCGGGTTGAAAATCAAACACTTCCTTGGAGGCAAACCAGTGTCCAAGCCGACCAAAGGCGGTGACGACTTCATCTGACACATACAAAACATCGTACTTTTGACATATTTTCCATGTGCCTTGGTGATAACCTTTAGGTGGCACAATAACGCCACCGGCACCAAAGATGGGCTCGGCAAAAAATGCAGCCACCTTATCAGCACCAATAGAGAGAATTTTGTTTTCTAATTCGGCTAATTTTGTAGCGAGAAATTCAGCTTCCGTAACATCTGCCTCCGCCCTATAAAAGTTGGGGCACGAAATATGATGAATAGTATCTTTAATGTAGTCGAATTCTGGGGGGTGATCCCCAGGCTTACCTCCGATAGACATTGCGGCATAGGTCGTACCATGGTACGAATTTACCCTAGAGATAATGTGCTTTTTGTCGTGCTTACCTCGACAGTTCTGATAGAAATGTATCAACCGATAAGCCGTATCAACGGCAGTAGATCCGCCACATGATAGAGCTACATGATTAAGGTCTCCGGGAGCTAACTCAGCTAATTTCGCAGACAGTTGGGCCGCGGGAACATTAGTCATGTCTACAAATGGGCTAGCATAGGCCATGTTGCGTACTTGATCGGCAATAGCCTCTGCCATCTCTTCTCTTCCAAGGCCGATGTTGGTGCACCACAGGCCACCAACAGCATCTAAATATCGATTACCATCACTATCATAAATATAGGCCTCATGGGCAGCAGCAATGGGTAGCGCGCCTTCCTCTGTGAATGCATCAAACACTTGGAAAGGGTGCAAAAAATGATCTTTGTCTTGCTGATTAATCAACTCAGTATCAAATTGATCAAAATAGGTCTGATCATGTGATGAGAACTTATTGTCACTCATGAGGTAAATTTCCTAGTAGTAAGCTAACGGTAAAACAACAGGTTAACGTCCATGATTATTTAACCCTTATACCCTAATGGTGTTAGCAACACTGTGAAGGCTGATTTTCTCGAAGAAATAGATGAGAAAATTGACCGATAAAGCACCCTACTTAGACCAATAAAGAGTCCTTCTATGACCGTATTAGAGTCTGACTTAGCCAAAAATGTGAACTATACTGCTGGAAAGGGTTCAATACTCGCGATAATAAAAACATAACCAGTAATGGGGGCTTTTTAATGACCGACCCAACAAGCTTAAACAGAACAGCCAGAGACCAGGCAAAACAGTTAACTGGGCGGGTAGCTTGGCCAACGATATTGCTGGGTCTTGTGGTCTTCTCAGCTTACTGGGTAATTCCTTACTTAGTAGCATTTGTTAATTTTAGCTTGTGGGTTGCCATCCCTATAATGGTAGTGCTTACCTATGCTGCTTACACCGTTTTGCACGAGTCAGTTCATGGATCCATTAGAGGTAAAAACAAATCTCTTCAGTGGTTGAACGATGGATTAGGGTACCTTTCTGGTACTATTTTACTCACCCCTCTGACCGTACATCGCCCGGAGCACTTAAGTCATCATGCTAATACAAATCATGGTGACCGTGACCCGGACCAGTATTCAGCAGGCATCGTTGGTTCACCAAGAGAGATATTTCGTTCGGTTTGGGATGGAGTAGCCACCCAATATCGTTTTTATATGAGCACTCACTGGCAAAAGGCACCGGCTCGTAGGAATGCCATGCTAATACTCGAAATATTTTTAGGTATTGGACTCCGTGTTCTTCCATTTGTAGTTCTTTTCAGTACTAATAATCCAGAGCTAACATCAGGCTGGTGGCGACTTGTGGTGCTTTTTTTGGTGTCAGGTTTTCTTGGCGTCTATGTATTGGTATATCTATTTGCCTATATCGTCCATCGCCCTCATACAGAGACCGGACGGTACCGTGATACTTCAACCATTGTCATCAAAGGTCCTCTCTCAAAAGTTGTTACCTTGTTTTGGGGTTACCAGAACTATCATTCTATTCACCATCTTTTCCCTAGCGTACCGTTCTTCCATTATCGTCGGCTGTTTGACGATATCAGCGGGATAATGGATGAGATGGGTGCGCCCATTTATCAGTTAACCTGGGCGGGATTACGGAAAATACGAGCGGCAGATTTGTAGTTCATAATTCCTTAGAGGAATTACCCTCAAAAGAGTCGTAACTTATCGTGCCACAGTTTTACAGTGATTGCTCTTAACCCAATGCTCGACATAATTTGGCGAGAATGACCAGCGGGGATTCATCCTTAAACCAGCGACATTTAGTGCCCTTGCAGTCCAATGATTGCAGGTATTAAAAATGGTGTAAGTGCCATGAGCCTCAAAAAAAACCTCGCCATTATCCTTAACCCGCACCTCTGTCGTCTGGTCAGCGATATCAAGTTTCAGGTACTCGCAGACAAAGTCCAATATAGCGTTCCTCTGCATAATGTCTAAATGAATTTCATAAAGCTTTCTTTTTTTTGGTATGTCATCAGACACTTCATTTACACCCAGTATCCCCATAACTGCGGCTGTGGGTGTTAGGAGCGCTTTTACCCCCATCCATTTTGTTTGTTTAGAATTGCCGTAGTATGCATAGTCCCCCCAGCCTATCTGTAGCCAAGTAGCATCAGGAAAATAGGCTTCCAAGGCTGATACACGAGCATTCACCTCAGCACTAGGTAACAGTAGATGGGTGTGTAGACCGTTATTAGTAAAGTAAAGGGAGGGCTCTTTCATGAACTGCTTATCTCCAGTAGCTACACATAAGACTTTCTAAGTTGTCGGTCATTGAACAACTTAATACTAACGTCCGAAAGTATCAAACGCCAACTGAACGACGCAGTAACGGATAAAACAGTAGCAAAGCGATAGCTCGAGCAACAATATAAATAATCATTGCACCCCAAAGGCCTTGAACGCCAAATTGATCTGTTAGCGCCCACCAAGCGATAAGATAAACTGCGAAAGCGAACACAGTGGCATCTCGCATTTGCCGCGTAAAGGAAGCACCGATGAAAATGCCATCTAATTGAAAGGCTGCAAAAGAGAGCAAAACATAGAGTGCAGCTAAAGGGAGTAATGGATTGGCGGTAAGACGTACTGCAATTATATCAGTTAGTAGCATCACAGCCATATCACCCAGCATCATGATCACCAGTGCCAACAGGATGGCAGTGATTAGGGCCAAGATAGTTGATCGTCGAACGGCGAGGTCAAAAATATCTCTGCGCTTTGCGCCGATGGCATTGCCCACCAGAGCTTCCACTACAAAAGCATATCCATCAAGGAAGAACGCTGAGAATGCGATTAATTGCAGTAATATATGGTTACTAGCTAGTAGAGTGTCGCCAAACTTCGCACTCTGGTTAACAAAGAAAGCGAAGGAAAACACCAAAATCAGCGTTCGCAGCATAATGTCTATATTTGAAGATGCAGTTTTTAGNNNNCCATTCGGCGATAACAGTACCTAAGGCTATGCCACTGGCGCCCCAGCCCAAGATGCCGGCGAACCAGATATCTAATAGAATATTTAGGCCATTCAAAAACAGTTGAACGACTAACAGGGTTCTGCTCTTACCCAAGCCAATTAAAAGTCCCATCAAGGCAAAGGTAGCCAGTGTGGCGGGGGCACCCCAGATGCGGATATTAAAATATTCTTTGGCAACAGTCTCAACTTGGGCGCTTCCATCTAGCAGAGAAAATGCAGCCAACTCGATGGGCCATTGGATCATAATTAAAGCCACACCAACACAGACTGCAATCAGTAGGGCTCTGCCGAGTACTGCTCTAACTTCTTGCTCATCTCCAGCGCCGGAAGCTTGGGCAGCAAAACCCGTAGTGCCCATTCTTAAAAAGCCAAAGCTCCAATAGACAAAAGAAAAAATCAACGCGCCAAAAGCGATAGCACCGAGGTCTTCGACATTGCCGACATTGCCGATGACAGCCGTATCTACAAGCCCCAATAATGGGACTGACGCATTAGCCAAAATGATCGGCCATGCTTTTTGCAAAAGATATCGATAACTGATGGAGTCGGGGATTTGCATTTATTTAAACTAATTCAATAGTGGCCTGTTAAAAGGGTGGGCGCTTGCATTTTGCCTACTCAGATTACAGGGTTTAAAGTAACTACGATAGCCTCAGATGGTACTAGGTGCGCTTGCAACCTGGGAAGGTGCACAACATTTCGAAAACCAAGTTGGCTGCCAACAGGGCGGTGTTCCCTGTTGTATCGTAGGGGGGTGAAACCTCCACTAGATCCGCGCCAACCATATTAAGCCCCCAGCAGCCCCGCACAATCTCAATGCCTTGGGTACTTGTTAACCCACCGGGCTCTGGAGTTCCTGTTCCCGGAGCCACTGAGGGGTCTAAACCGTCGATATCAAAAGAAAGATAAGCGGGAGTATCAGGACCAATCGTTGCTCTAATATCATCCATAAGTGGGGCAAGAGATTTGTACCAGCACTCTTCAGCTTGAATCACTCGAACGCCTTGGTTACTCGCCCAGTCAAAGTCCTCTGCTGAGTAGCCTGTGGTTCTGAGACCGATCTGGAACATTTTATTGCAATTCACTAATCCTTCTTCAATAGCTCGTCTGAATACAGTGCCATGGGCTACTTTTTCCCCAAACATCATATCGTTAGTGTCAGCATGAGCATCAACATGAATAAGGGCCACAGGACCATGTTTTTTTGCAATTGAGCGCAACAGAGGCAAGGTCATTGTGTGGTCGCCACCAAAAGAAACCGGTTTAGCGCCATGGCTAATGACATCGTCAGCAAACTTTTCAATGATGTCGATAGATTTGAGCAAATTAAAGGTATTTAAAGGCACATCCCCCACATCAGCGACCTGAAAAGAATCAAAAGGCGCAGCTTTCGTATACATGCCGTAAGGTCTAACCATCACCGATTCACAACGAATTTCGCGGGGGCCAAAGCGAGTGCCGCCGCGGTTACTGGTACCTATGTCCAGTGGAATTCCGAGCAGTGCAATATCTAGGTTTTCAGCATTTGCATGTACCGGCAGTCGAAACATGGACGCTATACCCGCAAAACGGGGCATCTCATTCCCACCTAGGGGCTGGTTAGTCTTTTTATTGCTCATGATTGTTCTCCCTCGGCCCGGCTTTTGAGCCTATATTGCTGTATCCGGACATCTTAAAACATTATGGGCCAAATCTCTAAATCCATTGGCATTGCGCTAGTACAGAGGTCTTAGATTAGATGCTTTGCCACGCTAGCAACCCTATACCTAAGCGGGGGTATTGCAAAGGCCATGAAAGTTAATTTATTTTAGCTAATATTCAGCTATGCTACTGCCGTGTGCAAAGGCACCCTAGATAGATACGTGTGACTAATACTGACAGATACCGGAAAAACTAATGACACTAAATTTAAAAGATAACGGCTTAATCACTCACCAAGCTCATATCAATGGAGTTTGGGTAGATGCTGATAACGGCGAGACCCTTGATGTGACTAATCCAGCAACGGGGGAAGTGATTTCATCGGTAGTCAAATGTGGTACTGCTGAAACTCGACGAATGATCGAAGCAGCAGCTGTTGCGCAAAAATCATGGTCAGAAACCACAGCCAAGGAGCGAGCGGCACTATTGCGCCGGTGGTTTACGCTGATTATGGAAAACCAAGAAGATCTTGCTCAGATTTTAACTGCTGAGCAGGGCAAGCCTCTAGCTGAAGCTCGAGGCGAGATTGCCTATGGAGCCAATTATATTGAATGGTTTGGTGAAGAGTCCAAACGTGTCTATGGCGATACTATTCCGCAGCCATCCAATGACAAGCGAGTCATGGTTATTAAACAGCCGGTAGGGGTTGTGGCCTGTATCACACCTTGGAATTTCCCCAATGCGATGCTCACGCGAAAAATAGCTCCTGCAATCGCCGCGGGTTGCTCTGTTGTGGTTAAGCCCGCTAATGCCACACCCTTGTCGGCTTTAGCACTGATGGTGCTGGCTGAGCGTGCAGGGTTTCCGCCAGGGCTGATGAATATTCTCACTGGACGCACCTCAGAGATTGGTGCTGAGATCACCAGCAACCCGTTGGTTCGTAAGGTGACCTTTACAGGGTCAACCCCAGTGGGCAAGCAATTAATGGCAGAGTGTGCTGCAACTGTTAAACGCACGTCTATGGAGCTAGGGGGTAACGCACCCTTTATTGTCTTTGATGACGCGGACATTGACTCCGCAGTAACTGGCGCCATGATTTCTAAGTACCGTAACGCCGGTCAAACCTGTGTTTGCTCTAACCGAATATTAGTGCAATCGTCTATAGCAGAAGAATTTACCACCAAGTTTACAGCGGCGGTTAAAGACTTGGCTATGGGCAATGGTGCAGAAGATGGAGTAGTGGTTGGGCCATTAATTGACCAAAAAGCGGCAGTAAGTGTCTGTGAGTTTATTGATGATGCTGTGACTAAGGGAGCGGTTGTAGAAGCCGGTGGAGGAATGAGCGCACTAGGTGAATGTTTTGTCGAGCCTACTATCTTGACCAATGTTTCCAGAGACATGCGTGTATTCTCTGAAGAAATTTTTGGCCCAGTGGCGCCGATATTTAGTTTTGACACAGAAGAGCAGGCCATTGAGATGGCAAACGACACCGAGTTTGGTTTAGCAGCTTATTTCTATTCCAGAGATATCGGCCGTGTTTACCGAGTAGCTGAAAAGCTTGAATACGGCATCGTCGGTATTAACGAAGGTATTATTTCTAACGAAATGGCACCCTTTGGTGGTGTCAAAGAGTCCGGTGGTGGCCGTGAAGGATCAAAGTACGGCATGGACGATTATCTAGATATAAAATACATGTGTATTGGCGGTATTGACCAATAATAAAAAAACAACGGGAAACAATCATGACGCACCTTATTTACCCCACAACTAACTTCAAGGCCATTGAGCAGGTTACCGTAGAGCGCGGCGAAGGTTGCTATGTTTGGGATAACCACGGCAATAAATACCTTGAAGGCCTTGCAGGTCTTTGGTGCACAGCGCTGGGTTATGGCAATCAAGAGGTTATAGCCACAGCTACTGAGCAGATGAGCAAGTTAACCTTTAGCCATATGTTTGGAGGTAAGACCCACCAGGTTGCGATTGATTTGGCCGACAAGCTCGCTGAAATGATTCCTATGGCTGACTCGGTCATCTCTTTTGGTAACTCTGGCAGTGATGCCAACGACACGCACATTAAATTATTGCGTTATTACCATGAAGCCATAGGTAAGCCTGAGCGACGCAAAATNNCCAGTGACACAAAATCACTTCGACCTGCCGGTAGACGCTCTTGGTATTTTGCGTACTGACCATCCCCATTATTATCGTGGCAAGCAAGGTGAAGAAACCGAAGATGAGTTCGTCGATCGCATTGTGGGTAATCTTGAAGCCATGATTGTGGCAGAGGGGCC
>ENA-UZXC01006636-UZXC01006636.1-metagenome-genome-assembly--contig:-Day-2-25m-contig-6636_pt1 | contig 10050 bp, 14 predicted proteins | sample MGYA00260340_ERZ794900 | MGnify/ENA metagenome assembly ERZ794900 | reverse complement strand
CGGGTGAACTTGGTGTTGTCAACCATAGCGGTGATGTAGTCTTCCTGTAGCGTCTGGATAGCCTCAAGTTCGTTGGCCAAGTTTGGTAGGTTACCAAAGTTTCCTGCTGCGACATTGTGAATCATAACGCGGCAGTTCTTGCCAATCTTGCGCTTGCCCTTGGTTCCTGCTGCGAGGAGTAGGGTTCCAGCGGACATAACCTTGCCGACACCGATGGTGTGGATTTCGGTCTCTTCCATTATAACCTGCATCACATCGTAGAGAGCGAACATATCGTCTGCGCTGCCGCCGTAGGTGTTGATGTAGAATTCAACAGGCTTCTTTTCTTCGCCCTCGGGTAGTAGGCGGTTCATTTCGTTGAGGTAAAGGAGAGCCTGTGTTAGTTCAGCAATCTTCTCATCTTCAACTGAAGAGTAAAGACCGATAACTCTTAGCTCTGGCTCCTTGGGCGGTGCGCCCCCTCCTAACAATTCTTCAAGACTGATTGTCTTGACCTTGGGATTTGGTGCGTCGGTGCCAGCGCCTGCTTCTTCTTTAGATACTGTCTCGGCTGGAGGAAGTACGGTATCAAGAATCTTTCCAATAATCTTACGCATCATTTGTTTGTCTCCTTTGAAAACATAATAGCTGTTTTTTTGTTGTTATTTAGGAATCTCTGCGACCCTCTCCAATCATCAAATTCGATAAATCCTTTGAACATTTCAGGGTGCGCCTGGAGTAAATAGGCGACCGAATTGTCTTTGTAGTCTTGGGTAACCTTATCGTTGTCTCTTTTAAGAGATTCATATTCTTTATCTCCATAGGACTTACCATTCTTGCGAAGGGCATCCAGTCTGTTTATGTGGGCGTAGTGTAAGTATTCTAACCCCTTATTAACAATTGTCAAGTAGAAAACATAAGCCATCCTCAAGATGACTAATGATAGCTTAGTAGACTTGAAAAAGTAGAAACCTGCGCAGGTGAGCCACCCAAGCAAGAATGAACAGCCTGCTATCACTATGCTAACGACGATTTCCATTGTATCTCCAAAAAAAATAACCACCTAGGTATGGTTGCCTAGATGGTTATTATAACGGCTCAGGAGATTTCTGTCAAGCTATTATTTTGAAGCGAGTCTACGATAGATGCGCTCGGCTAGCTTGTTCGCCATAGCATCTTTCTTCTTCTCACGAATGAGTCGAGCAGAGACTCGGCGGGCGACTTCTTGTACTATTTCTTCTTCGCCCATTTCCTCGTCATCTTCCATCTCGATTCCCATATCGCCATCTTCGCCTTCGGGAGCGGCATCGACTTCTAGTTCACCACCTTCTATGTCATCAGCTTCACCCCCCATTTCCATCTCATCTTCACCGACCTCTACATCGGCGTCAAGACCGAGTAGATCTGCGAGCTTGTCTACGATGTCCGCAAACTGCTCTTCTTTGCCGCCGTCCATGCCCATGTCGTCGTCCATGCCCATATCATCGCCCATGTCCATCTCCATGTCGCCTGCGGGCTCTTCACCCATTTCGGCATCCATTTCCATGTCCATTTCTTCGCCACCTTCGGGGGCTGGGGCTTCTTCGGCGTCCATCTCCATCTCTTCTTCTTCGCGCATGTCGCGCATACCGGGAGCATCACGCATACCGGGTTCGTCCTCTTCCTCTTCGTCACGCATACCGGGTGGCATACCGTAACTTCCGCCCATCTCTTGGAGGGGCTGAATGTTCGCCAGTTTCATGAATTGGCGAATCTCTGATTCTGATAATAGTGTCTTGCGAGCCATAGTTTTATATCTCCTTAAAAACTTAATGTTAAATAGTCTACATCACCAGAAGAAGCCAATAATTCTTCGCCATCCGGCAAACGTTTCTTTAATTTAATTAGTGCTTTCGTTTCTATTTGCTTTATTCGAGCAAAAGATAATCCTTCACGCTTTGCTATCTCGCGAAGAGAAAGAGAGCCATTCTGGTGGATTGCAATCATCGTGCAATTATAGTCATCTTCATAATCAATGTGATATCTGCACTCTGATGCCCCACAATTCTCTCGGTCTTTAAGGCACTGCTGGGCACATATCATTAAATGTTTAGTGTTCATAGATCTGGAAACTCCTCTGCGATTAAATCAAATAGGTTTTCTTTATCAGCATCATCAAGGAGTCCCCAGTCTTCCAACTTTTTTCTTCCCTTTTGTTTTAGTTTGAGAGACTTGGTGAATCTTTTTCGACTCAAGATCTTATGTTCTAAAACATAATCTTCCATAAAAGCCATAAGATTTGGATCTTCTTGAATAACACCATCGATCACGGCACGGAAAAACTGAGATGCTTTTAATTTATTGTGCCTCAGTCTTATTATGAGCCGCGCGTGATCATCATCGGCAACCCAAAACCGGATCGACTTTATGTCTTCTCCGTAGTTTGGATCATCCGACATTACCACTTCCTTGTTTGGATGTGGGTTCTGCTCTCGCCAAGTCCTGCGGAGGTCTGGCGAATAAACTGGACCTTGGCTTGTAGTTCTTCAATCGAGCGGACGCCTGAGTAGGAAAACCCAGAGCGAATGCCTTGTTCAAGGTCTGAGAGGATGTTGCGAACCTTGCCCCGATAAGGCACGGTGGAGGACACACCTTCAAACGATGAGTATCTCCCTCGCCATTCTACTTGGGCTTCCTTGGATGCCATACCTCGATAGGTCTTGTATTTGCGACCCTGAGCGTCTGTAAAAACTTCTCCGGGTGCCTCCCTTGTGCCAGAAAGTAGAGAGCCTAGCATAACCGCGTCGGCTCCCGCAGCGAGGGCTTTCACGATGTCTCCAGAGTTGCGAATGCCGCCGTCCGCTATGATTGCTACATCACGATCGGTCATAGCGCAATCTATGATCGTTTGCAGACCAGGGTGCCCGTGTCCTGTCTGCACTCTCGTAGAGCAGATAGATCCACCCCCGATGTTACAGCGGACAGAGTTGGCTCCCCAGTCTGCGAGATCGTTAATTCCCTGTAGAGTTGCTACATTACCTGCCATAATGTGTAATGTGTGCCCAAAATTATCTCTGAGGCTGCTGAGAGCCTCTTTCATCATAATGTGATGCCCGTGGGCTACATCAACACAAACAAAGTCTGCGCCTGCATTAAAACAGCCACGGGCTCTATCTATCAGGTCATCACCAACACCAACAGCAAAGCCAATGTTCTCTGCTCCGTTGACTCTTGCGTGCCCAACCAACTCTGCCTGTTCTTCTGGTGTGTTGTATCTGTGGATAATTGCTGAACCACCTTGGTCCGACATTGCGAACGCCATGAGATCTTCTGAGATTGTGTCCATAGGGGACGCAAAGATTGGTAGTTCAAGTTTTAGTCCGTTCCCCAAATCAGAATGGATATCCACTTCAGATCGACTGCGGATATCGGAATACTGCGGAAGGATGAGAACGTCGTCATAAGTTAGTGCCTCTTTCATGTTAGTCTCTGTTCTTGTTAATAAAGATTCGGATGCCTGTGGGTTCAAACCAAGTTTCATCGTGAGGCTTCTTGGGGTCCTCCATAAAGCGAACCTTTGGTCTAATGCCACCAGTCTTGATGTAGCAGATAGACGGAACACCTTGGAAGCCGTATTTTTTCTCAAGTCCGTCACCCTCTTCCATGTTGAAAGCATAGAAGTGGATGTCCTCATAGTCGTCGGAAAGGTCTACGAACTTTGGTTTGAGGGCGTGGCATAGGTGACAGTTGGAGCCATAGAGCTTGATTACTACTTCATGTTCGCCGTCAACTTTTCCGCCTAGAATTTGATCTAGATTTTTTCTGTTTATCCTAGTTACCGTCATTTTCAAGTCCTTCTATGATGCGGTCGAGATACCAACGTGCTTTCTTGAGGTCTTCAAGGGCTTCTGCTTTGTGCCGGTGTCTCGCAACATACTTTACCACGTTGCCGGCATTGAAGTCAAGTCCCCAATCCTCGATGGCGTCAATTACTTCTATGTTGCCTTGATTGTAGTGTGGAGGATTATTGACTGCTTCGCGGCGGGCTAGACCTTCTAGTCCTTCTAGCTGTTGCAAATAAGATGTTGCTACTTCTTCGGTGTGGGGAGGGTCATCCATCCCTTGTGAATCGAATAAATCAATCTTTTGTGTTGGCGTGGGCATTGAGTGCTCCTTGGGTTATCTCGATGCATTGTGGGCAGAATAGTGAGACGTGAGAGGGATTCTCGCGGACCACTACTCGCCAAGTTAGTGCGTGTTGTTTTGATTTTGCGTCAAATGGTGCATCGCACGTTGAACATGCGTCTGGTCTGTGGCTGAAGGTGGAAATTTTTTGGGCGAGTTTCTCGTTGCCTTTGTTCTTCTTCTTGAGCCGCCGTCGCTGTGCTCTATTCATGGACGCTCCAATCCCGTGATGCGTGGTCCGTTAAACGATGACTGGCGGAATACTACCACTGCTGATGGGAATGGTGCGCTATTTGTCTCGTCACCAAACTTGATGCGACCACGGACAAAACGAATCTCGTCTGCCTTCATCACATAGTCGTGCCAATACTTTGTGTCGGTGCGGGCGGGAATGAGCATAACGACCATTGTATCATCTTTTTGCCCTTCTTCGTAAGCCTTCTTGATCCAATCCTTGAGGTTTCGACCATAAGGTGGGTTCAGGAAGACACGATTACCAGACCAGTCCTGAGCAAGTGAATCATCTGCTTCGGTGTAGTGGTTGGCGACCTTGTAGTTATCAGCCGATGCGGCGGCATCCAAGGTAAATGGTCCAAAGATGCTGTCCAGCTTGTCGAAAAAGTCTTGTGGTGTAGCCCACTCATTTGACTTTGAGCTAAACATTACCTGCTTTGTGTTCTTGTCCATTTAATCTCCAAAAATTTGTGTTTTGATTCGCGAGATGTTGCGATATGTATTCTTGTAACCGTTATGAATCGTGTTGTCAAGGTGAATCTTGGAATAAACTATCTGGGCGATGGCATCGTTGATAAAGTCCTTGGCTACTTCGTTGCGTGGTCCCGAAATGATGCCACGAACAAACGGGATGTCGTAGTTGAAGACCGCGACGATTTGTAGTTTGTTGTTGATTAGGCGTTCTTCCACGTCCCACATGAAATTGTTTGGTCCGAGTGGCTTTAGGTCGATGTTAAACAGACCTTGTGTAAAGCTTATCGATGTTGTTGTGACTTTCATCTGTGGGGTGGGTGGAAATTTTGGCGCGGAAACGATGCTGATGACCTTGTCCATTTCCTTGTGGATTGCTGGTGGGGTCGGCTTTTGTTCTAAACTTGCTTCCCTTGTTGTGACGTAGGAGGAAAATTTTTGCGGTAATTTCTCGCGTAATCCTTCTAGTCCTGTGAGCAATCGGGTGTGCTGGGAGAGGGGCACGAACACTTCGCTTGCCTGTGGAGTTAATTCAATAATTTTCTTTATCTCGGCAACAAGACCGGAATTGAAAAAGAAGGCGCGGCGGAATCCCCTATCAATAGCCTGATTTGGGCTAATCGTCTTCATCGGGGTCATCTTTAAGGAATCATCAAGTTTATCGCTTCCCCATAAGACAATCTGGTATTCAGCCATGGCTGGATCTGAAATGCCTGGAATGCCGAGTGTGTAGCCGCTAGCGATGACCCTATCGTTTCTAACGATGGTCAAGCCAGAGAGCATACTCTCGTTGTCGCGGAGCAGGATTGAGATCCCGAATTCAATGTCGTTGAACTTTACAGTCTTTTTATCAAACTCTGGGATTATGGGCTTGCCGAACAACTTTGTGAACTTGATGTCGTTTTTGTTCAACTCTACTCTTATGTTTTTCTGCTTGAAGTTGAGAGCATAGGTTTTTGAGATGAACGCCTGAAGATTTGCGGCATCAACATCACTAAACTGTTCTTTTAGTTTTGGAATTACGATAATTGTCCCACTTGTGGAGTTGGTTGCCTTATCCGCATTCCAGATAGACTGGTAATGTCCGAACTCGGGATCAGTCTGTGGGATTGACTTGATTTCGTATTGCCAGTTATTGTTTGGCTCTGCCTTACCCCAAGTAAAGGTTCCTCTCTGAAGTGATAGAACTGTTGTTCCTTCTCCAAGAAAGCTGGTGGCTGACTTGAACCCATAGCCAAATTTTCCTGTTTCACCCTCAGAGTGTTCATTTCTCTTAATGCGAAACATAGATACCATGGTTTCTGGGTTCAAGCCAGCACCATCATCACTGATGACGATTCGATCTGGCTGACAGACAATCTTAATGGTAGTAGTGTTCCCGTATTCTCCAGAGTTATCAATTAACTCTGCAAGTGCAGTGTTCTTGTCTGGATAAACACCCAAAGCGCCATAGAGAGCTTCTTTCTCGGGTGGTGCTGCTTCTGTCAAAATTGTCTGTGCCATTTTATGCTCCTGTGCTACCTAGTGCTCCATCACCCCTGTCTGAAATAGTAATAGACTCCTGATACAAATCGCCCTGAATAACATATGGTCGGAAAGTAACCACTGGCACCATCACAAGTTGTGCGATCTTGTCGCCATAGCGAATCAGTTGGCGATCATTACCAACATTGTGAAGGTTAATGAAAACCTCGCCATCATAACCAGAGTCAATCACATGGGCACCGACCATCAGCCCGCGCTTCGCAGCAATGCTTGAACGATTCATTACTTGTAGCATGTAGCCGTGAGGAATCCCAAACTTTAGACCAGTTGGGATAATCACAGATTCGCGTGGGTCGATCACAATCAGATCTTTGACGTTGGCATACACATCTAGCCCAGCATCAGATGGGTTAGAGCGTGTGGGAACCTTGACATACTCATCGAGTCGCTGATACTGGATAATCATGAATCCTCCGGTGTGCCCTCACCAGAGAGCATCTTGAAGTTGTCGTAAACATCCTCGATGTCTACCTTGCCCTTGAACAGACGGTAAGCCTTCACAGCCGCACGGATCTCGTCGGTGTTAAGCCAGCCCTGCTCTCGGTACTCGGTGCGTAGCTCTCGCTTCTGCTCCTTGTACGGCTCGATAGCCTCTTCGATTGCCACGAGTGACCGGATGTACTCCAGAACGTAGCGCTTCTTCTCTTCAGTTGATGTAGACATTTAGTCCTCCTTGTTATGTATGTAATGTAACCGGTTACGCTGCTGCTGTCAAGCGCTCAGCGTCGTTTTTCTTGAGATTGAACAGAGCAAGCTCCTTAGCCTTCGCCTCGATCATCACGTCGAGGTCGTAGCCGTAGTCGTCAACAGGTCCGTTGACGTAATCTGAGTGGGCGTGGGGGCGAATCTTAGCGTCCTTCTTCTCTTCTGCTCTCGACTCGGAGTAGTGGACTACTGGCTTGATGTCTCCCCACGTCGAAATAGCCAGTTCCAAAGCCTGCTTCTCTGTAAGGTCGCCTGTGCAGAACCCATGATGATGATAGTCAAAAACAATAGGAATGCCAGTGCGAGTAAACACCCCGTCATATAGCTCTTGAGTCGAGTATAGGCTTTGTCGATCATCGTTCTCCACCGTGAGTCTTGAAGTTACTGACACCGGGAGGCGCTCAAAGTTCCGTGCAAAAGTATCTAGTGCGACCGGCTTGTTGTTGTAAGCTGCACCAACGTGAATGTTGATCTTTGCGTAGTGATCTCGGGGCAAGCCAAGCATGTCGAAGAATTCGCCGTGAATCTCCAAGTCACGCTTGGTGTTCTCAAACACCCGCTCCTTGGGAGAAGCGAGCTTGTTGAACGGACCTGGGTGAGAGGTGATGCGAATGCCGTGCTGGCGAATGTAGTTGCCAGAACGCTCGCACGCTTCGTAGATTGCCTCGTAGTCGGGCATGTCGTGAAGCTGATATTCTGACGCCCAAGGGAAGACGTTGGAGGACAAACGGAAGAAATTGATCCCATGCTGGACATTCCACTCAAGGACTTTCTGAAGGTCCAAGATGTTCAATAGGGCGAGGGATGAAGCGTATTCAATACCCTTATCCTGAAAGGTCCTCTTGATCATCGTGCGGTTGGTGGTGATTCTATCATTCTTGTGACCACCGAAGTCTTGTGGGTTAGAAAGCTGCATGTTGATGCAGGCGTATCCATAATTCTTGCTCATGTGTCCTCCAACGACACCTATAATATAGCCCGTCAGGCGGCTTCTGTCAAGCCCTTTTCGTCAGAGATCGTGCGGGGGTTGTCAGAGAAATAAATCTTATCTATTCCTAGTCTCGAACTAAACTGATCTTGCAAGAATGATCGGAAAGATGATTCATTCTCAACATAAGCCTCAGTTGTGCCCCAAGAACCGACCTCTCGTAAAACATCCACCTTATTTACAACAAGGCGGTTGACTCCGTTCATGCTGATGGCACGCTGGACCTCCTTCACGTTTATCCAATTACACTGCCTCACGCGCCCTGTGGTGGCTCCAAATTCCTGCCCGACCTCTTGGATGCGGTTGAAGATTTCAGAGGCTGGCTGGAAGCTACGGGCTCCTACATAGGTCTCGTAAGCCTTGATGATGCCCCAGACATTGCGAATAGAGCGGGGGCTGATGCCGTTCTGGATGGCGGCAGCCGTTCCTGTGTGCGAAGACGTTACAAACGGGTAATCGCCCCAGTCAGGGTCAAGCCAGAAGCCTTGTGCCCCTTCCATTAGGATTACTGTGTCGCCTGATAACTCTTCGTAAATGTCTACTAGATAAGGTTGGAAGTTAAGTACGTCGCAGGCGCGAATGCCAGTCCGACCATACTTATCACGATAAGCAGGTCCATTACCAGTTCTAGTTGTTCCAATCTTCTCGTCAGCGCCGTCTTCGATTTTGTGGTCTTCGGTGATAACATGAGCATTTTTTGCGATCCTTAGATGTTGCCGCACGGGGATGCCGTGGGATTCTAAGTAGTCTATCTCTTCTTCTAACTTCATCGGATCAATCACACAACCGTTGCCGATTACTGATGTAACTCCGAAAAAGACGCCTGCGGGGATGTGATGGGTGACAAACTTTTTTCCATTATGGAAGATCGTATGTCCCGCATTGCAGCCCCCATTAAATCTAACACAATGTGTGTATTCTCCACTCTTGAGCAAGTGGTGGGTAACCTTTCCTTTACCCTCGTCTCCGTGCTGGAGACCAATAACAACGTCGGTAATCAAGTTTCCTCCTTATGTCTGAACTTGTACCAATATCTTAACATAGGAAGCGAACTAATGCAAGTGAAAAGTGCTGCCCATTCTCCGTGGCAGTTTAGCAAGTGCTCCATGGTAACCTCATAATCTGGAAAAATGGGCTCAAAAAAAATTTGACGATCTGTGTTTTCTAAATTCCGTAAACCTGACCCAAAAACATCCTCACAAGTTTCTCTCTCGCCTCGTCTGTGTCACAGTCGGCATAAGTATAATTGAAACTTGATTTCATTGAGGCTATTTCTGACTCTAATTCTATTGATCTTGCTTTCATCCACCTTGTCTGTTGTTTGTAGTTACTAGGCAAGGTGATGTTAAAGCGATCTGATAGATCTAAAAGAAAGAAGTAGCGTTCGTCATCCAAGGCTTGCTTGGCATCCTTGAACATCTCTAATCTATCATGTCTTTGTTCATCTGTCAAGCCCATTACTTTATCTGGGTGTAAGTGGACTGCGAGTTTTTTAAAGAGTTTTTTGAAAATGTCGTGCATCTCATGCTGTTCGACTTTTTGAGGGCTTGCGGGCTGCTCTTCAGCTACATCTTCGGAAACCTCAGTTCCGACTTCGCCATCTTCAAGAAGCTTGGCTTGCTCTTCTTCGTGGTTTTGTTTTCCTTTCTTGACTGTGGCTGATAGACCTGCTCTTTTCTTTGCTTGCTCTATGTCGATCCCATTCTTCTCGCAAAACTCTCGCACATGTGCATTAAACACGGGGTTATATTCGTCCGCCATTTCTTTAAGCAATTCTAGTTCGGTGTGCTTATAACGGATCTCATTTACTGCCCTGTGCCATTTAACCAAGTCTTTTGTTCGCAAAACATAGAACCCCCATTCTAAATAGAATGGGGGTTCGTCATTTCACTTACCTTGACCGCGATAACGCTTCTTGTAGCCCTTGTTTCCGCCGTGCGGACCCGGTTGCTTACGCTTTGTTA
>ENA-UZXC01002226-UZXC01002226.1-metagenome-genome-assembly--contig:-Day-2-25m-contig-2226_pt1 | contig 10057 bp, 6 predicted proteins | sample MGYA00260340_ERZ794900 | MGnify/ENA metagenome assembly ERZ794900 | reverse complement strand
TTTTCTATGAATTAAACGTGTCAATCGAATAGACACATCTGTAAAAATAATTTTTGCATTTCCATTTCTCTCTATATGAAAAATGGCTTTTTCAATCTCTTCTTTTATTTCTAAAATATTATTATGATGAATATATTCCGAGAACTTATCAAAAGAAAATTTTCCATCATGACTTTGAAAGTAAATTAATGGTTCCGCGTTGTAGTTTTTGAGCATTGCTTGCCGAAAGATTTCCAAACAAAAATTTAAGAATTTCTTTTGGGTTTCGCGCCCTTCTTCTGCTAACCTCTCGCTCCAATTAAATAATTCATTTATAGCCTCTTTGTCCTTTTTGGCTTTAAAAGCGGTACGCACCCAATGCACAAAAAGATCTTCAAATAAAACTTCATTACCATTATTTTTTATAAGCTGAAGTGCTTTATTTAAATCTCCATTAGACTGGTGACTAATCTTTCTTGCTTCATTATTTTTTAAAGCATGAGCCTCCACTAACCTTTGGTAAATCTCCTCCTCAGCTAAAATTGGAACATGTAATTTTTGACAACGAGATTGAATGGTTCCCAGGATATTCTCAACATTTTCTGTTAAAAGTAATAGTACTGTTTTTTCAGGAGGTTCTTCTATAAGTTTTAACAATTGATTCGCACATTCGTTGTTCATTTTATCTGCCATCCAAATTATTAGTACCTTATAACCACCTTCATAAGATTTCAATGACAGCTTTTTTGTAATAGAGACCGCTTCATGCTTACTGATGTTACCTTGTTTCTTTTCTATTCCTATAAATTGATACCAATTATACAAAGACGAATAGGAGCTCTGAAGTACAAAGTCTCTCCATTGGCTAGCAAAATTATCTGAAACAGGATTTTTTTTAATATCTTCATTTGTATTTACTGGATACACAAAATGTAAATCGGGATGCGCTAGTTTTTCAACTTTAGTTTTACAATTCGTATATGAAACACTTTCCTTATCATGCGGCTGACATAATATTTCATTTGCATAACTTAATGCTAAAGGTAATATCCCAGATCCTGACTTTCCAATAAATAGTTGAGTGTGGGGTATTCTGCCATCTTTGACCGTCATGGTTAGATGAGATTTTATGTGTTGTTGCCCTAAAACATTTGAGAAAGTCATACACAATATTACGGTTTTTTAGTTAAAAAGAACCTTTCAAAAATAGTATATTTGCAGTCCAAAATCCAATTTATGAAAACAGTTAACGACTTTAATTTTGAAAACAAAAAAGCACTAATTCGAGTAGATTTTAATGTGCCTTTAAATGATAATTTAGAAGTTGCCGATAGTACTCGAATCTTAGCCGCCAAAAGCACTATTATAAAAGTCTTAGAAGATGGAGGTAGTTGTGTTTTAATGTCTCATTTAGGAAGACCAAATGGTGTAGAAGAAAAGTTTTCATTAAAAAATATAGCTTCTAAAGTAAGTGAAATTATAGGCGTACAGGTTCAATTTTCTGAAAATTGTATAGGCGAAAAAGCTGAACAAGCTATTGCAGAACTGGAAAACGGAGAGGTTTTACTATTAGAAAATTTACGATTTCATAAAGAAGAAAAAGCAGGTGATGACGAGTTCGCTAAAGAACTTTCAAAGTTGGGAGACATTTATGTTAACGATGCTTTTGGAACTGCACATAGGGCACATGCTTCAACTGCTATCATTGCCAAATATTTTCCTAAAAATAAATGTTATGGTTTGTTATTAGCCTCAGAAATTGAAAACATCCATAAAGTTTTAACTGATAGCAAAAAACCTGTTACAGCCATTATAGGTGGCGCTAAAGTGTCTTCAAAGATTACGATTATAGAAAGTATTTTAGATAAAATAGACCATTTAATTATTGGCGGAGGAATGGCATTTACGTTTATAAAAGCTCAGGGAGGTAGTATTGGTTCTTCTTTAGTTGAAGATGATAAGCAAGAAATGGCTTTATCTATATTAAAATTAGCGAAAGAAAAGAATGTAAAAATTCATTTACCTGTAGATGCTATTATAGCAGATCAGTTTTCGAATGATGCTCATACAAAAACAGAAGCCATTAATGCCATTCCTGAAGGTTGGATGGGACTGGATGTTGGATCTAAAACCAATACTATTTTTAGAGAAGTTATTTTAAATTCCAATACTATTTTATGGAATGGGCCCGTAGGTGTTTTTGAAATGGAGAATTTTGCAACTGGATCCATATCTTTAGGAAATGCAATTGCAGAAGCAACCGAAAATGGCACATTTTCATTAGTAGGCGGTGGAGACTCGGTGGCCGCTGTAAAACAATTTAATTTAACCGAAAAAGTAAGCTATGTTTCAACTGGTGGAGGCGCTATGTTAGAAATGTTAGAAGGGAAAACACTTCCTGGGATTCAAGCAATATTAGAGTAATTTTTCTCGAATTATAATAAATAATTAACAAAAGATTCTCAAAAATAGTTGCCTTTAGAGTCTCTTTTCCTAAATTTATAATTAATTTAAATAGGACTCACACTTTTCTGTATGACCATCAGATTTTTATCCCCATCAATTCTTGTAATATTTTTATATACTAGCATTATAAAAATGAACGCACAAGTAGTTGAAGTTGTTGACAGCTTAAAAAGTGTTAGTCCCCTATCTCCAGCAAAAAGTGTCAAACGCCAAGACACAATTAACCTTCAAGACTTTAAAATTGATACCAGCTTATCAAATCTTAATTTCTCTTATAGTGATTCTTTAATGCTTGATCTAAAAGATCAAAAAAAAGCAAAATCTAGTGATAGCTTGTGGTTGAAAGAACTTTACGACTCCACAAGATTTGAAGAAGTTTTTGGAAGTATTACTAGTGAAGAAATTGAACTTACTGAATATGAAGATTTACCAACAGAACTTCTTAAAAATCGCTTAGAACAATTAGATGCTAAAACACCTTTTGATATAAGTTACAATCCTTCATTAGAAAGGTTAATCAAGCACTATCTAAAAACAAGAAGAGCATCCATGTCTAGGTTAATGGCTTTAAGTGATTACTTTTTTCCGATGTTTGAAGAGGAGTTTGACAAATATGATTTGCCTTTAGAAATTAAATATTTAGCAGTTGTAGAGTCCGCTTTAAATCCTTCAGCAAAGTCTAGAGTTGGCGCTAAAGGTTTGTGGCAATTTATGTTCACGACTGGAAAAATTTATGGTCTTGAAGTAAGTTCATACGTGGACGAAAGATCCGATCCGGCGTTGGCAACAGCTGCAGCCGCAAAGTACCTAAAGAGTCTTTATAAAATTTTTGACGATTGGGATTTGGCTTTAGCAGCTTATAACTCTGGTCCTGGAAATGTTTCAAAAGCAATTCGTCGTTCAGGAGGAGAAACCAATTATTGGAAAATTAGAAATAAATTACCCAGAGAAACAGCTGGTTATGTACCAGCTTTTTTAGCAACGATGTATATTTTTGAATATGCCGCCGAACATGGTTTTAAGAGTAGTGGGCCTCGATACCATTCTATAGCAACAGATACCATACAAGTTAAAAGGTTAATTACTTTTGAGCAAATCTCAAAAGCGGTAAATTTATCTGTAGAAGAAATTCAGTTTTTAAATCCCTCCTACAAACTAAAAATTATTCCATATGTTAATGATAAAAATTATGCGCTACGTTTGCCAATTCAAGCTATTGGAAAGTTTGTTACTAACGAAGATTTAATTTATGCATTAGCTGAGGAGGAAAATAGTAAAGAAAATGCTAATATTCCCAAATACATAGAGCAACCTGATAGAATTAGATATCGTGTAAAAAGTGGTGATTATTTGGGAAAAATAGCTGAGCGATATGGTGTTGGTGTAAGTCAGATTAAAAGATGGAATGAGCTAACAAGCGACAATCTTAAAATAGGACAGCGATTAACTATTTATCCAACTAAGCCAATAGTTGCAGAAAATACTTCTAGAAAAGATAACGGGAGTATGTACATTGTTAAAAAAGGAGACTCTTTGTGGAGTATTTCTCAAAATTTTCCTGGAGTTTCCATACAGAATATTAAAAAATGGAACGATATTAGTAGTAACAATTTAAAACCCGGTATGAAATTAAAAGTTTCTAAAGGTTAATATTTTAAAAAAACAATTGTTAATGAAATCAATCTATTTTACGTCCTTAATTTTATTCATTTTAATTTCTTGTGTTAATAACGGTAATAAAAACACCTATAAACAAAAGTCAGTAGGAAATATTAATTCACTCCAAATATTGATAACTGACGAATTATGGAATAATAAAGTTGGCGAAAAAATAAGAGATTATTTTGCAGCTCCTACTGAAGGATTGCCTCAAGAAGAGCCTTTATTCTCAATCAATCAAATGGATCCTTCTACTTTTTCAGGTTTTATAAAAAGTAATCGTCTTTTTTTACATGTTACCATTGGAGAAGAAGACAACTATACTTTAGTAACCGATCCTTACGCGAGGCCACAGACAGGGGCAATAATTACAGCGAAAACCGAAGAAACCTTACTAAAATTAATCGTCGAAAATCAAAAAGAAATAATCAATGCCTACAATAATTCAGAAATAAAAGAACGTCAAAGAAGGACCGCCATATCCTTAAAAGTAATCGATTCTTTAAAGGAGTATTTTGGTTTGACAATAAATATACCTTCGGCGTATCGAACAGCTCATAAAGGCAAAGATTTCTTTTGGCTCCGCAAAGATTTAAAAAAAACAGGATCTACTAATATTTTTATATATGAAACAGCAATAAATAAAATAACAAGTGATAGTTTAGCTCTTGGGCAAATATTAACAGTAATAAGAGATTCAATCGGGGGGAGCCTTTTGCCGGTAGAAGATAATGGTAAATTTGGTACAGACTATTCTTATTCTCCAAATTTTTATATTACAGAATTAGACGGAAATTTTGCATACAAAACAAAAGGGATGTGGGATATAGAAAATGAATTTATGGCAGGGCCTTTTGTAAATTATGCAGTAAGAGATACCATTAATAAAAGATACTTAATTATCGAGGGATTTACGTTTGCGCCAGCAGAACGAAAACGGAATCTTCAGTTTGAGTTGGAATCAATAATTCAATCGGTAAGGATTAGCAAATAGACGATTTATTTTTCTTCGTCTAGTTGATTTTCGTCTTTAGAAGCATCTTTTGAGGCATCCTTAAATTCCTTAAGACCGCTACCTAAACCACGCATTAATTCGGGAATTTTTCTTCCTCCAAACAATAATAATACCACCACGACAATTAAGACTATTTGTGGCCATCCAATAACTAAAGGTAACATTGCTATATTCATTATCATAGATTTAAAAGACAAATGTAATAAGAAATCATCAGAAACATCGTTTTAAAACTAATTAAGCTTTTATTATTAATAAACTTATATCAGTAAATCAAATACTAGCATACTAATTTTTATATTTGCTATTCGGACATCTCTATAATGGCTAAAGAAAATAAATCAAGAAAAATTAAATATAAATTGCTAAACAAGTATCGTTTAGTGGTGTTAAATGAAGATACTTTTGAAGAACGCTTTACTTTTAAACTTAACCGTCTAAACGTATTTGTATTTAGTATTATTCTTGTGTTTACTCTAATTTTGGCTACTAGTATTTTAATCGCATTTACCCCTTTAAGAGAATATATCCCAGGATATTCTTCGGTCACACTAAAGAAAAACGCTGCGCAACTTGCTTATAAAACAGATTCCTTACAGCAAGTAATTAAAATAAATGAACTCTATTTTAGTTCTATAAAAAAAGTGTTAAAAGGAGATGTGTCAAGCGTAAATTTCAATAAAGATTCAATTATTGAAGCTGCTAAGATAGATTTAACAGGTATAGAAATAAATACTTCAAAAGAAGATTCGTTGTTAAGGGAAAAAGTATCGTTAGAAGATAAATACAACCCGTTAATTAATAATTCTGAAATTAATTTTGTTTTATTTCCTCCAGTCAAAGGAACTATTTCGCAGGAGTTCAACGCACGTGAAAAACATTATGCCATAGATATTGTTACTTCAAAAGATGCTCCAGTAAAATCTGCTGCAGACGGGACCGTAATATTTTCAGAATGGACCACTCAAACCGGTTATGTAATTATTATTGAGCATTCTAATAACTTAATATCTGTTTATAAGCACAATTCACAGCTTTCAAAAGAACAAGGTAGCTTAGTAAAGGCAGGAGAAGTTATAGCTACTGCAGGAAATACAGGTGAATTATCTACAGGACCCCATTTACATTTTGAATTATGGAGTGATGGTTACCCTATTGACCCAACTAATTTTATAGACTTTGAATAAACTATGTTTTTAAAATCTTTAGGAGCCAAAATACTAGCTAAAAAAGGAACAAAAATCATAAAAAGATGGGCTTCTAAACCAATAGAGACTCAGCAAAAAGTTTTTCAAAAACTAATTACTGAAGCCAAAAATACTTCCTTTGGTAAAGACCATGATTTTCAAAGTATTAAAACACATCAAGATTTTGTTAAACGTGTTCCAGTAAGGGATTACGAGGGCTTAAAAGACTATTTTGAAAGAACCGCAAATGGCGAAGAAAATGTATTATGGAAAGGAAAGCCTACTTACATAGCAAAAACTTCGGGAACTACTTCTGGAGCTAAATACATTCCAATTACCAAACAATCAATGCCGTCTCATATTGAAGCAGCAAAAAATGCTTTATTATGTTATATTGAAGAAACAGGAAATGTTGATTTTGTAAATGGGAAAATGATTTTTTTACAAGGAAGCCCAGAATTAGAAATAAAAAACGGTATTAATATTGGTCGATTATCTGGAATCGTTGCCCATTTTGTTCCAAAATATTTACAAAAAAACAGATTGCCAAGTTGGGAAACCAATTGTATTGATGACTGGGAAACGAAAGTGGACGCAATTGTTGAAGAAACCAAAGATGAGAATATGACACTCATTGGAGGAATTCCATCTTGGATACAAATGTATTATGAGAAGCTTCAAAAAGCATCCAATAAAAAAGTAGGCGAACTTTTTAAAAACTATCAGCTTTTTGTTTACGGAGGAGTTAACTACGAACCTTATCGAGCAAAATTTGAAGAAATGATCGGAAGAAGCGTGGATAGTATAGAATTGTATCCTGCTTCTGAAGGTTTTTTCGCCTTTCAAGATTCTCAAAAAGAAAAGGGGATGTTACTACAATTAAATTCTGGAATCTTTTATGAATTTATTGAAGCTTCTAAATTTTATGAGGAGAATCCAAAACGATTGACCATTGTAGAAGTAAAAGTTGGAGTAAATTATGTAATGATTATCTCTACGAATGCTGGTCTTTGGGGATATAATATTGGAGATACGGTGATGTTTACCTCAACAAGCCCATATAGAGTGATTGTTTCAGGTAGAATCAAGCATTTTATTTCAGCTTTTGGTGAACATGTCATCGGCAAAGAAGTAGAACACGCTATAAAGGAGGCTATGAATGAGTTTAAGTTTTCCATTTCAGAATTCACCGTTGCCCCACAAATTAACTCTTTAAATGGAGAATTACCATATCATGAATGGCTAATAGAGTTCGAGACATTGCCGGAAAATCTTGAAGAAATAGCATTTTTTATGGATACCATCATGCAAGATCAAAATACGTATTATAAAGATTTGATTAAAGGCAAGGTTCTTCAAACTTTAAAAATTACCTCATTAAAAACCGATAGTTTTAATAACTATATGAAATCTCAAGGGAAACTAGGTGGGCAAAATAAAGTACCTAGACTGTCTGATAATCGAAAAATTGCAGAAGATTTAATTAACCAGAGTTAAACACAATTTAAATTTTTCTTTTTATTGTAGTATTTTTGAATAAATAAAAATATGATTATAACACACAAAAGAACGCGTGCTCAAGAGAGTTCAGGTGCCATAGAAAGATTATACATAACGATGCGCCATTTGTTTAACCGGGGGTTTTATAAACCTATGGGAGTATCAGGAGAAACTTTAAGAGACTCGTTACTAACCCTAAGTCCTGAGATTTATGGCTCAATAACTGAAGATAAAGTTGAATTAGAGGGCTTATTATATGTTATCGATCGTCTTCCCATAGGAATTGAAGAGTGTAGCTTTATCAACCTAACGAGTGATGAAGGTTATAAAAACTCACATTTTGAACCTATTATACCTTCTAAGAGAAGAAGAAATTGCTATCGCATTGATGAAGAGCAAATGAATATTGAAGTGACTCGAGGGCGTTCAGAAATTTATGATGTACTTACCCACCTTACTTTTTTATTTATTGAATCTCATAAAATAATGTCTCAGGTTCTTATAAACGACGGCAAAGACGTAAACAGGGATTGGAAAAAGCTAGAATCCGCGGCTCTAAAAAAAGGAAAACTAAGTAAAAAAGATAAAGAAATTGCCTTAACCCATACAGCCAATTTTTTAGGAAGAACTTTTGAAGAGGTTAGTGACGCTTACCCTAATTTTGCTACTAAAACAGATCCAAATCGTTTTTTAAAAATCATCTACTATTTAGGAAAATTGGCTATCAATGAGGTGACAACATCAAAAAAACGAATTATCACTTTTAGTCCTGTTTTAAGAGAGCGTTTAGGGCAACACATTCACGGTGAAATCTGGGCTTCTGGGATTAAGAAAAAATTGGATGAAATTAATCTTTTAGAACGACCAATTCATATTATAAGTGCAAACATGCACAGTGTTATGAATACAATCTATAGTCCTTTTGCTTTAACAGCTGAACATAAAAAATATTCAGCTATGGAAATTTATGAAATGTTGAGTGACTCAAAGAACACATTGCTTCGTGAAAAAGTTATGAAATACGCTGCTCAAAATGGACTAATTTATATCAAAGACAATAGTGGCACCAATATTAACGTTCAAATTATAGACACAGCTAAATTACCAAACACATTGACTAATAGCGCTATCGATACCATGCCAGTATTAATTGTTATGGACTATGCTTTTGGTGAACAGGCCTTTGAAACTCTTGATGAATTATTAAAACCTTATAAAAAATCAAAGAAAATTATAAATTTTTTAGATGTTAAGTCGGTATCAATCATGGGTAAAGCAGGTATTCTAGAAGGAGGCAAAGGAGACATTATGCTCCCTTCTGCCCACGTTTTCGAGGGAACTGCTGACAATTACCCTTTTAAAAATATGCTTAAGAAATCTCATTTTGAAGGAGAAGAAATAAAAGTTTGTAAAGGAGCAATGATTACTGTTTTAGGAACTTCGCTTCAAAACAAAGATATTTTAAAATTTTTTAAAAACTCCACCTGGAACGTAGTAGGTCTTGAAATGGAAGGAGCGCACTATCAAAAAGCAATTCAATCCGCTTCTAAAATACGCCGCAGTATTAGCTCAAAAGTAAAGGTTCAATATGCGTATTACGCATCAGATAATCCCCTAGAAACAGGGGGCACTCTTGCTTCAGGAGGACTTGGAACTTCTGGAGTTAAACCAACGTACTTGATTACAGAAAAAATGTTAAATCAAATTTTAGTTTAGAGAAATATTGAAAAACAAAATACTAATAACAGGAGGTGCTGGATTTATAGGCTCTAATTATGTAGAATTAGTAATTTCTAATTCAGAAGATGAAGTATTTATATTAGACAATTTAACCTACGCTGGGAATTTAAAAAATTTAAAAGCGGTTTCCCACTTGCCTAATTATAACTTTATCAAAGGAGATATTTGTGATAAAACACTAATCAATAATCTTTTTACAGAGAATCGATTTAATAAAGTAATACATTTTGCTGCTGAGTCTCATGTAGATAATTCCATCACCGGCCCATCTGCATTTATTCAAACAAATATTATTGGGACTTTTAATTTGGTTCATAGTGCTTATTGTTTGTGGATGAATGGTCCAAATCAATTAAAAAAAGACTTTAAAGACGCACGATTTTTACATGTTTCAACGGATGAGGTATATGGAACTTTAGGTGAGGCTGGTTTATTTACAGAAACCACAGCATATGCTCCAAATAGCCCATATAGTGCTTCTAAGGCTTCTTCAGATTTTATCGTAAGAAGC
>ENA-UZXC01000889-UZXC01000889.1-metagenome-genome-assembly--contig:-Day-2-25m-contig-889_pt1 | contig 10067 bp, 8 predicted proteins | sample MGYA00260340_ERZ794900 | MGnify/ENA metagenome assembly ERZ794900 | reverse complement strand
GGTCCGATGCCCAATGCGAAGAAAATTGTGCCCAAGCCTAGCGTGCCTCCCAAAGCCCAACCGATTGCAACGACCAGCACTTCAAGACATGTGCGCACGAGCGCGATTGGTTGATGTGTGATGGCCTGAAGCCCGGTCATGAGGCCATCTCTAGGTCCCGGCCCTAGATTTGCGATAAGGTATATTGCACCCCCACATCCCGTCACTAAAACACCGAGCAGAGCCAGCAAAGCATTCGTTATAAATCCCTGAAATACTGGCAGTAATGGTAGTACGTACTCCAAAACCAAAGCTATTATGATCGCATTTAGGATAGTTCCGACACCAGGCGTTTGTCTGAGTGGAATCCACAAAAATAAAACGGATGCGCTTATGACGAAGGTTGCAAATCCAAGGCTCCAGCTTGTGACATTAGTCAATCCTTCTGCGAACACTGTCCAAGGACTAACCCCCACACCCGCGGAGATTAGCAATGCCTCTCCTAGGCCAAATATTACTAAGCCGAGTATAAGAAACGCGACTGATACTGCCGGTGGTTTCAGGGTAAAAGCCGTAGGCGAACTCCAACGGAGTTTTGGGATCGAAGTCACTGACAGGAAACTCACGGCCTAATCCATACACAAAAAATAATTGAGCTGGGTATATGCCAGTTTCAACTACACCCAGCAAGGTTGATACGTGGTAGCCGGATGCGCAAGTGGTTGGGGAAGTAATCCAAGGAGTAAGTCGTCAATTATTTTGGAGCGTGGACCCGAAGATGGATTGAGTTATCCGCAGCATGCATCACTGTGACTTGGTCATTGCGTTTGGCCGTGTGTTCCGAATTTGTGTACCACCCACACTTCCCTGCAGCGCGTCACAATCTTTGATAGAACTCATTGAGGATCATTTTGCCGCCTAGAGCGCACTGGTAGTTACATTTCCTTCATTACACCATGAATGGCAACCATGGCCCAAGTATCCCGAGTGCAGTAGTCCACTAAATTTGCATAAACCTTTAAACGTTCCTGAGCTTCTGGATTGATCATCGTAACTTCCTTCCACAGGCGAGATGCGCTTGCACCTTCCTTGATGTCGAGGTCGTCATATGCAAGTTCGGGAACAAGAGCCGGAAGGACTTTCTTTATCGAAGAGCTGCCCATAAACGCAGGGTCGGTTATGGTTTCGTCTGAAAACGGCTGCATGAGGTCAATTACACGCTCGTTTAAATTAAATAAGAAGGCTTTATGCTCAGGGAAAGCTTCGGCCATCTCAGTATTGCGGGTCTTTTCGAAAGGCTCGTACCAAACCAAAATGGAGCCGACGTCGCCAATATCCTTTCGAAGATTTTTGAGAAGTGCTGGTATTGGGTTGCTCTCTTCACGGTGCAAGTATTCGTGATGCTCGATGTCGCCGTCAGGTTCACGCTGAACATGCAGCGAATACTGAAAAGGTACTTGCTGATAAGGTCTTGTTCCTTCCCACTGGGGAAGCAAACTTTGCGAAGTCTCGTAGTCAAGATAATAAATTGGATAAGTGATTTCGCCTAGAAAGCGATCCAGCGCGTCATGGTCAACTATCTGTGAACCCTGAGATCGGGAGGTTAAGTACCGCCGAGTTGATTTGCTTAGTATTGTAGGGTCGTCAACATCATCAATCGAAGTAATCCCTTCCTTGATCAAAGCTGACGCTTGCTTCGCGTTGATGAACGGAAGGAGGTGAATGCTCTCCGGACATAATGTGGGAGTAATTTTTGCCCGTATTTCAAGCCACTCGTGATAGGATTTCAGCCGTGCCCGTTCAGGAGCCGGGTCAGGCATTGTGTTGCTTTTCGCCACACTCAAAGCCTGATCTACCCACCTCCGTGTGTTTTCAATCTGGTTTTCTACTTCCTCAGAAATGTCGGTTATAGTAACCAGTTCCTCCGGAGCGATTTGTCCATTTTTACGAAAACTGCGGTTCACATGCGCCACCTCGCAGCGCAAAATAGGCATTCCAGCGCCCTCGAGAACTAGACGCTGAAAAGCCAGATCAAAAGTGTGTTCTATTTTGGCTGAAGTACTGCTCTTGATCTCCGTCAGAACGTAGCCATCGCCATTCCGACTGACAATGTCGGTGATACATGTGATTTGGCCATCCTCATACCGCCCTTGTGCAACCGCTTTCGCCCCCGCTTGCCAAGTTTCAGACGTAAGAGTGGTTAACGACTGGTAACTTGAAAAATCTGAGAAGCCGAGGCGAACAAGGTTAGGAAAGAGTGCCTCGGCATAGGGTTCGAACGCATGCCCCTCATCAAACCGAGATTGCAGAGACGGATCAATTGGCGGAAGAAGATGTTTTTGATGCTTCTTAATCCAAAGCCAGGCGGGATGCCTGAGAAATAGCATGTAGTCTGATTTAGAAATTTGCATTTGAAACACATAATAAGTTTGATTTTACATGATTATGCCTCGTCGTCGGTAGGGAGCCAAGCCTTGTCGGATAAGCGATCAAAACTTTTTGGTAAATGATCCGTTACGTATAATCTCAGCCGAAAGAATAAGCCTGTAATTTGATCAGTGTCCCAAAACACTTTTTCAATTTACCAAAAAAAAGGCGATACCCGAAGGTATCGCCGATAATTTGAAAACTTCGGGAGGAATGTTTTCAACCATGCAGGTATCTAGGGAGGAAGTACCTACAACGCCTTTTTTAGGGCAAATGCTGCGTTGCAGCAATTAACAATTTTGCATTGCTGCTATGCAGAAAGTGCATAAGTTACTGCAATCTATGTACTAAATATGCGGCAATGCGTCAGGGTATCGCTTAAAAACTAATCGTTCTAGAAACGTTAAGAATCTCGTCTGTTCCGGAATGGACTTGAGATTAAGTGGCTAGGCGCGCTGTTTGGGAGGAGAGTGAGCCTAGCCACACTTAGAAGTTTCTAAACCTCTCTTTTTACGGATGGGGTTCCTGCTGAGTGCGCAACTGATAAGCCTTGCCGTATAATTACGATTGCTTTTGTGTTTTTTTTGCGCAGCAAAAAAGCAATTAAAATCGACAGGCAAAAAAAGAGTATCAATTTAAACATCATTTTTTGTGTTCTATTTTGAGTTTATGCTGATGCGTACTAGAAAAGTATCCCTCATTCAGCGACCCTGGAACTACTATCAGGATTATGACCTAACTGGCTGGGTTATTGCAGTCGTTAGATTTTTGATAGGATCGTGCTTTAACTATTGACGGCCGAGCAGGGAGTTGTCGCAGTCAAAAGCCCGTTAATTATTTATCAAAATATAGAGAAGAAATTTGGCGAAAGTAATGCTGTAGACTTTATTACTTTGATGGAGGAGATAACAGTGGAAACACCACTGTAACCTGCCTGAAATCAGTGCCTACGGCTCCAAATGGTGAAGTTTGATAAGAGAAATTTATTGTTTTATCTAAATTTCTTAGGAGTGGAACATAAGATTGAAGGCGGATGCTGTAGTGCGCGCGTGATGAGTTGAGATATTAATTGCAAAACCTGATGTTAATCGAAAACCCTCAAAGTTAATATCCAAAAACTTAAATGTCTAAACGCTAGCTTTATTCAATCCGATAGCCTTTTTGACCTTCTTGGTTTGCTTAATGGCAAGGGTTAAACACTAATATTTCGAGATAAGTCGTTGTGTTGCGCTCATTACTATTTGCGAGCACCGAGTTGTATCTATGAAAATAATCTCAAACTTGTACACTCTTTACATGTTTATCTTTGGGAGGATGAAATGTCAGAAAAATATGTGATTGTAACGATGGCAAATATAGCCCCAGAAAATCGAGCAGAAGTTTTAGGGAAATTACCGGCATTGGTAGATGAGTCTCGAGCCGCAGGGTCAAGCAGAGCTGGTATGGGCGTAATGTTGACTGGTAGCGTTCCAGGTGCAGTGCTTATGTTTCAAATGGTCGACGAGCTAAACAAAATCGAAAATATTTATTCGGCATTTAGCACCTCCGCAACTTACAAGAGTTTGTTGGCTGGTGGAGTAAATGTGGTTAAGAGAAACATCGCTTCAATACAATTGAGCCATACATTCTCTGATCAACCAAACCTTAAATACACAGTCATGACACGAGGCAGTAGTTCTGCTGATCCGGAAAAGGTAATTTCATTAATCGATGAGGCTAGTGCATTATTTCGGGACAATGGTGCTCAAACTATGCGATTTGGTCGAATTATGACTGGCGATAACGTTGGTGATTATTTACTAGGCATCTCCTACGAGTCACTTGCTCAAGTCGAAGCGACCTATGATGCTATAGCAAAGAGCCCTTTGGCAGCTCAAATTTACAGTATCCTTGACGTAAATGCGCGCTCCATTACCCAGCTATTGGCTATTAAGTAAAACGAAAAGTTGCTGTCAGTCATGGAGCTGCAAAGCAGGATTGACATCTTTAAGGTCTGCTGCGCGCGGTCAATGTTTGACAGCACCACGATGGTTTTTTGTGCTTCATTTTCGGTATACCGTTGGGCAACTTGAGAAGGCTGATGAGCATGCATTCTCGTGTGGGACAAGTCCGTCTTGCTAAGGTTCATGATTGAAATGTTTGATTCAATCGGCGGTGCTGGATTGCTAATTTTTTGGCTTTCTGAACCCACGCAAGCATTAAGGTGTGCGAAGGTTTTTCGCTGTATTTGGTACTGGTATCTCATCTTTGTGGGGTCAGATGAAATGGAAAATTAATGAGACATATAAAAGATTTGAAAGAGGTGCAGGCAACATATGCGCGCGATGGTGTTGTCTTGCTGCGCAACATGTTAGCCCCTGAGTGGGGTGAAAAATTGTGCCAAGCAGTTGATAATGAAATTCGAAAAGGTGAGCGCTATTTTGCATATAAGAATATGCGTGAGCATCCAGGAACATTTCAGGATTATTGCCTTAAGTCTGACCTTGGCGAGTGGGTTGCCAAAGTTACAAACGCGGCTTGGGCGTCTTTAATATTTGATCAGATATTCGCAAAAGAACCGGGCACAAGGACTAAAACAGGATGGCACACAGACCAGCCTTATTGGCCAATTGAGGGGCCGATGACTACGATGTGGATTGCACTAGATGAGGTTGACCCTGATAACGGAGCACTTGAATTTGTGCGCGGCAGTCATGCGTGGGGAGCAAAGTACCGACCATTTAAGACCGATCAAAAGGGCGCATTTAGCCATTATCTTGAGGTCGACAATCCAGATTATATTGATATGCCGGACTTCGAAGCAGATCGTGGTAGTTACGATGTGGTTCATTTCCCACACATGAACCCAGGTGATGCCCTGGTGTTTGACGGAATGACGGTGCACTCAGCAATGGGCAATCGTACGTCAACGCGGCGTAGGCGTGGGTACGCTGTTCGCTGTGCCGTTTCGGGTGCTAAGTACGTGCCTCGCGACTCAGTAACCGAATGGCTTCATGATCCGGCGATGAAGGTGGGCGATGATTTTCGCGGTGAAAAGTTTCCGGTTATCTATGAAATGAAAGTCGAAGATGTAGTGTGAAAACAAGTTAAATCAACGACCTAAACATCGGCGAGTTTCACCTCTTCAGCCTTCCAAAAAGTCTCTTTAACACTCGAAGTAAATGCGTTGGGCAACCGCTTCCCGACAACACAGTTCAACAATGCTGCCGTCGTCACGTAAACCATCCAGCATGATCCAGATCTTATCTTCCGACGAATATTATTTACTGGTAGCGGGCATGATGCCTTTGACTTTTACTCGCCGGCTTCCAGCTTAACAGCTTCGTCTTTGATCTTTCGATCCAAAAACCTTCTGAATTGTTTAGCACCCGCGTCGAGCCCAAGGTCGATATTCGGCGTCGTCATGTGCTTCATTCCGAGGTGAACCTTTTCCAAAACATCTTTGTCCTCTTGAAACGCCATGCGCGCACCTCTGTTCATGAATTCAGAGACTTCTTTGTTGTCTGGCTCGGAATTGCGGTGCTGGAACCAAAAATAACGCGTTCTATCCTCGTCGATTGGCGTCATAAAGTTGTAGGAAATGTTTATGAACGTTGTGTCAACGTAGGGTTTGTCATAACCGCCTGTGCCAACTGGAGTGTAAATTGATTTGTTAAGACCAATCGCGGGCAGGCACATCTCGTAGTGTTGCAGCCGATCACAGTCGCCCTTGAACTGGACCAACTCGGCGTAATAGGGCGAGGGCGGTTTGTTTTGGATCCAACGCGAAACTATGACGCCGCGATCTGTTTTTTTGATATCCAACTCTTCGTCGTCGGTCCCGGCTCCGGCAAATGATGTGACATGGACCCAAGCGACGTGGCTTGGATCCAAAAGGTTATCGCAAACCCAAAGATAGTGGCAATCGATATCCATTGCTCCGCCGTCCGTTTTGCCCCAAGATGGATCGTCAAAATTTTCGATTGGAAATATTTTATCCGGATCGGCAAGAGCGGCGTCGCCCATCCAGATCCACAACAGCCGATAGCGATCGATTATGGGATAGGATCTTACGACAGCACGGCGCGGTGTCATACCACGCTGTGTTGGACTGTCGATACACTTGCCAGCGCAATCAAATGTTAACCCATGATAACCGCATTCAATCGTATCACCTTTGAGGTTTCCGTCAGAAAGTGGCAATTTGCGGTGCGGACAGGCATTTTCTAGCGCAACCGGGGTTCCATCCTTTTGGCGGTACAGTACGATATTTTCACCGAGAAAGGTTTCCGCTGTCAGCTCTCGCCCAATGTCATTACTCCAAGCCGCGACGTACCAACAATTTTTTAAAAACATCCTTTACCTCAGCTCAAGCCTATTTGACTTCATTTTGGGTGACACAAAGCAAACATTCCATGTCGAAGTCATTATGCAAATTATTAGTTAAGCTAATCGACTTATCCGATCAATTCGGAATGTCGGGTTGCTCTGCAACCTCTGTCCTGATCCATGATAAAAACTCTTCGACTTTACCGCTACTATTCGTGTTTGGGCGACGCACCAACCAATAGCTGAGAGGTGAGGTAGTTATTTCCTCAAACGGTCTAACAAGGCGACCATTGCATAATGCGTCGATTACCAGCGGCTCTCTTCCAAGGGCCATCCCAACCCCCTCAATAGCCGCTTGAACGACCATATTAGATTGACCCAAACGGCGTTTGCGCAAATTTGTTGGTAGCGTGATGCCACATTGCTCTGCCCAGAACTCCCAAGTTGGGTTATTTACGCCGAAGTTAAGGTTTTCGTTCTGAATAAGTGTGATCCCGGACAGATCAGAGCCGGTTTTCAGCGGTTTGGGCTTGGTAAGCAATGAAGGCGAACACACTGGAAACAGTTTTTCCTGCATCAATAGTTCGACCTTAAGGCCCGGATAATCTCCCAAGCCGTAACGAATTCCGACGTCAGCTCCTGTCGCGGTAAAGGGTTGCTGGCCGGTATCTGTCGCTACCGAAATTGAGAGGTCAGGATATGTCAAATCAAATCGGAGAAGTCGCGGAAATAACCAAGTGAAGGCAAATCCTGGTAGGCATGAAATTGTAATTGTTCGTTCATTCCGTGTTTTATCTCGCAGGCGTGTACAAACTTCTGATATCCGGCCCAGCCCCTCGGAAACAGCGAGTGCGAGTTGCTGACCTTCTGCCGTAGGGTGGGATTCGCGGGCGCCTCGGACCAAAAGGTTTTGACCAAGCCATTCCTCTAAAGACTTTACATGCTGGCTGATTGCACTTTGACTGACGCCAAGTTCGTTTCCGGCGGCTGAGAAATTACGATGTCGAACAGCCGCATCAAACGCCCGCAACGAAGAAAAAGGAAAATTTGAGATCATATTAGTGTATCTAATATAAATGATAACGGATTTCAAATTGAACCAAACGAGTTCTGAGTGATAGCGTTCCTGCAGAATTCTTCGGGGATCAGAAAATGGCACAGATGACGCCAGCACTAGGCGCTCGTAACCTTTTGGTTAATTGCGCCCGTGCAACAGATGGCGACCGATTGTTGATTGCTTTCGAGCCATCAAAATATGGCTACTATGATGATAGAACTGTTGAAGTCGTTGCCGAAGCTGCCAGTGCCCTAGGCTTGCACGTTGACACAGTAAATGTAGGTTTCAACGCGAGCAATCCTCATCTTGCACCAGACCTTCTTTTACGCTTCGAGGCAGCGGACATTATCCTGTTCCTCGCTCGCTTAGGCGACCAACTGCGGTTTTCAGGTATGCCAGCGGGAAAAACTATTGTCGTAAGTTTTGCGGTGGCCGAGAAGCTTCTAGGGTCTGGCTTTGGGAATGCAGATCACCGTGGGTTTGAGGCGATCAAGTCTGCAGTTAACGGCATGTTTAAGGCCGGTGCTGAAGTGCACTTTACGTGTCCTCTTGGTACTGAGGTCCGCGGTACGATGAGTGCGCCATTGGCGACCGAAGTAGATACGACGATCCTGCGATTTCCAATGTCAATGTTTACGCCTGTTCCCGCTGCAACCTTTTCTGGGCGTGCTGCTTTTACTTTTCTGACTGGGTCTGGATCTAGATATTACGATAACTACACGGTTGAGTTTGATGGACCAGTGTTTGCACTGCTGCAGGATGGAGTACTCACTGGATTTGATGGTGCTGATGGTGATGTGGCGAAAGCCAATGCGCATTACGATCGTGTCGCAGCCCATTTCGGAATTGATAGAAATTTTGTGCATTCCTGGCATGCGGGCATCCATCCGGGTTGTGATTACCCGTGGCCTATGCAGGATAATTATGAACGGTGGGGCGGTGTTTCATTCGGGAATCCGCGTATTTTGCATTTTCACTCCTGTGGTGCTTATGCGCCGGGTGAAATCAGCTGGAATATCATTGATCCGACTGTAACGATAAATGGTGTGAATATCTGGGAAAACGGCACGCTGCATGCGGACAGAATTCTGGGTGGAAGTGAAATTCTGGCGGCATATCCTGACGTGGCAGAGCTTTTTGCGAACCCTGTACGAAATATTGGAATTGGAGATTGAGCAGGTGCTCTCAAACCTTAACAAAGCGTTTTTCAGGCCAAATTTCACGCGCAAAATGTCTTGGTTGGCATAGGCGATTGCGCGGAGTAGTGTATTCCATAAACGTAGCGATGGCTGTCACATAAATAAGCCGAAAAAACTTGGATCACTAATATGGCACAAGCTATTGTTACTCCGCTGACACAGGCATTAGCCGAAGGCAAACTGACACGTGAGGAACTGAAAAGTTTCATGAGGCGATCGGATTGGCCATCGCTACGACGGTTGGCTGTTTGGTTGGCGTTGGTGGCGGCTACGACGACGATTGTCACACTAGCTTGGAACAGCTGGCTGATATGGCCGGCAATGTTCGTACATGGCGTTGTATTGGTTCATCACTTTTCACTTCAACATGAATGCGTTCATTACGCGGTGTTTCGCACGAGGTGGCTGAACGATGTGGTTGGCCAAATTTGTGGACTGATTATCATTCTTCCACACCGATTTTTTCGATATGAACATTGTGACCACCACACATATACCCAACTGAATGGGGAAGACCCCGAATTGATCCCAATGCCCAAAAGCATTTGGGAATATCTATTTTACATTAGCGCGATACCTTATTGGCGTGCGAAGTTTACTGAACTCTTGCGTCACGCAAGTGGGCGGTTGAGCAAGGTTGAACTTTCGTTCATTCCGACGGTTGAGCACGAAACAGTGTATAGAGATGCCCGCGCGATGTTGACGGTCTATGTCGCGATTTTTGCAGGTATGGCAATCGCTGGCTGGTGGGACTTAATCTGGTACTGGTTGATCCCTTTGTTGCTGGGTGAGCCGGTGATGCGGTTTGTTCGAATGACGGAGCATGTGGGTAGGCCAACAGTTTCACAGTTGTCGGAAAATACACGCACAAATCTTGTATCCAAGCCATGGGCGTTCTTATGCTGGAATATGAATTACCATGCAGAACACCACTACGTCGCCTCAGTGCCCTTTCATGCGCTTCCAGAGTTGCACGAAAAACTGAAAGACCACATCCATGTCGAAGAGGGCGGATACTTCGGTGCACATCGTGATATACTGCGTCAACTTTTTGCCCGAAAGTCATGAACATGGACAGAAAACGCAAGTGGCGCGAC
>ENA-UZXC01000193-UZXC01000193.1-metagenome-genome-assembly--contig:-Day-2-25m-contig-193_pt1 | contig 10171 bp, 11 predicted proteins | sample MGYA00260340_ERZ794900 | MGnify/ENA metagenome assembly ERZ794900 | reverse complement strand
CCTGGCACTCATATGAAATGGTTGTTAGGCTTCAATCCCTCTCCTGATGAAAGACCTTGTATGTTATTGATGGGATTGGAAAATGATGCCTTCCTTATGCCATCAGTGAATGCAGAGGATGCAATGAAGCGCTCTGATATTAAAATGTTTAGCTGGAAAGATGAAAATGGACCTGATGAAGCACTAGATGAGGCTCTTTCTTATACTGGCTCATCAAATGCAAAACACATTGCAATAGATGAGGCAATGCGCTCTCACTTTGCTTTATTACTTATCGACGCATTACCAAAACCGACTTATGAGTTTACTAACTCTACGATTGGTGCACTCAGAATGCGCAAAGATGATAATGAGTACTATAATCTTAAAGAAAATGCGCTGATCGATGATAGAGCAATGCAAGCTGGCTTTGCAGCNNGAAATTGGTGAGGCAATAAATAAACACTTTATTTCTGAAGGAGCAAAACCGCAATTTTGTATTGTAGGTTCTGGTCCAAATGGTGCTTTCCCTCACCATCACACAGGAAGTAGAAAAGTAGAAAATGGTGACGTAGTNNCTGATTGATATCGGTGGTCGAAAAGGAACCTTCCCAAGTGACATGACACGCATGTCTGTAGTAGGAGAACCGCCAAAAGATTATCTTGAGGTTCATGCGATTGTAGAACGTGCAGTGCAAGCAGCAATGGCGGCAGCAAAACCAGGAGTTATGGCCAAAGATGTAGATGCTGCAGCAAGGGGTGTAATTACTGAGGCCGGCTATGGAGAATTTTTTGTTCATAGGACAGGACACGGGCTTGGCATTGATATTCATGAGCCACCCTATATTACTGCTACTTCAGAAGTCATTCTGGACGAGGGAATGGTGTTCTCGATTGAGCCAGGCATTTATCTTCAGGGAAGATTTGGTGTTAGGCTTGAAGAGATTGTAATTCTTAGGTCTGACGGGCCTGAAATTCTATCTGAGCTTTCTCGTGAAACTAACTTTATTAACTAGCAATCCAAAAGCCTCCTAAAGAACAAAGTACAGCGCTATTGGAAGCACCATTAAACTGCCAACATTGCCAATCATAACTATGGACGCAACAGTTTCGGGCTGTTGGTGATATTTTTCTGCCATCATGTGATTAAGAACTGCAGGAGGCAATACGGCAAATAAAATTAGCTGTTGGTAATGAAGATGTTCTAAAGTAATAAACTGGATAATTACCAACATAACAATTAGTCCTGATAGTGGGCATATAATAGCGCCTAAAGCCCCCAGCTTCCAAGCACTATAGTCAACCCCAATTAGACGCGTACCCATTGTAAATAACAACAATGGAATTGCTGCATCACCCAATAATTCGAGCATCTGCGTCATCGGCTTCCATAATTGAAAATCTATCAAATTAATGAGCAAACCAAGCAGGGTTGCGATTAATATTGGTGATTTAAAAATGGAAATAAAGTTCGTATTTTTAGATAGTATGTAGGCCCCAAACGTAAAATGAAGCACCATTTCAATAGCAAATAGAACAACTGCGGCTCCCAGCGCTATCTCTCCAAAAGCCAGCACAGCAATGGGAAGACCAACATTGCCAGTATTATTAAACATCATAGGTGGCACAAAGGTTTTAATGTTGATATTGAGGATCCTAGCGACAGCCCAGGCTATAAGCCCTGACCCTAAAATCACTGCAACCCCTGAAATAGCAAGCGCCTGATAATTGTGAATTTGAAATGACTCTTTTGCCAGCACAGAAAACATAAGGGCTGGCAAAAAAATATTCATATTAATACTGTTTGCAGTCTCCATATTTGGCTGGAACTTACCAGCATACAAATAGCCAACTATAACGATTGCAACAACAGGAAAAATAATGCCAAATATTTGATAAATCATTAGCTGTAGCTAGTTAATAAATACATATTAGGGTGTGAGAATTAATACTATTAGCTCTTTTGGTCCATGAACACCATAAGCTAAAACTTGCTCAATATCAGCAGTTTTAGATGGCCCAGAAATCAGTAAAGCATTTGATGGCATATTTAATGACCAGCTTTGATCTGACATAATTTGACCAAAATTTTCAAAGATTGAGCTCTGCTCTACTAACGCAATATGGGTGTTTGGAACTAAAGACATCAGCCGAGGCTCGTCAGCCGATGGTTTTAAAACAATAGAGCCACTATCAGCAATAGCACCAACCGTTCTGGTAATACTTGCCTCTATTTCATTAAACAATTGCTTACTAAATGATTCATAAGAATTGTCATATTCAACTAGCTCAATAGTGCTAGAAAGTTTTTGGGAAATCTCCTTTGCAAGACTTGTTCCACTTAAAATATTTTTAACTTTTCTTTTTGGAAGCTCTTCATTTAGCCAGCTTGCTAACTCCTTATTTGGCATAACAAAAACTTCTGCCTTTGAGAGTTTTAACTTGTCAGAAAGAATTTGGGTCATATCTTTCTTAGTCCAACCATTGAGTGTCGCTAGAGAGATCTCTTTCTCAAGCTCTGAATGATGAATCTTACTTTTTAGTTTTTCAAGAATAATATGTTTACTTTTACTCATTTTTAATACCGGCCTGTTTTGCTAATTGCTTTAAGCTAGACCTCGAAGGCTTTTGTATAACACGATATTTGCTCCACCCACCAATTCTTTTGGGTGCTAGAAATCTAAGCTTAGTAATGACTGCTGAACAAATAGAATATAGCGCTGAATTGCCATATATGTATTTCCAAATTTGCCAAGTAAATGATTCCATTGGTTTTCTTTGACTGCCAACTCCCTCAATAAACTGTTTCATATAATCTCCCTCAACAGTCTCTGAACGCAGCCTATTGATGAGCTTTGGCAAAGGAATTTGAACCGGACAAACTTCCGCGCATGCACCACACATTGTACAAAGCGAAGTGAGGTCACCAAGCATAGAAATACCTTTTTGTTGAGGCTCAAGAGTAATTCCAATTGGGCCAGGATAAACAGTTCCGTATGCATGTCCTCCTAGCTGGGTATAAACTGGACAGTGGTTGATGCAACTCCCGCAACGAATACATTTTAGTGTTTCTTGCATTTCGGTATTTTGATGAATCTTTGAACGCCCATTGTCGAGTAAAACAACGTGCATCGACAAGGGACCATCTTTTTCATCATGCCTCCTTGGAGATGAAATCATATTGAAATAGGTTGTAATTTCTTGACCTGTAGCTGACTTAGTGAGAATGTCGAGCAATGGTGGCAGATCACTTAAAGATTCCACCACTTTTTCTATACCAGCAACTGCAATATGAAGGGGTGGGGTCGTTGTACACATTCTCCCATTCCCTTCATTCTCTACTAGACACAGGGTGCCCGTTTCAGCTACCGCAAAATTAACTCCGGATATTCCTGCATCAGCCTCCCTAAATCTATCTCTTAAAATTTTTCGGGCCTGTTGAGTGATTAAGTCAACGTCTTCTGTATATGGAAAATCTGGGAAATGATCTGAAAACACTTTTGAAATCTCTCTTCGACTTTTATGTATTGCAGGCATAACTATATGAGACGGTTTTTCATTAGCCAGTTGAACCAAGAACTCTCCTAAATCAGTTTCAAGTATTTCTATATTCTTACTATCTAAAAACTCATTCAGTTCGATTTCTTCGGTCACCATAGACTTGCCTTTAACAACTTTTTTGGCATTTGCCTCATCTAGGATTTGGTAGATGATGTTGTTTGCTTCGATATCTGTTTCGGCCCAATGAACTTGGATATTGTTGTTTATTAAACTCTCTTCAAGTTTAACTAGTAGCTTTGGTAGATTTGAAATTGAATTATCTCGAATAGAGGATGCGCTATCCCTTAAACTAATCAAGCTGTCTTCATCTTGAAACTTCTCGCTCCTTTTTTCTACCAAGTAGTCCATTGCTGAACGAAAGTTGGATTGAAGCTGCTCATTACCTAGCGCATCACCAACTCTGCTTTCAAGTGACTTAGCTTGGTCCATTAGTCCTATCCCAAATAAACTGAGCTATGTGCTGAGACTTCATCTTTGAATTTTGTTTTTGAAGTGCGCCACCAATGTTCATCAAACACCCACATTCTTGACTAATAACACAAGACGCGTTCGTCGCCTCAAGCGCACTCGTCTTGTCATTGACCATTGACCCTGAAATGTCAGCCTGCTTAACGGCGAAAGTGCCACCAAAGCCACAGCACTCTGATTTTCGCTCCTGCTCCAAAACTTCAACACTTGAAAGTTGCGATATTAGTTTTTCAATTCTGTCTTCAACCTTCATTTCGTTTCTACTCGAGCACGAAGTATGGATTGCAATTTTAGTAGGCTCACCAAGATCAATTAACTTCACATTCAGCCTATCAACAAGAAACTCAGTAAACTCGTATACTCTTTCAACAACAGACATAGCAGCCTCAAGGTCTTGCTCATCTTTAAACAGATTAGGCCATTGATGTTTAATCATGCCTGCGCAGGATCCAGATGGAATAATAATTGGAATATTTTTAGGAAAGCACTTCATTTGTGCTCGTGCTACCTTTAAAGTCTCTTTTCTATAGCCAGAATTAAATGCAGGTTGACCACAGCAAGTTTGCCCGCTAGGATAGATTACCTCAATACCTTCTCGCTGAAGAATTTGCATTCCAGCAAGCCCAGCATTTGGATAAAAAAGATCGACTATACAAGTGCCTAAAAAATATACTTCATTGCTCATATAATAAATCTATTATTTATCTGATAAAACTGAAGAGTGGCTCATATAACGCTCATGTCTCTGTTTTTCTTTGTCCATATTGGCCAATGAACTATTAACAAATTCCATATGACTTTTTGCAGCCAATCTTGCCCCTTCAGGGTCTCCCTCCATAATCATATCTAGAATGAGCTTATGTTGTGGGTTTAATGACTCTTCAATGTCGCTAATCGTATATAAATATTTAAGATTATTTTCAATACTTGATAAAAGAACATCATAAATACTTCTTGTTACATGAAGAAGCGCAACATTGTGCGAAGCCTCTGTGATACTTAAATGAAAATTAATGTCCGCTAATGCTGATGCTACATTATCTTCGCGCTTTGAATGAAGCTCAACCATCTCATCATATTTAGCCTGTATTTTATTTTTTTCAGTTTTTGTGGCCCTTGAGGCAGCGAGATAAGCAGCTTCTGAATCTAGCGTATGCCTGAGCTCTAAAATATCAAATTTGAATTCTGGACGTTCTTTTAGAAGACTCATAAGAGGGTCAGAAATTGATGAATTTAACGATGAAGAAACATAGGTGCCTCCTCCCTGAGTAGATCTAAGTAGGCCCTTTGATGTTAAGATCTGTTTTGCTTCCCGTAGCGTAGGCCTAGAAACCACCAGCCTTTCGGCGAGTACCCTTTCAGAGGGAAGCTGAGCGCCCTCAAGCAAGACCCCCTCTGCAATCATATCCTCAATTTGCTTTGCTACTATTTCTGCAATTGTTGTTTTACTTTTCATGTCTTAATTATTAATATAATTTGAAAAAGCTATATTCTACTATAAGTTAAATGCATTCAAAAATATGCTAGGTTTAAACTTATTTTAATTAGAGTATACCCTCAAAAAATTAAATTGGTCAGTCCATTTAATTAAAACATTTAAATTCACTATATACTTTTAAATATGGCCTTAGGTGATTTTATTAATTATTTGACTTTTAAAAAAATTTGGTATATTATGTATTGGACTTACCAATTTACCATTAATTAAATTGTGGTTTTATATAGGTAAGGGGTAGAATTTATATAATAAAAAGGAGATATTAAAAATGAAAATTAAATCGTTATTTAGTCTGGCAGCAGCTGCAGCAATTTCCATGGGAGTTGCTACATCAGCCGTTGCAGAAGACAAAGTTTTACTAAAACTGCCAGTATGGTTTGGAACACACCTTACTGGTCTTGGCTCTTCGCCTCTTTTCTTTGCAGATACAGTAAATAAGTCATCAGGTGGAAGCATTAAAGTTAAAATCTATGAGCCTGGAAAATTGGTTGCTACAAAAGAAATGCTAGAGTCCGTTTCAAATGGCTCAGTTAATTCAGGCTGGGGTACGCCAGGTTACAATACTGGACTACTAGGTAAGAAAGCTGCCATATTCTCTGCTGTTCCATTTGGTCCTGAAGCGCCTGAATTTATGGCATGGATGTACTATGGTGGTGGTCGTGAATTAATGCAAAAACTTTATGATGACAATGGATACAACGTGCACTCAGTGCCTTGTTCTATAATTGCTCCAGAAACTTCGGGGTGGTTTACAAAAGAAATTAATAGTCCAGCAGATCTTGATGGCCTCCGCATGCGATTCTTCGGCTTAGGTGCTAATGTCATGGAAAAACTTGGAGTGACTACATCATTACTAGCTTCTGGAGACATTATGCCAGCACTTGAAAAAGGCGCTATCGATGCCACTGAATTCTCAATGCCAGCTATTGATAAACTTTTAGGATTTCCTAAATTGTTAAAGCATAATTACTATCCAGGATGGCACCAGCCTTCGACAATATTTGACTTAATCGTCAATGGAGATACTTGGAACGGAATGAGTGAGTCTCAACAAGCAACAGTTGAGTCTGCTTGTAAAGCAACCATGCTTGATGGTCTTGCACTTGGCGAAGCAATTCAATTTGAGTACATGAAAGCAAACGTGGAGTCAGGAGTTACAAATCACTATTGGTCAGATGAAATGCTTGCAACTTTCAGATCTGCTTGGGAAGAAGTTGTTGCTGAGTTAATTGCAGAAGATCCAGAGTTTGGTGAAATTTATGGGGCTCTGAATGACTTCCGTGATGATTACAGAATCTGGCAAGAATGGATTTACTTGCCGCGTCCTACGATGCAGGGTAAATAAGTTCGACGATTAATCCAAATTCAGCAGGGTTTAGGCCCTGCTGTTTTTTTGGGCTATAATTAAAAAAAACTTTAAATAATTATGTCTGGTAATCATAGTAATCATTTTGCAGAATGTGATAACAAAGATGTCCGAGTCCCTGTTTCATCTTTTTTAACATCAATTGTTACAACAATAACAACAAAAACTGCCTGGTTTAATGTCGTTGTAATGCTTATTATTTTGATTCAAGTCACACTTCGATATGGTTTCAACAGTGGTGAGGCTTGGGTTGATGAACTCATTTGGCATTTTTATGCTTTTTTTATGTTTGGCCTATCTTACGCGATCACTTCAGACTCTCATATCAGGGTAGATATTATGCATATGAGGCTTTCAAAAAGAAAACAACGCATCATTGAAGTATTGGGGATTCTTTTTCTAATAATGCCTTTCACAATTATTGTTTTTGATCACAGCATTGGTTGGGTCCATCACTCTTTCATGGCTAATGAGTTTTCAGAAAACACTACTGGACTTCCCTACCGCTGGATAGTAAAGTCCTTATTACCCGCTTCACTGATTCTAATTTTTATTGCGTCTTTATCTGAATTAATCAAAAACGTTGTTCTTTTAATTTACTCTAATACGTCAACAGATAAAACGCTTGACTCAAAGAAAAATAACTCTTTATTGAGATTTTTTTATCCTGTTATTAAAAACCCAAAGGAAACCTGATTATGTTTTTTGAACCAGAATATTGGCTTGTCATTGCAATGTTTGTAAGTTTTATTGCTTTGATTTTTACTGGCTTTCCAGTTGCTTGGGTTCTAGCAGGAGTAGGCATTCTATTTGCTGGGGTTGGATACGTGACTGACATGCTTAACTGGACTTTTACTGGTCTAGACTACAATGTCCTTGGCATGCTTCACGGTCGCATTTTTGCGATAATGTATAACTGGGTTCTCGTCGCCCTTCCTATGTTTATTTTTATGGGGCTTATGCTAGATAAATCTGGTGTAGCAGAGCAGATGATGAACTCAATGCAAAGACTTTTTGGAAACGTAAAAGGTGGCCTTGCCATTACAGTAACGCTCATAGGAATCATTCTAGCCGCATCTACTGGCATAATTGGAGCATCTGTCGTTCTTCTAGGATTAATGTCTTTGCCTGTGATGCTAAAGCAGAACTACGATAAACCTATAGCACTTGGAACAATAGCAGCATCAGGGACGCTTGGTATTTTAATTCCACCTTCAATTATGCTTGTGATTATGGGAGATCAGCTTGCTGTATCTGTTGTTGATTTATTTATGGGCGCTGTTTTTCCAGGCTTAATTCTTGGTGTTCTTTATATTACATATATTATCATTTATGGAATTTTTAATCCAGAGAAGGTTCCACTCTCGGCTGATCATGAACCTATAGGGCTTAGGGATGTGCTTAGAGTTATGGTCGATATATTGCCACCTGCTTTTTTAATTCTTACAGTGCTTGGGTCAATCTTTATGGGCATTGCTACAGTGACAGAAGCCTCAGGCATTGGTGCCTTAGGCGCAGTAGTGTTGACCATTTTTTATAAACGATTCAACTATAGTGTTTTAAAAGAGGTTGTCATTAACACAATGAATACCTCGGCCTATATTTTTGGTATTTTTGTTGGCGCAACAATTTTTGCGCTAGTCCTAAGGGAGTGTGGTGGCGATCAATTTATTGAGGAAGGGTTAAACAGCCTCGGACTTGGGCCTTACGGAATGATAATTGCAGTTTTATTTATTATTTTTATTTTGGGCTTCTTTTTGGACTGGATTGAGATAAGCCTCATTATCTTGCCATTATTAGGGCCAGTGATAATGAATTTAGACCTCGCAGTCAATGGCTTTGGAGTAGTTGACAATCCTAACTTAGTTTGGTTTGCCTTGCTAGTTGCAGTTACGCTTCAAACCTCTTTCTTAACCCCTCCAGTTGGTTTTGCAATCTTTTACTTAAAAGGTGTTTGTCCCCCAGGAATTAAGCTAACTGATATTTATAAAGGCGTTGTTCCATTCATTATTCTTCAGCTAATTGCACTTGTTCTAGTGTTCATTTTTCCTGATCTAGTGACCTGGCTGCCCGCAAAAGTTTACGCTCCATAACAACTCCTAAGTTCCTCTCAAATTAGACCCTAAACTTTGGCTTATTTCTAGTCTTGTTACTTATTGTTATAAAACATCGTCAAGCTATGTTTTAATTTAGTAACATAGTCCAAAATTCAATAACCATTAAGAAATAAAATGAACGACACTTCAACTAAAGAATTCAGCTTTGGAACTCAAGTTAGAAAATCTCCTTATTTCGATGCTACTGTTCGTTGGGGCGCTCAAGGTTTTTCAGTATACAATCATATGTATATTCCAAGAGACTTTGGAAACCCTGTTCAAAACTTTTGGAGCCTGGTTAATGACGCAATACTTTGTGATGTTGCAGTTGAACGCCAAGTCGAAATAACAGGCCCAGATGCGGCTCAATTTGTCCAACTACTAACGCCAAGAAATCTTTCAGAATGTGCGGTAGGACAATGTAAATATGTGCTAATTACTGATGAAAATGGTGGCGTGTTGAATGATCCAGTTCTATTAAGACTCGCTGAAAATCATTTCTGGCTTTCTTTGGCTGACAGCGACATCTTGATGTGGGCCAAAGGAGTAGCCGTTAACTCTGGGCTAGACGTTCGTTTAGGTGAGCCTGATGTTTCACCACTGCAACTCCAAGGCCCAAGGTCTGGTGATATTGCTAAAGCAATATTTGGTGAGCGAATAGATGGCCTTAAATATTACTGGCTTGAGGAATTTGAACTCAATGGTATTCCATTAATCATATCTAGAACAGGCTGGTCAAGTGAGCTTGGTTATGAAATCTATCTCCGCGATGGATCTCGTGGAAACGAGCTTTGGGATCACATTATGGAGATTGGAGAGCCTATGGGATTAGTTCCAGGCCATACCTCTACGATAAGAAGAATTGAGGGCGGTATGCTTTCATATCAGGCTGATATGGACTACACAGTAAATCCGTTCGAGCTCGGATTGGGGCGTCTTGTTGATCTTGAGATGGATGCCGACTTTATTGGCAAAAAAGCGCTTAAAAAAATTAAATCTGAAGGAGTTAAGCGNNCCAAACACAAGCTATTGGCCAATTATGGTTGGATCAGAAGAAGTCGGGTATATAACTTCAGCGGTTTATTCGCCGAGACTTGACAAAAATATTGCACTTGCTATGATGGATGTTAAGCACTCGGCCATAGATACTAGAGTAGAGACGACAACTCCAGAAGGTACTTTTCCTATCAAGGTTGTCCAGAA
>ENA-UZXC01001818-UZXC01001818.1-metagenome-genome-assembly--contig:-Day-2-25m-contig-1818_pt1 | contig 10227 bp, 10 predicted proteins | sample MGYA00260340_ERZ794900 | MGnify/ENA metagenome assembly ERZ794900 | reverse complement strand
TTTCCTAACTATAGGGGCGGACCGCTTCAAAGCGGGAGGCTCAGAAGGGCGTATGCATATACTTAATAATGCGAGGCTCGAGGTAAAAAGTAACTCACAAGACGTGCATCTAGTTTGAAGTTAGCTGCAAGGCGCGGACGTGCTTGAACGCTCGACGAGTTTTACAGGTACGATGACCGATTCATGCGCGCTTTCATCGCCAAGGCGCTCAAGAACCAATTTGGCCGCAATCTCTCCAAGAAGCGTTCTGTCTTGCTGAATAGTCGTAAGGGGAGGAATGAACTGCTCAGCAAGATCAATGCCGTCAAAACCCATGACCGATACATCGTTAGGTACATTGAAACCGTTGCGCGATAGCTCTGAGATGAAGCCGAAAGCAATCTGATCGGAAGCGCAGAACATTGCCGTCGGGCGGTCTTTCATCGACATCCATTTGCTTGCGGATTCACAACCAGCTTCAAGCGAGAAGTCCCCTTCAATAATCCAGTCCTCTTTGGCTTCCAAACCAAAGTCCTCAATTGCGGCCACGAAGGCATCTTTGCGCGCGTGCATTAGAACGTTGCCTATGGGGCCGGTTACATGGCCGATTTTCCTGTGGCCCTGTCCATGCAAAAACTCAACCGCCACCCTTGTGCCTTTGCGGTTTTCACTGCGAACTGATGGAAAGCTGCCGTCTTCGACCCATTCACATGCGAACACCACTGGCTTTGAGCGGGAAGCATCTTCGAGAGATTGCAGCTCTTCAGCTGGGAGGCCGCCGTCCAGCACAATCATCCCGTCCGCGCGCGCATCATCGAGATAATCAACCAGTTTCTCACCACTCGCATGGACCTGATTCGTGCTGGCGATCAGCATCGAATATCCCCGCGCCGATAGGCTAAGAGAGATGCCTTCCAGGATCGCCGAAAAGAACGGGTTGGCCAGATCCGGAAGCAGAACCAAAACCGAATGCGCCCGCTGAGTTCGCAGGTTTCTGGCGGCTCGATTGATGCGATATCCGCTCACCTTCACGGCATTCGCAACCTTTTCCCGAGTCGATTCGTTTACCACTTTCGGGTTCGATAGGGTCCGTGACACGGTCGCTGTCGACACACCCGCAATTCGGGCAACGTCTTGAAGTGTCGGGGTTTTTGTCACGAGGTTTGCTCCTATCTCATTCCCCGAATGTAAACGATTACAATTACTGTTGACAAGCGGGTAACGCTAACAGCTATAGTGTAATCGATTGCAAAATGTAATCGATTGCAAAGATGTGATCCAAGACCAAACACTGAATCGTGCTTTCTGGGAGGAAAGAATGTCAAACTTAATGAAGACCCTTTTTGTAGGGACCGCACTGACTTGTGCCTCTGCCGCTCAGGCTGTTGAACTTGAAGTCACCCACTGGTGGACCTCAGGTGGTGAGGCCGCAGCTGTTTCGAAATTTGCCGAAGCTTGGAACGCGACGGGCAACACTTGGCTGGACGGCGCAATCGCTGGTTCGGGCGGGACTGCACGTCCAATTATTATCTCGCGCATCCTGGGCGGAGACCCAATGGCCGCGACCCAACTCAACCACGGCCGTCAGGCTGAGGAGCTGATCGAAGCGGGCCTGATGCTTGATCTGACGGATGTCGCCGAAGCAGGTGGCTGGAAAGACATCGTCAACCCATCGGCGCTGCTGGATTCCTGTACGCTGGACGGACGTATTTACTGTGTGCCTGTGAATATTCACTCGGCGCAGTGGATCTGGCTGTCGCACGACGCCTATGAAAACGCCGGTCTTGACGTACCTGCCAACTGGCACGAATTTGTTGACACAGCGGATGAACTGAAAGCCGCAGGCACTTTGCCACTGGCAATGGGCCAGCAGGGTTGGCAGCAGAGCATCGCCTTTGGCGCAATCACTATCGCGGTTGCAGGTCTTGACGCTTGGAAAGGCGTAAACGTTCATAAAGACGCATCTGTTGCGCGCGGTCCGGAATACACGGCCGTCTTCGAAGCGGTTGCAAGTGCGCGTGAACTGGCACGTGACTCGAACGTTCAGGACTGGAACCTGGCCACCAACATGGTGATCACTGGCAAAGCTGGCGCACAGATCATGGGTGACTGGGCACAGGGCGAATTCGCCGTTGCCGGTCAAGTTGAAGGCGAAGACTATTCCTGCCTGCCAGGCCTTGGTCTGAACGAGGTTCTCGATACCGGCGGTGACGCATTCTACTTCCCTGTGAATGACGATCCGGCCATCACGGCAGCCCAGAAAGAGCTTGCTGCTCTGCTGATCTCGCCAGAGGTGCAGGTCTCATTCAACCTTGCCAAAGGCTCGCTGCCAGTGCGCGGTGACATCGACATGTCCTCGGCAAACGGCTGTATGCAAAAGGGTCTTGGCATCCTTGCAAATGGCGGTGTTCTGCCTTCAAGCGACATCACCTTCTCGGCTGACACACAGACACAGATCGAAGATCTGATGGCTCAGTTCTGGACGGGCGATATGCCGGCAGCGGATGCTCAGGCGAGCTATGCGCAGCTGATCGAAGACGCTGACTAAGACTTAGTCCTCCCTCGGGTCCGGCCAATTCTGGCTGGGCCCGAACCTTCTTTTCTTATTCTCACCAATCCTTTTGTGGAGCTGACCCGATGACCGTGGCTTCAGACCCTTCTGCACCCCCCGCCAAACGCCCGATCCGCCTGACTCGGAACCTGATGGCCAAACTGGCCTCAATCCCGATGATCCTGACCGCGATGGTGGTCTTTGTCGGCGGCACCGCCTGGACCGTGACCTATTCATTCACCGGCTCGCGGATGCTGCCCAAGACGAAATGGGTGGGATTTGACCAGTACGAGCGCCTCTGGGACACCGATCGCTGGCTCATTTCGATCAAGAACCTGGCGATCTACGGCGTTTGCTCTCTTGTTCTGACATTGGTTCTGGGGTTTTTCCTTGCCGCTTGTCTGGATCGCAAAATCCGCTTTGAAAGCGCGTTTAGAACGATCTTTCTATATCCCTTTGCGCTCTCTTTCGTTGTGACCGGACTGGTGTGGCAATGGATACTCAACCCTGATTTCGGCCTGCAAAACATCGTGCGAGGCTGGGGTTGGGAAAGCTTTACCTTCAATCCGCTCAATGACCCCGACACGGTGATGTTCGGTCTGCTGATCGCCGGATTGTGGCAGGGCACCGGCCTGATCATGTGCATCATGCTCGCCGGACTGCGCGGTATTGATGAAGACATCTGGAAGGCCGCCAAAGTGGATGGGATCAGCACGGTGAAAACCTATGTTGTTGTCATCATCCCAATGATGCGTCCCGTGTTTGTGACTGCGCTGGTGCTGATTGCCGCCGGGATCATTAAACTCTACGATCTTGTCGTGGCGCAAACCGGAGGCGGGCCGGGCCTGTCCTCGGAAGTGCCAGCCAAATACGTCATCGAATATATGTTCCGCGCGCAGAACCTCGGTCAGGGCTTTGCCGCTTCGACGATGATGCTTTGCTCGGTCGTGATCATTCTCATCCCTTGGGCCTATCTTGAATTCGGAGGCCGGAAACGTGGCTAATCAATCTGTAAATCTGGGTGAGGGGCCGCGCGGTCCGAAGCCAAAGAAGACCTTCTCGCGGACCAATATCTTTCTCTATGGCACGCTGATCGTCGTCTCGATGTATTACCTGCTGCCGCTCTACGTGATGATCGTAACATCGCTGAAAGGCATGCCGGAAATCCGTATGGGCAACGTGTTTGGCCCACCGATGGAGGTCACTTTTGAGCCTTGGGTGAAAGCCTGGGCCGAAGCCTGCACCGGCATTAATTGCGACGGTCTTTCGCGTGGCTTTGGCAACTCGGTCCGCATCCTGATCCCGTCGGTTTTTATGTCCATCGTGATCGCTTCGATCAACGGTTACGCACTGTCGCATTGGAAATTCAAAGGGTCCGAGGTGTTCTTCACCATTCTAATCATAGGTGCTTTCATTCCCTATCAGACGATGCTTTATCCCATCGTGATCCTGCTGCGTGAGATTGGCCTGATGGGATCGATTGGCGGGCTGGTTCTGGTTCACACCGTCTTTGGTATGCCCATTCTAACCTTGCTGTTCAGGAACTACTTCGCCTCAATCCCCGAGGAGTTGTTCAAGGCCGCACGGGTCGACGGCGCACGCTTCTGGCAGATCTATTTCCAGATTATGCTGCCGATGGCTCTGCCGATCTTTGTTGTGGCGATCATCTTGCAGGTCACCGGTATCTGGAACGACTTCCTGTTCGGGGTCATTTACACCAAACCGGCCACCTATCCGATGACGGTGCAGCTTAATAACATCGTGAACTCGGTTCAGGGTGTGAAAGAATACAACGTCAATATGGCAGCAACCTTGCTGACCGGATTGGTCCCTCTCGTAATCTACTTCGCGTCTGGCAAGCTCTTTGTCCGCGGTATCGCCGCTGGCGCAGTAAAAGGCTGATATTTCCATGGAAAACTCTGTAGAAATCAAAAATCTCGACCTGAGTTTCGGGGCTGTTCAGGTTCTGAAACAGTTGAACCTCGACATCAAAGACGGTGAATTTCTTGTCCTTTTGGGATCGTCGGGATGTGGTAAGTCCACATTGTTGAACTGTATCGCCGGGCTTCTCGAAGTCACAGATGGCCAGATTTTCATCAAGGGCGAGAACGTCACCTGGGCCGAGCCCTCGGATCGCGGCATCGGCATGGTGTTCCAATCCTATGCGCTCTATCCACAGATGACAGTGCGCGGGAACCTGTCCTTTGGACTGAAAAACGCCCGAGTGCCCAAGGCTGAAATCAACGATCGCGTCGACCGGGTCGCCGAGATTTTGCAGATCGGACCGCTGCTGGATCGCAAGCCTGGCGCTTTGTCGGGCGGCCAACGTCAGCGCGTCGCGATTGGCAGGGCCTTGGTACGCGAAGTGGATGTGTTCCTGTTCGATGAGCCTCTGTCCAATCTCGATGCCAAATTGCGCACCGATCTGCGGGTGGAGCTTAAGCGCCTGCACAAGAAGCTCAAGAACACCATGATCTACGTTACACATGATCAGGTCGAGGCAATGACCCTCGCAGACCGGATTTCGATCATGAAGGATGGGTTGATCCAGCAGTTGGACACGCCCGAAACGATCTACGCCAAGCCGTGCAACAAATACGTGGCCGATTTCATCGGTTCTCCTGCAATGAACCTGTTTGACGGGACGCTTAGCGGCACGACTTTCACAAATGATGGATTTTCAGTCGACGTAGCGGCCTATGAGTTCGCAACAGAACCCGCTGGCAACACCCGCGCTTGGCTTGGCATTCGCCCTGAACACATCCTCACCGCAGAGGCTACTGAGCAAGCGACCTTCACCGCGCAAGCAGAGATCGATATCGTCGAACCGATGGGGTCCGATACCTTGTTGTGGATCAACTTCGCCGGCCAATCCGTGCGCGTGCGCACCGAAGGCCAGTCGGGTCAGAAATCCGGCGATACGCTTACAATTGGTTTTGATGCAGCGCGTCTGCATCTGTTCGACCATACTAACGAAACCCGCCTATAATTCTGGACCAAGACACATGACACCTGCACTGCAACTTTATTCGATGCGCGATTGCGCTGACCAGATCGCACTCTTGGCGGAACTGCCTGCACTCGGGATAACCAAGGTCGAAGGCTACGGTGGCGTTTACGGAGATCCTGTCGCCTATCGCGCGGCGATGGATGCCAACGGTATTACCATGGCCTCCGGTCACATGGCGCTGGATGACATTGAGGCGGATTTTGACGCTACAATGAAAAGCATCAGCACCCTTGGCATCAGCCGCGTGTTCGCACCTTACCTCAAAGAAAAGGATCGCCCTGACACATCAGAAGGCTGGGCGGCATTGGGCAAGCGCCTGAACGCTGCAGGTAAGAAATACGCGGATCGTGGCATCACTTTCGGCTGGCACAACCACGACTTTGAGTTCTTCGCTCTTTCGGATGGCAGCATCCCACTGGACGTTTTGCTAGAGGCGGCGCCAGATATTTCGTGGGAGGCTGATCTGGCATGGATCGTACGCGGTAAGCGTGACCCGATCGCCTATATCAACCGCTACGCGGATCGTCTTTCGGCAATCCACGTCAAGGATATTGCACCTGCCGGCGAAAATCTGGATGAGGACGGTTGGTCCGACCTGGGCGCAGGAACAATGGATTGGTCCGCGCTATTGCAGGCCTGCCGGACCGCGTCTGATGATCTGATTTACGCGCTGGAGCATGACAAGCCCAGCGATCCTGTCGACTACGCCACACGGTCTGCTGTCGCCTTCAAAGCATTGTGGGAGAATACCAATGTCTGATCCGCTCGGCGTAGGCATCATCGGATGCGGTAACATCTCGACGGCCTATCTTGATTTGGCGCCTATGTTTAAAGGCTACGAGATTGTCGCGGTTGCCGATCTGAACATCGACGCAGCCCGCGCTCAGGCTGAAAAGTTCGTCGTTCGCGCAGAAACGGTCGAAAACCTGCTCGCTGCGGACGACATCGATCTTGTCATCAACCTGACAATTCCCGCCGCGCATGTTGCGGTATCACGCTCTATTCTGGAAGCCGGCAAGCACGTCTATTCCGAAAAACCGTTCGTTCTTAGCCTTGCTGAAGCGCAAGAGCTTGGCGATCTGGCAAAGGCGAAAGGTCTTCGCATCGGATCGGCACCAGACACATTCATGGGCAGTAGCCACCAACTGGCCCGGACACTTATCGATGACGGCGCTATTGGCAAAGTCACGGCCGGCGTAGCCGTGGTCATGTCCAACGGTATGGAAGACTGGCACCCAAATCCTGATTTCTTCTTTCAAAAGGGCGGTGGTCCGATCCTCGATCTGGGGCCGTACTATATCTGCAATCTTGTGCAGATGCTCGGTCCAGTTGCACAGGTCACAAGCATGACTGGCATGGCAAGCGAGACCCGCACAATCGCCAATGGCCCGCGCAACGGCGAGACCATTCCGGTTGAGACCCCGACAACGATCCACGCGGTGATGAAGTTCGAAATCGGCGCGATTGTCACGCTCTTGTCCAGCTGGGATGTCCATTCGAATAGTCATCCGATTATGGAGCTTTACGGTACCGAAGGAACGATGGACCTGCCTGATCCGAACTTCTTTGGCGGTGATGTCAAAGTGACCTCACGCGGCGGCGAGGCAGCCAACAAGTCTTGGAATCACCCTTTTGGCGTTCCGAACTTTGAGGACACCCAGGCAAACTACCGCGGCGCTGGTTTGGCCGATATGGCGCTGGCCATAACCGAGAGTCGTCCGCACCGCTGCAATGAGGCTTTCGCAACCCATGTTGTTGAGGTGATGACGGCTATTCTTGAGGCTGGGGAAACCGGCAAGGTTATCGCGATGACGACGACCTGTGGTAGACCGGATGTGCTTGGTCCCGACGCCGCGCTCAGCTTGCTGGCGTGACGAGATATACTGGAGAGTAAGATGAGTAATTCGATCAAAGGCCCCGCGCTGTTTCTCGCCCAGTTTCTGGGTGACGAAGCGCCGTTCAATTCCCTTCCTGCCATTGTCGAATGGGCTGCTGGATTGGGCTACAAGGGTGTACAAATTCCGTCTTGGGACGCGCGGGTCATTGATTTGGACAAGGCCGCATCCAGCAAGGATTACTGCGACGAGATCACCGGGATTTGCGCTGAGCATGGCGTCGAGATAACCGAACTGTCATGCCACCTTCAGGGCCAGCTTGTTGCTGTTCATCCGGCCTATGATACATCCTTTGACGCGTTCGCGCCCGAGCACTTGCACGGCAAACCTGCAGAACGTCAGGCCTGGGCCGTGGACCAGGTCACCAAGGTCGCGAAAGCGTCGCAGAACCTTGGGCTGAAAGGGGTGGTTGGCTTCACAGGCTCGCTCGCATTCCCGTATCTCTATCCGTGGCCACAGCGCCCCGCAGGTCTGATCAAAGAAGCGTTTGGCGAGCTTGCGCGCCGTTGGAAACCTATTCTGGATTTCTATGACGAATGCGGCGTCGATCTGGGCTTTGAAATCCATCCCGGCGAGGATGTATTCGACGGCGCGACGTTCGAGCACTTCCTTGAAGCCGTCGACAATCACACGCGTTGCAAGATCACTTATGATCCGTCGCACTTCCTGTTGCAGCAGATGGACTATCTTGCCTTCATCGATATCTATCACGACCGCATCAGCGCCTTCCACGTCAAGGACGCAGAATTCAATCCGACCGGGCGACAGGGCGTTTATTCCGGCTATGCCGACTGGACAGACCGCGCTGGCCGCTTCCGCTCGCTGGGCGACGGACAGGTTGATTTTAAGGGCATCTTTTCCAAACTGACCCAATACGGGTTCGATGGCTGGGCGGTGCTTGAATGGGAATGCTGTCTGAAACACCCAGAACAAGGTGCTGCAGAAGGAGCCCCCTTCATCGCCAGTCATCTGATCCGGCCAACTGAACGGGCTTTTGACGATTTCGCAGGTGGCACGTCCGATCCCGCGGCTCTTCGCAAAATGATGGGATTCTAGGATGGCACCTCTGAAACTCGGCATGGTGGGTGGCGGCCAAGGCGCCTTCATCGGTGGTGTTCACCGCATGGCTGCGCGTTTGGATGGTTGCTTTGATCTGGTGGCGGGGGCCTTTTCATCCGACCCTGAACGCGCTCACGTCTCCGCTGCCGAACTTGGTATTGATCCCGCTCGTTCCTATGCGGATTTCAAAGAGATGGCGCGCGCCGAAGCAGCCCGATCCGATGGCATTGATGCGGTCGCTATTGTCACGCCTAATCACCTTCACGGGCCAATCGCCGAAGCGTTCTTGGCGCATGACATCTCGGTTATCTGCGACAAGCCAATGACCGCGACCTTGGAGCAAGCCGAAAGCCTGAGGGTTGCCGCCAAAGCCTCAAGAGGGCACTTTTTCCTCACCCACAATTACACCGGCTATCCAATGATCCGGCAAGCTCGCCAGATAGTGACCGACGGGGCGCTCGGTCAGATCAGGATCGTCGAAGCTAACTATTTACAAGACTGGCTGAGCGAAGCTCCGACGGAGGATAACAAACAGGCTAAGTGGCGTTTGGACGCGGCCCAATCAGGCGGAGGGGCAATCGGCGATATCGGAACCCACGCCTATAACCTTGTCTGTTTTGTCACCGGCCAACGCGCCACGTCTCTTAGCGCCACCCTGTCGTCTAGTGTGGTTGGACGAGCGGTCGACGATGATGCGCGCGTTTCGTTGCAATTTGTCGGTGAAGCGCGAGGTCATATCTGGGCCAGCCAGGTGGCAATTGGCAACGAAAATAACCTGACCTTGGCGGTATACGGTTCCAAAGGAACGCTTCGATGGTCACAAGAGAACCCAAACGTTCTCTGGTTTTCTAAACTGGGCAAAGCAACGCAAATGATAACCCGCGGCAGCAGAGCGGCGGGCAGCGCAGCTGCTGCCGTAACACGTATCCCCGCAGGTCACCCCGAAGGCTATCTGGAAGCCTTCGCAACCCTCTACCGAGAGGCGGCAGAAGAAATCAAATTGCAGGGTAAGTCAGACAACACGTTGGGTGTTGAAGAAGGGTTCGACGGCGTGCGCTTTGTCGACGCCTGCCAACGCTCCTCGCGTGACAGTGGGATTTGGATTGACCTTCAATAACAAATCCGGATTCCCGACTCCGACAAACGAAGCTTTCTGACGAACCCTCAAGTTGGGATTAGAACGGTCGTGTCCAATGAAAGTTGAATGTCTCCTTTGGGCCTATTCTGTTGAAAAACTCTTGTTGATCTGAGGCGTTGTCNNTAAGAGAATAGAGGTCTGTAAAGGGCCTATTCTGTTGAAAAACTCTTGTTGATCTGAGGCGTTGTCACTGATTCAATTCCTGCATTGGATGGAGGATTTGGCAATGATGGGACCGAAGCAGGAAGCGCAATCGGCGTTGTTTTACGATTTCTCGATAGAAGAACATGTCCCTGCTGACCACGTGCCGTTCGCGAGTATCTGGAAACGCTTGATGACGCAGCTTTTGGCGCAGCCAGCCCGGTTACGCCTAAGTTCATCTCACATTCCGATCCCGCGTCCCAATGGAGTGGTGCGCGCGGTGGTCCTGCATATTTTGCGTATTCTACCAACTATTTGATAGATACAGATAATGCTGTGATCCTGGATGTGGAGCCCACACGATCCATTCGACAGGCTGAGGTTGGTGCTGTCAAAACCATGATCGATCCCGTGCAAAAGGTGCATAATCTGATGCCCGAACGTCTTATAGCGG
>ENA-UZXC01007830-UZXC01007830.1-metagenome-genome-assembly--contig:-Day-2-25m-contig-7830_pt1 | contig 10293 bp, 13 predicted proteins | sample MGYA00260340_ERZ794900 | MGnify/ENA metagenome assembly ERZ794900 | reverse complement strand
TTGCTAGAACGACACTTGTGCACCAAAACACTTTATATAACTTAGTGCTTCAATATTTCGTTAAAGGGGTTTAATAAATATTCTTTTAGTTGTTTAATAAAAATTTAATACAAAAAAACAAGCAGTTTTTTGCTTGTTTTTAAAATTAGTCACTATTTATTAATCATTAATTACTAGTTACTAATTAAAAAAACTGCCTAAGCAGTTTTTTTAACACCCACACTCATTTCTTTACCATCTCTTATAATATCGAGTGTAATATCTTGATCACTAAATAAAAGTTGTCTTGATGTAATTAGTTGATCGTAATCTTGCCCATTTATTCTAATAACTACATCTCCTCTTTTTAACATTTTAGAATAAGGATAATTAACATTTGTTAATAAAAACCCTTGTTGTTCTTTTGTTTTATCATCACTAATAATATGTGTAATGTGTTTTCCTTTAAATGATAATTTATCATTTTTTAACACAGCACCTCGTAAAACAGTCGGTAAATCATGTTGCACTTTATATGCTAATGATAAAACTCCTTGTTGAGCAAAACCAATAAATCTACCATCTTGCGTAAATAGTAACCCACTATCTACATCATCTATTAAAAATTTTATTTGATCTTTATTTATTTCTGTTGTTTGTACTGTTTTTACATCACTAATCTTTTTAATAGAAAGTGCATATTTATCAGCAAATATTACTTGTTGGTTTACTGACATATCTGTCCAATCTGCAAAAGAAGCAACTCTAAAGTCATCACCTTTAAATTGAACGTATACTAAATCAGTCGTACGATCAGCATATGCGATACGTATTGTGTAGTTTACTCCCCTTCTATCTACACCAAACCAATTATTTTGTTGACCTGCTTTAAAATCTTTTAATGATAGAACTGCCCAACCGTCAGAACTCACTACAACAGCATCGGCAATAAATGAAGTTTCTTGATCATAGGTTTGATAAACAACATCTGATTTTTTATATAAAGAAATTACTTTTTCTGAAACATGTCTTTCTACTTGAGCGTCTACACTAATTTTTTTATTTTGTTCTACTTGTTTAAAGATAAATGGTTCTGACACTGAGTTTACACTAGGCGTTATCCATGTTGATACTACTAGTGCTGCGGTTGTACCAGCTAAAAGACCAAAAAATATAGAAACAAAAACTACCGTTAGTAAAAAACGGTTAGGTGGTTGTTTATCAGGTTTTTGTGTTGGTAAATGTGGTGCGTGTGCCATACTTTTATCTCCACTTTAAAAGAAGCAAAAGCATAACAAATAAACTAACATTTGTCAAGAGGAAGGTCTGTTGTTTCTTCCATTCTATACCTGTTTTTGAAAAATGAAATCTAAGTAGTAACTGTAAAATATACCAACCCCAAGCTACAAAAAAACCAAGAGTAATATATGAAAATGGTAATAATTGAATAACCCAAATTATTTCAAATAAAAATACACCAATAATTAAAAACCAAAATCCGTTATTTTTATATGAGATAGTAAGATACATTTTTAACACTTCATACATTATAAATGTAACAATTACAGCAAGTAATACCGCAATAACCCAAAATGGAATAATCGGAAAAAATATAGCAATAGCATAAGCAATCACAGAAAACGCATAACAGATAAATGCCCAAAGCATCATACCTACTCTTCTATATGATTTAAGCTTATGTGTTTTAAATTCAGAATCAAGTCGCACCATTCCATATAAAAAGAAAAAGATACAAAATGTTAATAGTAAAATTATATATCGCTGTATAGAAAGGTTAACTACCAGATATAAACCAGAAAAAGATACAATCATTGCATATACCATATGAAAGGTATAAATAGGAATTTCAAATATTTTTTTAATATAGTTCCAAAGTATCTTACTTATAACAATCCAAATAATAACAATTAATACTGCCGGTATCCATAATGGCATTTTTTGAAAGATAGAATCAGCTTGTAATAAAAATCCTTTTTGCTCAACGTAATTTGGTGCAAAGTTAAATAACCATAGTGCAAGCACACTTAAGCCTCCCATAAAGATTCCTAATAATCTATGTATAGAGTTCATATGTTATTTTTTATTTATATTAAGTAAGTCTTGCAATAATATTGATACCACTGCTGCAACAGGTATTGCAAGTATAACACCCACAGGGCCAGCGATTTTAGCACCAACCATAATAGATAATATAATAATGATAGGGTTTAACCCAACAGCCTTTTGCATTACCTTAGGTACAAGTAGATGATTTTCTAATTGTTGTAATACTACATACATAATTCCTACTAAAAATAGTTTTATAAAACCACCTTGAGTAAATGCAATAAGTAATGCAGGCACAGCAGCTAATACCGGACCAGCATACGGTATAAATTCCATAAAGGCAGCTAACATACTTAATATCACAGCATGTTTAACTCCAAAAACACTTAGACCAAAAAATACTAATAGACCAACAATTCCACTTAAAATCATTTGCCCTCTCATCCAGGCACCAAGTTTATCTCTTATTTTTGTAAATATGTCAGAAAGGTATGGTAAATAATTATGTGGAATAATAGAATGGAAGATTCTTTTTAACGGATCTTCTTGTACAACTAAATAAAAAGTCATTACTAAAATAACAACAAAATTAAATAATTGACCAAAAATTCCTGAAACTGTTGTAAAAATATCTGATAAAGCAGTAGAACCATCCACAGCTCCATTTATTGATGTCGCTACATTTGTTTGTATTCCAAACTGATGTAATACATTTATTATTTGTTGAACTCTGTGACTTGATTCTGCAGAAATAAGAGAAGCTTGGACTACATCAATAAATGTAGGTAAATCATTAGTTATGATAGGTGCAAGAAGTGACACAAGTAAGAAAATAATGCCAGCTATAGCAAAATAAATGATCAAAACAGCTAATGATCGAGGTACCTTCTTTTTTTGAAAAGATGTCGCTAATGGGTCAATAATAGAAGAAAATATAAATGCTACAAATAGTAAAAGTAAGATATCTCTTATATAATATAAAAAGTACGCAAGCATAAATAGCCCAAATACTTTTAGAATTGTTTTAATGCTAATTGTATGCACAACTTCATTTTTCATATGCTTGATAAATATATTGTGATAGTATATATCATTAAGAGACAAATATGCCAACACTTGCAAAAAATAAAAAAGCTTTTCATGATTATGAGATCCTCGAAAAAATCGAGGCTGGTCTTATGTTATCAGGACCAGAGGTAAAATCAATGAGAAATGGAAATCTTAATCTTAAAGGTTCTTTTATCTCTTTTCTAAAAGAGGAAGCCTACCTTACAAATGCACATATTGGCAAGTACAAGTACGCAACTGTCTCAGAATACGACCCAACAAGAAGTAGAAAGTTACTGTTAAGTAAAAAACAACTTGACTATTTACAAGGTAAAAAGCAGGTTGCGGGGTTGACAGTTATACCACTTTCTGTTTATACTAGCGGGCGTTATATTAAACTTAGTATAGCTGTAGCAAAAGGAAAAAAACTTCACGATAAAAGAAGATCAATCAAAGATCGTGATGTAAAAAGAGAGATGCAACGTGCACTCAAAAGTTACTAACTTCTTTTACTACTTACAATTTAAAAACTATACGACTCTGTCATGGGGATGACAGGAATCGATAGGTGGACCCGTTATCGCTCATATGCGTGTCGAGTTCTTCACTCGTATAAAAGAAGAAACAATTAAGTGCAAAACTTAAAAACCAAATGGTTACTGCCTTTGCTAACGCATTTTCAGTAAACTCATTTGCAACTGCTGTAGCTTAAGTGCTTAGCGATCGCTCCTATGATACTCAATAGTAGATCAGCGGTCTCAAATCATTGAGAGTAGATTATTATTGTGCTTCTCAGTAGTAATTGAAATAATTGAAGCCTAGTGTACTATTTTTTGAAACTTTTGAAGTAGTACATGAAATACCAAAGTTCCTACACATGTAGACTATGGTGGTAACCCATCTAGACCCGGGTTCAAATCCCGGCATCTCCACGAAAAGCTTTATTATCTTAATAATAGGCTAACGTATTTTTAAGGCACATTTCAAATTTTCAAATAATTCGAATCGTCGAATTTATTCTATATATATTATGTATTAGAATTATTTGAAAATTAGAAATGTAAACCTCTACAATCATTTAATCTCTAACAATACAGTCATGAGAATTTCTCGAAAAAAAAGACCTCAAAAATCTTTGATTCCACATTACAATACAAATAACCAAATTAGATCAGAAGAAGTTCGTTTAATTGACGCTGATAATAATAATATTGGTGTAATGACACTGGTAGAAGCTTTAGCATTAGCAAAAGAACAAGAAAAAGATCTTGTTGAAATTAATCCAAAAGCAAAACCACCCATTACTAAAATTATTGATTTCACTCATTTCAAATACCAAAAAGAAAAAGAAGCTCGCAAACAAAGAATTAATTCTCGTGTGAGTGACCTTAAAGGTGTTCGTCTATCAATGAGAATCGGTATTCATGATTTAAACATCAGAAAGAAAAGTGCTGAAAAGTTCTTAAACCGAGGAGACAAAGTTAAAATTGAAATAATTTTAAGAGGTAGAGATAGAAGCCAAGCTCATATTGCTTTTAAAGTAGTTAAAGACTTTGCAGAATCACTAAAGGAAACAATGGATATCAGATTTGAACAAGACCCTACTAAACAAGGAAGCAGAGTTACAGCGATTATCGCTAAACAATAACAACTACTATACACACGACAGTCTTGACAAGAGACTGCGTCTGTTATATAATCGTGCCACTCGGTACTCAGATATAAAATATATGCCTAAGTTAAAAACTAGAAAAAGTATTTCAAGTCGTTTCAAAGTAAAAAAATCTAAGAAAAAAGGTTTAACACTTATTAAAAGAACTGATGGTCAAGGCCATTTCAATTCAAGAGAACGCGGAAATACTACAAGAAACAAACGTTCAGATAAAACACTTGCAGTTAATGCAACAAAAAGAACAATTCTTAGAGCAATGCTAAAAGGATAGTTTGCGTAAGAAAATAATTACTACTGTATGTCAAGAGTTAAACGTGGTGTGATGCACACCAAAAGAAGAAGAAGTCTTCTAAAGCGCGTAAAAGGATTTGGAGCAGGGAGAAAAAACCTGATTAAACTTGCAAAAGTTGCAGATACCAAAGCCGGAGCACACGCTTATAGAGATCGTCGTGTAAAGAAAAGAAACTTTAGACGTCTATTCCAAATTCGTATCAATGCTGCCGTTCGTGCACTTGGTACAAGTTACAGCAAATTTATCGGTGCACTTAAAAAACAAGAAATTGCTCTTGATAGAAAAGTGTTAGCTGACTTAGCTGAAAACCATCCACAAATTTTTGAACAAATCGTTCAAAAAACAAAATAAATAAAATAAACCGTTAATTCGGTTTTTTTTATTACCTATAAAATTGCCAAACTGCCCCGCCAAGGCGGGACAGGCTAAATTGTTAAATGGGTGAAATTGATTAACGACTAGCAAACTAATTAAGTCTCATTAGTTGCTATTGTTTCAATATTTCATTAAAGATGATTTGAAGCAAAGTGTCCATTATTAATAATTAGTTGTTAATTTTAGAGAAAATACAGACTTAAGAATCCATTGATTAACACTACGTTTCTATTCTAACCATTTATGGGGTGTGGGGTGGCATCATAGCATACTCAATATAACATTTACGGGTGCACTAATGATCACTAGCGTTCATGCCACCCCGCGGTTTTTTCGTACTTTTTTCTAAAAAAAGTACAAACAATATACATTAGGTAGTTTAAAAGTTTCCATTGTTAAACATTAGTTGTTAATCCAATTTGCTAATTGCTAATCATTAATTGTTAATGACAGCCAAAGGCGGATCCTCTTGACAAAACAATTATATTTTGATATTATCTACAACATAAAGAGCACTGAGAGTGTTCGATTGCAGCGTTAGTGTCCCCTCCTTCACTTATCAGCTAATGTCGAACACTCTTAGTGCTATTTGTTTCCACAAGTAAGACCATTGACAACATTCTTAACTTTTGGTATTATATTCTCGTTACATTATAGAAATATTCCTATGGGAACAAGAAAACGAATCAACCTAATTAATGCAAAAATTCGTAAAGCGGCAAAAATCACTCGTGATAAAAACCGTGTTAAACGTATAGCTAAAGGTAAAACAGCCGGACAGCTTCTTGCAGAAAAATTAGTAGCGTAACAATCAACATTTTATTTAGTAGTACTCTTTACAAAAAAGTATTATTCAATTAAAATATTGATTGTATACGGACCGGTAGTTCAATTGGTTAGAGCACCGCCCTGTCACGGCGGAAGTTGCGAGTTCGAGTCTCGTCCGGTCCGCACTTAAAAAAACACCTTCGGGTGTTTTTTTGTTTTTACTATAAATAGTATAAAGTTTTTCTAATTGCTTCCTCTCAATTTCGAGTTGAAGCATTTGATGTTATAGCATCATTGGAGGCCATCATGGTACACGGTACCAACAAAGGTAAAAGTGGTGGAAATAGCGGTCGACGAAATTCGACCCCTCGCAGTCAAGGTGGTCGCCGTAGCGGCGGTCCCGGTAAGAATGCTCAGCATGGCTCGAGCAGCACGCACAGTCGCAAGGCCAAGGGTAACCGTCCGAACAAAGGAAAATCTACGCGCTAGTTAGCGTTGAGCCTTTTGCCGTGGGGTGGGTTAATGGAAACATTGACCCACCCCTTTATTATTTCTATAATAAAAATAAATATAATATATCAAATATGCTTGTTCACTATAAAAACAAAGCTAAAAAAATATGTGGGTTAACATTGCAATTTAATGTGGGAAGTTTTAGTGAACCCAAAGGTTATGAAGGATATATGCATGTTGCTGAGCATTTTATGTTTGTTGCAACTAAATCATTTACTCATAATAGTTTACAAATAAATATAGAAAAAAATTTTGAGTCTCTTCAAGCTGATACCGGAAGAGATTTTATAAAAATTAACTGTATATTTCATATCAATAACTTTGATGAAGTTATAAATATCTTACAAGAAATGATTTATAACTGGGAGTGTCCAAAAGAGAATTTTACAGAAGAAAAAGAAATAATAATAGATGAAGCAAGAGATTTTTATTTTTATCAAGAAAATAAAATATTTTTAAAAATAGTAAAACAATTAGAAATAATAAATAATAAAACCCCAATAGGAAAGGTGACTGATTTAAAAAAAATTACTTATAAAGATGTATCTAAAATAAAAAGATTTTGGAATAAGCAAATAAATAATGCTTCAACTCATGCCATTGCTATCGGAGGTTCTTTAGAAAAAAAACATCTTAATAAAATTTCTAATATTTTTAATGTCACATCTATACAGCAAAAAAATAATAAAAATTTGTTAACAGGTTATATGACCAAATCAGATTTTACAACTGTATGGTTTAAAGGTTATCAAAATGAAGAATTTAAATCTTTATTATATAGAATTTATTATTTTAGATGGTTTGATAATTATTTTAATGAAATTAATTTTAATCCACATACTGTATTAGATTTTTGGTTTTGTAGTGTATATTCATCATCTTTAACAAAACAAGAAATAAAAAATATTGCTGATGATATTTTTTTAAAACCTATATCAAAAAAAGAGTTTGATTTTGCAAAAAAAGTTTTAGTAGAATATCTAGATAAAATCATAGACTCTTCTGATATCATAGAATCATTAAATTTTATTAATAATCAATACATAGTTGGTAACATTAAAACAACTAGTATTAAACCTTTTGAACTAACAAAAAAATATAAATCAGTAAAATATAAAGAGTTTAAAGACTTTATTAATAAACTTACATAGGCAGGACAGCATACAACTTATGTAAGTTAAGTTACATAGGAGGCACTCCTCTACCTAGACAAAACATCTAGGTAGAGGGAAACTATTTTTCGCCTTCGGGTGTTTTTTTTATTGACGTTAAATCACTTAGTACGTTAAAATTAACTAGGAGGTAAACATCATGAGTAATACTACCTGGAAAAAACGAAATAAAACAAACCTTAGTGAAAAAGAGTTTCATGATCTAGCAAAACAAATTCCTGAAATATGGGTACTTGTTGATCTTATACATTGGTTCTTTAAAATTTTTACTTTTGCGGGTAAACCACAAAAGTTTTATCATCATGTTGTAGAAATGGATGAATTTAGCCATAATCATGTTGTAGGCCCATGGCATAATACCTATCTTGTCTATGACACCTCGTGAAATGGTCATGTAACGGCGGTCGCCGTTTGGGCGCATAACCCAACAGATGATGAAATACTCAATGATCGTATTGATCAAGGTTGGAGACCTATAGCTTCTAACCATATTACAGGCGATATTATTGAAGGCTTTGCCTGTAAACTTACACTGACAGAATAATATCTGTCTTTTTTTATTTATCAGTAAATTGCCCCACCAAATCGGGAAAGTTACATTGTAAAAAAATAATCCTTAATTAGTAATTGAAAATTGGAAATTAATAATTAGAAATTTCCACACTCCCATTGACATTCTCTTCTTTTTATGCAATAATCACTCTCGTCATTATATTTTTGATGAACCACACAGGAGACAAACCAATGCGAGTACTTACCTCACTTATGTTGATGGTAGCTTTTATGCTACTACCCCAGGTTGCACAAACCGCGCAACCTCATGCAAAAAAGGAGCTACGCTGCCGTATGCATGGCAAAAAGGTAAAATGCAAGCTATTTGACCTTAGGTCAAAAAAGCAGGTAAAAACGCCAAAAATCATGCATTACGACATGCTTGACCTTCAGGTATACCTATCTGAGTCATCACGTATTGTTGATGCCTTGCTTGGTAAAAAAACTGTTCATTCTACTAACCGTGTGATTATCAAAGCTCTTGATTCACAACCACCAGTTATCGGTAAAGGAATTCGTCCAATCGACGAACCTCATAATCCTGCATTCATCAAAATCATTCCAAATACCATGTCGACAACGAAGTTGTTGCAATGGCTTAAAAAAAATGGTTTAAAAACAGCTAATACTCAACTGTATAGCTGTTGGAAAGGTGAAATTCCTGCAGAGATCAATACCCATTTTTTTACAGTTCAAAACGGACATAAAATTAGTGTCCCTACCATCTGGTATAACTATTACTTTAAACGTGAACACTTTTACCCAAAAGAAACTGACAAAATGGGTAAAGTTCTACCATTCAAGACAAAATACTTTACTCTAGATGTGTTTGAAAAATGGATACCACAGCAATGTGGTAAAAGCAACATTATTCCTAACGGAAAAGTTGCCAAAATTCCAAAACAAACATTCAAAGCTGGTGATGGCATTTTAGTCGTATCAACACAACAATAATTGCTAGAACGCTAAAACTGACTCAACCCACTCCCCTGACCACCAATGTTGATAGGTTTCAACATTGTGTGGTCAGGATCTTTCAAAAGAATATTAATGATATGATGTTTTTTTGAAAGATTTAACCAACAAAAAAAAGACCCTAAGGTCTTTTTTTAATCTATTTATCTTTCTTCTCTAGGACGAGAAACATTTACTTTAAGGTTTCTTCCATCAAGTTCTTGACCTTCAAACATTTCAATAGCTTTTTCAGCTTCTTCGTTTGATCCCATTTCAACAAAACAAAACCCTCTTGATCTACCTGAAAATTTATCAGTAATAATTGCTACAGATAATACAGCTCCAGCTTGAGAAAAAAATTCTTTAATACTTTCTTCTGTAGAACTATATGATAAATTTCCTACGTATAGTTTGTTCATAATACTTTTTTTTATTTGCCAACGGTTAATTTAAGCTTCGTGAGTTAACACTTTTTTTGCATTTACTGACGAACTTGAAGTTGGTCTTGCAAGTAAACGTTTTTCTTCTATGGGTTTACCTGTATATTTACAAATACCATAGGTATTTTCTTTAATACGGTTAAGTGATGAAACAACATCTCTTAATTTTTTTTCTAGTGAAATTTGTAATGTTTTATTTACAGCATAATCTGCAACTTCTCTAACATTATCATCTTCTTCATCTCCATAATTAGGAAAACCAGATTCTGCTCCATTACTAGCATCAGAATTATTTTTTGAAAATTGTAATAATTCTTTTTCTAATTTTGCTTTTTCAGTAGATAAAATATCTTCCATTTTTTTGATGAATTCGGGAGCAAAAACATCTGTAGTTTTTGTGTTTTTTTCTTCTGACATACGCGTTAAATCAAATGCTAATATAAAACAATTATATACTAAAAT
>ENA-UZXC01010102-UZXC01010102.1-metagenome-genome-assembly--contig:-Day-2-25m-contig-10102_pt1 | contig 10301 bp, 7 predicted proteins | sample MGYA00260340_ERZ794900 | MGnify/ENA metagenome assembly ERZ794900 | reverse complement strand
AGATACTGTGTTACCTGCACCTGTAGTGTTTGATACTAAAGCATTAGAACCTACAGCGGTGTTATTATCTGCTGTAGTGTTTGCACCTAAAGCACTTGTACCAACCGCTGTGTTGTTAGAGGCTGTAGTATTAGAGTCTAGGGCATCAGAACCTAAAGCAACATTGTAATTACCTGTTGTATTGGCCTCACCTGCGTCCTGACCAATAAAAGTATTGTTATGTCCTGTTGTAGTAGCTTTCCCTGAATTTTCACCTACTGCTGTGTTGTTATCTCCAGTCAAGTTTGAAAATAAAGAATTATAACCTACCGCTGTGTTTCTAGGTGCGGTTGTGTTTGATGCTAAAGCACTCTTACCAACTGCTGTGTTGTTAGATGCGGTTGTATTATTAAGTAAAGCATCTGCACCAAGGGCAGTATTATTAGAAGCCGTAGTATTAGAAAACAAAGCACTAGAACCAAGGGCTGTATTATAAGTACCTGTCGTATTGCTGTATAAAGCTTGCCGACTGTTGCCACTGTTATAGCTGCCAGTAGTGTTTGATGTTAAAGCCGAATAACCAAGTGCTGTATTGTTATCACCCGTAGTAATCGCAGTACCTGCCTCATCGCCCACGACAACATTATAATTACCACCACTTACAATGCTGTTACCTGCGTTGACACCTAGTCTTAGGTTGCTTGTGCCTGCTGAAGCCGTGATTAAATCTGCACCGTCTGCAAGCGTTACGTCTGCCGCAAAGTTAGCAGCACCATCAACAGTCAAACCATCCATCGTGGCTGTGCCGCTAATGTCGACCCCAGATGAGCTGGTGGTTAGTTTTGAGCTACCGTCATAAAACAACTCAGAAGAACCCGACTCGGTAGCCTTAAAATAGTTTTTAGTTGCAGCCGCATTCTGCATATAAAGATTGCTTGAAGAACGCAAGAACAGGCTTCCAGTGCCAGTATCTTTGATGTAGCTATGTGTACCATCGTGATAAATCTGTAGATCATCACCAGCACCGAACTTCGCTTTGACGTTATCGCCTAGCTCAAGATCGCCTGTCATCGTGCCGCCAGCTTTGGGTAGCGCAGAACTTACGGCTGCTTGGGCTGCGGTGGCAGAGGTAGCTGCATTGGTTGCAGAAGTGGCAGCATTAGTTTCACTTGTGGCTGCATTGGTTTCTGAAGTGGCTGCGTTAGAGGCTTTGGTCGAAGCAGTTGAAGCAGAACTTGCTGCGTTAGTTTCAGACGTTGAAGCGTTACTGGCAGACGTTGATGCTGCACTAGCCTTAGTAGTGGCCGTAGTAGCACTGCCCGCTGCGGCTGTTGCGGAAGAGGATGCGTTGGTCGCCTGGGTCGCCGCTGTAGTTGCCGACGAAGCGGCGTTAGTCGCTGATGTACTTGCTTCACTTGCTTTTGTAGTGGCCGTTGAGGCTTGAGTTGTTGCCGTGCTGGCTTTAGAGGTCGCGGTGGTAGCCGATGCCGCCGCATTTGTCTCACTTGTGGCGGCATTGGTTTCGGAAGTTGCAGCGTTTGTCTCAGCAGTTTCAGCGTTTGTCTCAGCGGTTTCAGCGTTTGTCTCAGCGGTTTCAGCGTTTGTCTCAGCAGTTTCCGCTGCGGTTTGTGCGGCTTCAGCAGCCGCCTGTGCAGTTTGAGCTGCGGCCTTGGCGGTTTCTACATCACTCACATTGACCGCTAGTGACAGTTTAGCAGCGGAAATGTCGGTTGCTAGTACACCAGAGGTGTGATCTGACTGAACTGTATAGAGGTTCTTGGTGCTACTATCACGGATCATATCGTTTTTGATATACGCCGTGGAGGTAGTCCAGTCGCCTTTCCACTGGAACGCTGAGCTAATAAGAACTAAATCACCATTAGCATCAAAACCCACTTCTTTAAGTGCGCGGTTCGGGCCTGATTCGGAAATAAGTTGATCACCAGATGTACCCACCGGCAGCTTGATAGTTCGATCAGTGACCGCTTCAACGTTGTCAAAACCCGTTTCTGTAGCATCGACACGATTATTAATATCTTCTGCACGGGCGGTAGTACCAGCGATGAGATCCGAAGGTTTAGTAAAAGTATTACTCATCTGTTTAAGCCTCGTAAGGAATAGTTCAATTGGACACCTTGTAAAGTGAATGAGGGGTCTGTAGCGCTTGTGTGTACAATCAGTAAACTGATGTTCCTACCGCTACCGTTTAAATAAGCTTCAGCCGACGCCACTACGGCGCTCGACCAAACAAAGTTATCCCATGACGCAACGTCCCAGAAACCACCGCCGCCATAGACCGTGGTAGCTGAGCTAGAGGACGAGCCACCTGTCCCGTAGTCATAGTCGGCTAGGTAATTCAATGTAGCCTGGCTACCTGCTGCTAATTCAAGCGTAGCTTTACGGAACCGTTTCTTTTTATGTGCGCTGTTTAAATTGGTGAAAGGAAGGCGTAAATAAGACTGAATGGCGGTGCCGTTGAATGAAGTACCACTATCCATAAGCATGACACTGCCATCAGTGCAGCCCATGTAATGTTCGGTCACATAGCTTGGCGTGTGTTCCAGCAACCATGTGCTAAAACCAACAAGCTGACGGTTAATGATAGTGCCAACCAATACGGTTTTATCACTGAAGAACAAGCGATACTGATTCTTGTCGCGGTTAACAGTTGCCCCTACGGTGTTCTGCTTGCGGGCATCAATATAGGGTTTAACAAGCGCTGAGATACTGGCAGACTCAAAGTCACCAAAGGCTTGTGTGGCCGTCAAACTACTCAAATCATCACCATTGAAGTAGTACAGATCTGAATCCATTTGTGCGTGGGTTTTATTCACCGCACCAATGGCGGGTGAAAAAGACTTCAAATCCCAATCAGCACTTGATGTGCCATATAAAACAGATACCTGACTAATACCGGTGATTGCGAGGGAGTTGCCCTGCATGTTGTTTAGCCCAGTGACTTCAGAACCAATACCGATTTCGCCTGCGCCAGTATTCAATGTCCAACTTGTAGGGCTACCCACGCCGCTGTGCTGGACTGAACCACCGCTAAATGCCAAGAATAAATGGTTTTTATGAACACCAATATGGGAGGGGGTATCTACGGTCATACCTGTAGTTATTTGGGTAAAGGTTGTACCATCAAACTGAAAGGCTTTATTCACCCCATCGCAGCCATACATATTCTGGGTGCCTGAGTGACCAGTGAAGTTGTGATTTACAAACTCATAGTCCCCACCGGCGGAGAGTGTGGGCGTTGACACAACAGCCCAACCGCTTGAAGTAGCCTTGTGCATGATACAGGCTGTACCCGCCGTGTTATCTCGGAATGCATACACGGTGTCGTCATACTCCCAAACACCTCGGATGGGGCCACTGCCTCCCACGGCTAGTGGTGTGCCACTTGTGCGGCCATCGAAGATTGTATAACCGTCCATGCGGCGATACCCGCCACTTAGAGGGCACTCGTAGTTCTGGGCTAAAATCGCCTTGCCCGCACTTAATTGCAGTGCGGGGCTTACAAGGTCAAGACCGCCACCTAATGCCCATGCCTGGGACTGAACCGCCACCGTTACGCCACCGGTCTTTCAGCTAAAGTGATGGTAGGTAGTGCAGTCGTTCCCATAGCAGACAGCCTAATATTAAGTTGGGATTGCGCGTCCTGATACAATTCAGGCGCATCTTGTTCGGCGGCAACATAGAGAATAGCTTTGTACAGGACAGCATCGTGATACTGTTCCGCCAATAGCAGCTCATCAGTGTTTGCAGCCAGTTGTTGTGGCGACCGGTAATAGTCGAAATCAATCGCGTACTCCGAATCGGGCAGCGTGTTGAACGACAATTTATTATCCGGTCTAATCGTGAAGCCGCTTGGCTTCCCGCTAGAAAATGTAGTACGCGACCAGTCGGCCCATGGGGTGTAGACTAAATAGCCTGTCACTCCATCATCCGTGATGCGTACTGAACTAGACACCCATTTGTTTAGTGTTGGATTCAACGCCAAGTTAGACACGGGGTCGTAGTCTTGCTGGCTACTTACGGTGTTAAACGTACTGGTCTGCCATAAGAAATCCCAATCATTGAGATTCTGTATTTCAATCCAAGCTCGGTTTATCCAATCGACGGCTTTCTTATTGAGGCCCGTCTGGCCCACAACAGAAGACACGCCTTGATCGCTTAGTCCCGTTTCTTTTAACAATTTATCGCACAGTGCCAGATAGTTCACAGCTTAGCCCGCCATTGAATAGGTGTATCGCTGTAAGTCACGGGATACTTCAACCCCATCAACTCGCTCAGTTTGAGTGACAACTGCGTTGTCGATCACTTCCATTACTTCAACCGGTAAAGCCACTGGTTCGTTACGTTTGATCTGATAGGCATATCCATTCACAGACACAAAAATATCAGCTTTACCAAGGTCGCCTTCCTGATTGTGGAAAATCACAGTTACACGGCTGGGTTTATTAGCGCTCCGCTTTTTGGCGGCTGGCTTTCCTTTAGTAACCTCAACGGTATCTACATCAGTCATTTCTTTTCTCCAATAAAAAAGGGCGCCGATTAGGGCGCCCTTTGAGGGAACTAACGGTTAGGTTAGTCGGTTACACTAGACTCTACACGCACCATGAAGGCATCGTTTAGAATTACCGCAGTCTGCATAGACTTCCAGCTTACATGGCCACGCTGGGCCAGAGGATCACTATCGGAAGGCTTAGGGTTAACGACGGCTGGGCTTAGGCTAGAACCACCCTTCAGCGGAACAATGCCATAAGCGTCACGGGCAACGATCAGCGTTGGATATACGTCAGCAGACGATCCAGCGGCAGAGATCATAGTACCCGCCGTACCACCGGCGTCATCCCAAGAAGCAAAGATGGTGGAACACACATAACGTACATCCTCAACTTTACCAATCTCGCCTTCAAATGGCGTCATTGAACCGTATTTCTCAACTGGTACGAAACCAGCAAAGCCACGGATTACAGCGTCCATATCAGGGTGAATCAAACCAACAAACGAGGGTGCCACAGCTTCAGTGCCGTAGGATGGGGTGCTTTTCACTACCGAAGTGATGGCACGGCCATTTTGGCGCTTGAGTGTGCGGGTTGCCTTACGTTGGTCGCCCAAGGTCATCTCAGTATTTACTGCGCTACGCGCTGAACCGTTGGCGTAGACTACGTTGGTGCCTGCTTTCAACACGTTGAAACGGACTGTCTCAATGGTCTGAGCGGCTTGCTCACCTAACACTTCAGAGGCTTCCTGCAATACAGGGTCTTCGTGGGTGTCAATGACAACGTCGGTGATAGTTACTAAATCACCATACTGGCTTAGTGTTGCAGTCACATCGGTAGCAGCTAACTGCTTCGCTGTTGGCGTTACGCCTTCAGTTAAGGCTGTTGTGGCAAGTGCCAAGCTGTTATAACGACGGAACTTCTGGACTTTAGAAGACTTACTGGCCAAAGGCTTAGCCTGACCGAACTTCTCTAATACTAAATAAGGAACGCCCCGCTTGAGCATTTCCTTAGCGGCAAATGCCGCTGTGCGTGGTGAAATATCACCATATTCTGTGTTGGCCATGTTGGGCCTCCTATATATTTACTAGCGATTCTCAGCAGCAAACATTTCAAATGCAGCGTCGAAGTCATCCGGCGGGATCACCCCAGTAGCCCCTGGCCCTGGCGTTGATCGAACACCAGCCGCGTCTTCTAACTGCTTAGCTCGCTTTTGCTGAATACTTGTGACGGTTGAAGTTGTTGCAGCAGCTTCCCGTGGCAGACTCAACTTGTAATAATCGAGCAGCTTAGAGGCTTCAAAAGCGTCATTGCTATTCGATAACTGTTGGATCGCAACAGGCTGTTGTTGCAGCCAATCCACAAACGAGCCGCTTTTCACCACATCTTTCCAGTCGGTATGTGCGGCCTCTAAGGCGGCGTACTGACCGTTAACGTGGCGCTCTTCTTCCGCTGCTCGCAACGGTTGAAGCGCTCGGTTCATTGCTTCTTGGTTTTGGCTCCTTTCCACCTCAAGACGGGACTCTATCGCGTCGTGAATGTCAGGATACTCTTCATTGAAAGACGCCCAGGCTTCGGGGGTCTTCATAGCTTCAGCCACTTCGGTTGCGGTTGGTTGATTACCAACGGCAGGTGAAGCAGCTTGAAATTCATTTAATTTGCGCTGTAATGCGCCAATGCGCCCCGCGTTGCTCTTCGCTTGGTGGGACAGCTTGTCATTGTTCTCTTGGAGCTTGTTGTACTCGCTCCTTAGTGTTTCGTCGGCTCCTGCCCAGATGTCATCTTCAACTGGCGCAACTTCTTGCGACGCTTCGGCTGTAACCTCTTCGGCTACAACAGCTTCGTTGTTTTCTGATGTCAGCTCAGCGTCTTCAGTGAACTCATCAAACGCTGAATCAAAATCATCTACTACTTCGGTACTTTCCATTGGTTACACCCTCGGCGGCTTTAATTAGCGGCCCTGTGTTTACTCATAGTTGTCACTAGCGATGTGCAACGGCGAAGCCGTTGGCATGGCCAGTAACGCTCTTAAACTGCTTATCTCGCCTCGGAGGAACTGCGTATCTTCATGGCTCAACCGCGCCATCTCTAACAGTTCATGCCGAACTTTGATCTCTTCGGATGCCCACTCGCTAACCGCTAACCATGTGGCTGACTTCTGATCAATCGCCATGTTAGATGCCGCTACCCATACGCATCTTCAACGCCTGTTCCTTCTCAAACAACGCGTCTTTACTCTGTACTTTCATCTGCTCAATGCCTAACTTGGTACGCATCTCGCTCACCTTAATGCCCTTCTCTGCGGCCATCTTGGCCAATTCAAGCTCTCTGTCCGACGCCATCTTCTGCTGTTCAACCTGTAGCTTCTGGCCTTGTGCTTGGATCTGAGCGCCTTTAAGCTGCATGTCCATCTGGGCCTTCTGAGCCTCTAGTTCTAGCTTCTGCTGGGCTAGTGGGTCGCCTGCTGGGGCTTGTTGCTGCTGTTGAGCCTGCTGCATCATCGCTTCTTGCTGCGCTTGCATTTGTTGCGCAATCTTTTGCTGCTCTAATTCGATTTCTTCGCTCGTTTTCACGATTTCATCAGCTTCGATCTGCATGGATGACACCACTTTTCGGTATAGCTCAGCGGTGTTTGTTAAAGGTTCTAATAAGGGTGAGGCGGCAATGTTCATCAAGTTCATCAAATTCATGGCTTGCTGCTCTTTAACCAAGAGACTGCTGGTGCCACGGGCATCAACACTAAAGTCACCCTTCACATCTTCTTTCGCATTGAACTGCATATTCCAATCGTACATGCGCTTAATGAATGGGCGGGTGATGTCGTCATCGTAGTTCTTCACCACACGGCGCAGCATGGTGTTCGCGCTATTCATCAGCATCGACATACCACTGGCCGTGTCGGTTGCTGTCCCCTGCTCGCCTTGAGCGATCTGAGGCAACGCTGTCTCTTCATCGGCAATCTGTCGCGCGTATTGGAACAACGAAATTAGCTCATTCATGTGGCTGTTAATCTCGAACGATCCGAACGCAGCATTTACGTTGCCATTCTTGTCTGTTAACTCCCACACTTTATGCGGCGTGAGACGCCAGTTACCGTCCGCTGGACGTATGATGTGACTATTAATTACGGTCTGTGGGCCTACAGTTAGCCCCGCATTGTCCATGAGCATGCGCCATGTGGCGTTCAATACCTTCTGGCTTGAACGCATCAAATACGGAATGCCTACGCCAAATAGCGTGGTGTCATCACTCTCCCAATTAAACACGCTGTACGGCATCTCACCGGTGTCTGCGGGGTTGATTACGGCTTTAAACACTCGGCCCTCACTGAACCAAACCACACCGCTGAACTCTTCAAAAACATCGTCCTCATCTACCTCGCAACCACAGGCAATCAGGTCTTCTTTATTCACCGGTCCGTGATATTCCCACACCTCAAAACGATTATTGTCCAGTGAACTTATACCGGACATTGCCTGCATCTCTTGCAAGTGGGTTGCGGTATTCGTGTTATCCACATCTTGCTTTAATACTTCTGCAATCTGGGCGCGTAGAAAGCCAGGCTTCTCCGCCAAATCCCTCAGTGCTTTCTTGCTCATGTGATGACGTTGAAAGATGAACTCAGCATCATCAACCTTGCGAGCTTGCATGTCTGGGAAGAAGTCCCATGGGTCAACACGCTCAGCGCCAGGCTTTAAATCATCAACAATTTCAATGACTTGTGCCGCTTGGCCTTGATCGTCCACTATCTCAGACCATTGTTGTCGTGTCTTGCCAAGGATGACTGGGCCTTTCAATATACCCGTACCGTACAGACACGCATCATGTACCATATCGCGGTTGACAGCGTTGTAGTTGGTTTCGGTTAACTGGTCGTCAATCTCGTCCTGCATGGCATTAGCGCGTTCTCTGGCTTCTTCTAATACGCCTTGAGCGACATCGCGCTTCTGTACCTGCACCCCCTTGTCGGTGATGAATGGTTGCCCATCTTCGTGCTTAACAGGATCCTGATCTTTCGATAGCTTGGCTAAATAAGGAACCGGTGTGGGCTGTACGCCCCAGTTGCGGTCATCGGTTGGGAATAAGATGTCGATCAATCGGGCTTCGGCGGCATTCACCTTATTGCGGGTGATGTTAACGAACAGCTTACTGCCCCCACTAGCGGCCAGTTTGGCGGCTGTGGTCTTGTCGTACTGACCGTTGAACTGGCGCAGATCGTCCAACCAACGCTCATCAATGCTTGAACGTCGCTTAACCTGGTCTTCTGCTTTCGCCATTAGACGCACACCAAATACCTTTAAGCGCTCGCCCATCTCGCGCTCAGCTAGTTCCGCCTGCGCTTGAGCATCTTGCTCTTGATAATAGTCGTCAAACTCGTTTGATTCTTGCATCTAGTAACCTATGGATGAATCGCCAGCAACATAGCTTGCTAGCCTTATTCGTGATGTTTGAAGTGATGCCACGGGTTGTGACTCCCATGTATCAGCCGATACGGCACAATACCGCATCGCATCAGCACAATGGCTTGTCCAGTCATGCAGCGGCTTGGTTTTGTACGCTTGGCGCTTATCGTCCCATTCCTTGCGGTAGTTACGCAGTGAGCGTATCCCCTCTTTGCAGTTTTCCTCATCGAACCAGGCTGCGCCTAGTAGCCGTCGCACTGACTCAATGCCGTCAATGATGGGCAAACTGGGGGCAATGTCGAAGTTAATGCCCAGATTAGCGGCCATCTCATGCCGACTCTGGCCGGTACTCCACTCTCTGACGCGGATGTCATGAGGTGCAATGTGATGCCCCCATTGAACGCCGTGCGCCTCTTTATAGTCTGCCAGGGCATCTAAATAGTGCTGGATCCCCTCGCCGCTGGCCTCGTAATAGCTGATGAAGCGGATTTCTTTGCCGTGAACCTGAAACAGCCAGATCGCGGTAGCGTCTGCTATGCCCAGATCCCAACTTGTGTTCACGGGCAACGCTCGGTCAACGGGAACGCTGGTGATCTGCTTATCAATAATGTGATCGGCATAATAAGCGCCGTCTTTGTTGGCGTAACAGTCCCCCTCCCAAATATGGGCATACAATGCGGGGTTCTTCGCTTTAAGATGGACGCGTTCAGCTTCTAGCGTCTCAGGGAACCAGGGGTTCTCATCATAATTAACTTTAACTAATACCGATTCGGGGGGCGGATCCACCACAAAACGTTGATAGGTCGCGTCCATCTCGTCGAGTGGGTTAAATGAAACCCATATTTCTGAATTGTCTTTTCGGATCGTCGGAATCAGCGTATCCCAACTCGCATTGGTGACGCTCTCCGCCTCTTCTACCCAGACGCGATCAATACCCTCCATTGATTTAACTTTAGTAATGTTGGACCGCAGCCCCTCAAACAGAAAGCGGGAGCCATTTTTGCCCAGTATCTGTGTCTTTTGCACTTCAAAATGACCTAGCAAGCCCAGGCGGTCGATGGTATCAACTAAAAGCTGGTGTACTGAATCGGTGATGCTCTTTTGTATTTCACGAGCGCAAAGGATACGCAGCGGGTTAGCATACGCAGCCAGTACCAACAGCATGGCCATTGAGTAGCTTTTACCCGAACCGCGGCCACCATAAACAATTTTATACCGGCAGGGGTTTAGTAAAGGCTCAAAGGGTTTGGCTAACTTTAGCTCTAAGCTATTGTTTTTTAAGGGTTTAGCCATGTGTTAGCTTCGCCTTTGAGCCATCAACAATTGCGATATTGATCAGGCTCGGCGGGTTGACAGGATCCGCGGAGATTATTTGTTTATCAAATCCGTGCAGCTTGGCCATGCCCATAAC
>ENA-UZXC01000157-UZXC01000157.1-metagenome-genome-assembly--contig:-Day-2-25m-contig-157_pt1 | contig 10306 bp, 8 predicted proteins | sample MGYA00260340_ERZ794900 | MGnify/ENA metagenome assembly ERZ794900 | reverse complement strand
TACACCCTTATTGATGCAACTGTTGAAACGCTTCATTTTAGTGATGAGGAATACAGCTATGTCACAGAGGACCCTCATGATTAGCAAGACACAATTAATATCGAAGTGTTTAGAGTCAGGCAGAAGTGCTACGCCCCAAAGAATGTCAATAATTGACGAACTATGTACAGCCAGAAAAAATCTTTCTGCCTATGACCTTAGGGACTCTCTAAAAAATAAAGGCAGTTCGTTTAATATTAGTACAATTTATAGGGTATTAGACTTTTGGATTGATGTGGGTGTTGTTCACAAGATGGAGTCTAGCAATACTTATCTGGTTTGCAATGATAGCCATACTAATCATTTTCATGTCTTGCTTCACTGCACCAGTTGCAAGTCTGTAGAAGAGTCTTGTCAAGTTTCGGCAATGCTTTCTTTGCCAACAAGCAACAAGTTCAAAGTTAGTGGTGGTCAGGCCGTTGAGCTTAATGGTCTTTGCAAAAAATGCAAGTAGCTACTTTATTCTGACCATTAACTCATTTTTTCGAAACATTGGCAGCACATAGGGTGCATTAAACTGTGCCACCATAAAGCCGCCGTGTGTTTCAATATTATTAAGCTGTAGTAGTTTTACAAATTTTTTTTGAAAAGCTGTGCTTCTTGCTTCGGTTGCCCAGCCCCCAAAGGGCATAACAGCAACCCTCCCTAAAGCTTCTTTTTTGATGGAGACGTTGTTTATGTTAGCCTTTGGTAAGCTATTCATTGTATGCTCTCTAGGCATTACAAAAGAAATATTGAAAGTTTCTAAGCCCTCTGAGGGACAATCAGAAATGACAGGCGCCGTCATGGCAATTTTCATCTCTTTATCGTTGCCGCCAAAGATGTAACTAGCTATTCTTCTAAAACCAGAAGAAATTGAGTTTTTATAATCAGCCTGAACAGACGTTGTGGCAATTATCATTTCACTATAATGACGAGTTTCAAAACCATCATGCTTAGTTACTACTTCATATTTTGGAGTTTCAAGTGCCATGTTTTTTTCAACTAGTTATTTTTTTCCAAAAAAAGGAACCAGAACTGGGGTTTTGTTTTTGTATTCAACATAACTTTTCTCTTGTCCCCATTTTTTTTCAGCTTTATCTTCTAAAAAAGGGAGTCCACTTATTTTTGTTAGGAGAAGAAAAACAAAGACTGGGGAAACAAGAGTCACAAACTGAAAGCCTGATAAAAGTGGCAATGAGATAATTGCAATGCCTGTCCATAGGACAATTTCTCCGAAATAGTTTGGATGGCGTGATATCGACCAAAGGCCTTGAGTGATGAACTTATCTTTATTTTCAGAAAGTTCACTAAAGTGCTTTTTTTGTCTGTCAGCAATCACTTCAAGACTAAAGCCTACAATCCAGAGCGCCGCGCCCAACAAGAAAAAGAAGCCGATTGGCTCTCGCGGATTCAGTGTTATTATAGTAAGAGCATTTACAGTTGTTAAAAAGACCCAAAGAGCGGACAAAGTCCAAGTCATTAAAAACTTAGGCAACGATTTTTTAATCTCTCTGAATCTTTTATCTTCTCCACTTTTAACTATTCTTTTATAGAGAAATGTTCCAAGCCTTAACGTCCAAGCAGCGACAAAAATACCCACGATAGCAGACTGGATCGACACCTCTTTTCCCGAACTTATAAGCGCAAAGATTGCCGTTGCAACAACAAAAAGCGTTGCAATCATTCCAGTAAAGTCGAAATATTTTTCGGAGCTTGTGATAAGAGAGGGCACTGCAATTACCCAGTGGACAACATAGCTTACAACTGCACACAAAAGAATTACAGGCGTTCCAATAAGATGCGCACCCTCAACTTTAGCTGCCATTGCAACAAAGTAGGCAGTTAAAATACAGGCAGCAATTGCAAAAAAGTCTTTTATCATTATGGTTTTTCAAAAAGGTAGTGTGAAACGCCCCATTCAGAACCCTGGTTAAAACCAAAAAGAACTTCACATGACATGAAAAAGATGCGCCATCTCTGGAGCCATGTTCCGGCCTCTTTCTCTCCATATGTTTTTTTAAATAACTCTAAAACCTCTCTCTTATTTTTATCCATTTTTTGGAGCCAAGCAAGCGACGTTCTTTCATAGTGAACGCCGCTTACCTTCCAGTCTCTTTCTATTTTCATTTGTTCAGGAAAGCTCATTAGTAGCCTATGCGAAGGCATTTGTCCCCCGCTGAAAAACTCTCTTGCCATCCAGTCAGCATCATCATTATCTTCAAATGGATAGGCAATCGTCTGGTGAGAAAAAATATGGACAAATAACTTGCCATCATTTTTAAGCCACCCGTTGACTTTTCCAAGCAATCTTTCATAGTTGCGCATGTGTTCAAACATTTCAATAGAGACGACTCGGTCAAACAGCTTGGTTGTATTAAAGTCATTCATATCGGCTGTTATTATTTCAACATTTTTAAAATTACTTTCTTCACACCTAGTTTCAATAAATTGCCTCTGATCATTCGAATTACTAACTACAGTAATTTTAGATTTTGGAAAATGCTCTGCCATGTAAAGAGTCAAAGAACCCCAGCCACAGCCTAACTCAAGTACGTCCTGACCATCAACTAAGCCTGCCCTCTCGACTGTTAGCTTGAGCATAGCAACTTCAGATTCATCTAATGAAGAGACGCCTTCTGGCCATAGGCCTGAGCTATACTTTAACTTATTTCCCAAGACCAGCTCAAAAAGTCTTGGTGGAACTTCATAATGCTGCTCGTTTGCTTTTTCTGGCACAAGTGCAATCGGACTCTCTTTTAAAACATTAATCCAAGCTGTATGCTTTTGTTCCATTTCAGCCTCATTAAGACTTTTTGCTTCTTCTAAACGTTGGCTGCACAAACGCCTGATACCAAGCCTAATTATTGCATCTGGTAAAAGCCCTTTCTCTGCAAGTATTATCAATAAAGTAATCATAAGTTAGTATGTTATTAGGATATTTTTTGAATCTGGCTTGGCAAAAACAAATTGAAAATCTCCAATTAAGTTTTCATGGAATCCTGCTTCACAGTAGACTAAGTAAAAATTCCATATTCTTGTAAATGGCTCTGAAAATCCAAGCTCTTTAACCTGTGGCAAAACTTTTTGAAAATCTTCACGCCAAATTTCAAGCGTTCTAGCATAGTGCTGCGTTATGTCTTCAGAGTCTACCATAACCATATCCGTTTTTTCCTTGAGCGCCTTAAGTATTTGCGGCATTGCAACAAGACATGACCCAGGAAATATATATTTTCTTATAAAGTCTACTGAGTTTTTATAAGCATCAAAATCAGGGTCATTGTAAGTTATTCCTTGGAGCGCCATTAATCCATTTTTTTTCAAAAGCGAAGAGGCCTTCTCAAAAAAGCCAGGAACATATTCTGCTCCAACCGCCTCTATCATTTCGATTGAGACCACCTTGTCAAAAGCTCCTTCAAGTTCACGGTAGTCTTTACTGAGAAGTGTTATCTTATCCTTAAGCCCCTCTTTGGAAATGAGGTCAGAAGCATATTGAAACTGATTGTCTGAAATGGTTGTGGTTGTGACCCTACAGCCATAGTTTTTCACAGCATGAATTGCAAAGCTGCCCCAGCCTGTTCCAATTTCAAGAACGTGATCTTTATTTGTAAGTTTGAGTTTTCTACAAATTCTATCTAGCTTCTCAACTGAAGCATCTTGCATACTAGAGTCTTTTTTTGAAAAAACTCCGCTTGAATAGGTCATTGTGGGATCTAGCCATAACTTATAAAAATCATTGCTCAAATCATAGTGGGCTAAGATGTTATTCTTGCTTCCTTTCAATGTGTTTTGTCTTTTTTTATGAATGAATTTTGTTATTGGGTTGGCTAGCCTAGCTAATCCCGACTCAAGGCCTAACAAGGTATCTTTATTCTTAATAATAAGTTGAATTAAGCCTACAAGATTATTAGAGCCCCAGTACCCAGCGGTATATGCCTCTGCCGCGCCATTTGTGCCTCCACTTCCCAAAAAAACATAAAACTCTTGTGAGAAAACCTCAAGCTCAGCCTTAAGTTTAGAGCTAGAATTGCCAAAAACATGTTTATTAGTACCGTCAATAATGGTCAGCTCTCCGCTGCTAATACTTTTGAGTTTTCTAAATAAAATGCTTTTAAAGAAGGAAGTCATTCGAGAGCCTTTCTGCTTTTTTTGAATATTGTTAGCTAAAATAGCAACAGAAAGCTTATCTTTATTTTGTTTTTCTTTTGTCATAATTTATCTGGGTGAGTAAAAAAAGGCGCTCTTCTAATCAGAAGCATCAAAGCCTGCAAATGAATTCTATAAACCACTACAAATGTTGCAAGTGGGAACCTAAGGACAGCCTTAATCAATCCCTTTTTATTAAAATCTCGTCTTTTAAGACTGAGCGCAACATTAAAAACCTTTTGTCCATCTTTGTAGTTTTTCATGATTACATTTAAGGCCTCATCCGGATTAGAAAAAAACCACTCATAGTCATGGTCCATCCCCCAAAAAGGGCTTACATGGAACTGTTTTTTTGGTGTGGCAGTAAAACTTATCTTTTGATCCGCCTCTAATTTCTCATTTATCACATAAGTATGTCTCTCTTTCCATGGCGTATTGGTAACCTCGGCCAATATAGCCTCAACTTTTTTATCATTCTCATCGAAACAATAATAAAAACTAACAGGGTTAAAACAATGACCAAAATATCTTAAATGCGTTAGAAGCCTTATTGGGCCTTTAAACTGCTTTCCCGTTTTATCAAGAAGGGTTTTTCTTACTGCACTATCAAGCTCTATCGTGGGATCGCCATGATAGTCCTTTCTTCTAAATGAGACAATTGCAGGCTTGTTGATGTTCCACAATAAAGATCTCTTCATTGCTGACTTTAATGATGAAATATCAACATATGCCATAAAAATAGGGTAGGCAAAAAAACGATTAAACGGCGTATGTCGATGATGACTAATTGTGCCCCAATACAGGTAGTGCGTTTTAGATAGACTCACAGCGTCACCCCAAAGTCTCTACAAACTTCAAGGGCGCTATTAACCCCGTCTTCATGAAAACCGTTACCCCAATATGCGCCACAATAAAATGTATTATTAATACCACTAATCTCTTTTTTTCGACTCTGCGCTTGAACTCCATCAACTGTAAAGAGCGGGTGGTGATATTCAATCTTTTTAATTATTTTAGTAGTGTCAATCTCCCCAGTGCTGTTAAGTGTTACCAAGAAATCTGGTTTAGCATCTAATGACTGTAAGATGTTCATATTGTAGGTGAGAGTTACTGGCTTTCCCTGGTCACTGCTTAACAAGTAGTTCCAACTTGACCAGGTTGTTTTAATTTTTGGCATTAACGAGACATCGGTATGCAAGATTGCTATGTTTTTTTGATAAGGCAGCGAGCCCAAGATTGACAATTCCTTTTCACTAGGGTCTTTCAACAAAGAAAGCGCTTGGTCACTATGCGTAGCAAATATGACTTTATCAAACTGTTGTGGCTCTTTGTCTTTATCATGGTAAACCTTAATGCCATCAGAATCCCTAACGACCTCACTAACTGGCGAAGAAAGCAAAATGTTTTCTTTAAAGCCCTCAATAATCTTTTGGACATAGCTCTTTGAGCCACCCTTAATTACATACCACTGAGGCCGATTAAATACTTGGAGTAAGCCATGATTCTTAAAAAAACGAATATAAAAAGCTGCAGGCATTTCTGTTGTTTTTTTCGCAGCCGTAGACCAAATTGCCGCCCCCATCGGAATAATATAGTTCTCAATAAAATGACTGCTAAATTTATGCTTCTTAAGAAAATCATTAATTGTTGTTGACTGGTCAACTGTTAAAACCTCTTTAGCCGCAAGTCGATTAAAGCGAAGAACGTCTTTGAGCATAACTAGGAACGAAAGCTTAAATAAATTTTTTCTTTGAGCAAAAATCGTATTTAAAGAGTCGCCTGAGTATTCAAGATTTTTAGAGGGTGATTTGACACTAAAGCCCATTGAGGTTTTTTGAACCTCAACCTTTAATTTTTGTAAAAGACTTATAAAGTTTGGATAGGTTTTTTCGTTATATACAATAAAGCCTGAATCGACATTCCAGAGCTTATCATTTTGTTTAATTTGATGGGTATGCGTATGGCCACCAACATAATCGTTCGCTTCAAAAACAGTAATGTCGTGTTTCTTGTGAAGCAGATAAGCCACGGTCAAGCCGGAAATTCCGCTTCCAATAATAGCAACCTTCATAGCATAAAATCAAATATGTAATATAGAGCCTCCCCTTTTTTAGGCCTAACTACTATCATAACCAATAATTGGCAATAATATTTTGTAAAAGACATAATTATAAAGTGTGTTTTTTTAGGTGTGTTCGGTTTATAGATAAAAGCTCAAAGCTAGCGCCAAAAGTAAAATGATAGACAAATTGTCTTTGCTAATTCCAAAAAAATATGGGATAATTGTCGCCTTTCAGCAATTTGGCTGGAATTGGTTTGGTCTTGTAATAACAAGACTAATTATTTAACGTATCACACAAAGCCCCAATATTAGTCAGGGTGCCCTTTAAAAGGGGTTGGTTAATAGGCAATGTGGAAGTCTCAACCCAGGAGAAATGTATGGCGAAAGCGTCAATGAAAAAAATGTTAGAGGCCGGTGTTCACTTCGGCCACAGGTCTCGTTTTTGGCACCCAAAAATGGAGCCTTATATCTATGGAACACGAAATGGTGTTCACATAATCAACCTTGAAAAAACCCTACCGCAATTTAATGATGTTCTGAATTTTGCGAGCAAAACAGCTGCACAGGGCGGTTCAATTCTTTTTGTTGGAACCAAAAGGGCAGCTAGTAATATTATTAAAGAAGAGGCAATTAGGTGTGGAATGCCTTACGTCAATCACCGCTGGCTGGGCGGAATGATGACAAACTATAAAACTATTAAGGCCTCAATAAAACGCCTCAAGGATTTAGAGTTTCTTGCTGAAGAAAACTTTGCACAATTTACAAAAAAAGAAGCTTTAGTCATGACAAGAGAGATGGAAAAGCTAGAGAGAAGTCTTGGTGGAATTAAGGATCTTGGGAGTATTCCTGATGTTGTTTTTGTTGTTGATATTGGTCATGAAAAAAACGCTGTCAGAGAAGCGCGTACCCTGCGCTTGCCTATCATAGGAGTTGTAGATTCTAACCACAACCCCGAAGGAATTGATTATGTCATTGCAGGAAATGATGACTCAATAAGGGCGATTGGTTATTATGCAAGAAAGATTGCAGATGCCGTTCTTGAGGCAAAAGCGTCTATTGTTGAAACTAAGCCAGTTGTTAAGAAAACTGAGCCAGCTGCAAAAAAAGAGGCTGTTGAGTCAGCGCCTGTAGTTGAAGCTGATGCCGAAGAAAAGAAACCAGCTGCAAAAAAAGAGGCTGTCGAGACAGCGCCTGAAGTTGAAGCTGATGCTGAAGAAAAGAAACCAGCTGCAAAGAAACCAGCTGCAAAGAAAACTGAAACTGATTAACAATTAAGAACAGTATATACAGGAGACAAATTATGGCAATTACAGCCGCTTTAGTTAAAGAGCTAAGAGAAAGAACAGGCGCAGGAATGATGGACTGCAAAAAAGCATTGGTTGAAACTAATGCTGATCTTGAGGCAGCAATCGATTTAATGCGTGCATCGGGAGCAGCGAAAGCTGCCAAAAAAGCAGGTCGTGTTGCGTCTGAAGGGCTTGTTAACGTTACAATTAGTGATGATAACAAACAGGCTGCTATTCTAGAAGTTAACTCGGAGACAGACTTTGTCACCAAAGGCTCTGCATTCATTGACTTTGTTGAAGCACTAGGTGTTTTGGCTTTAAAGAACAAACCTGAATCAGTAGAAAGCTTTTTAGGTCAAACGCTTGATTCTGGAGAAACTGTTGATGAGGCAAGAGAAAATATTATTGCAAAGATAGGTGAAAATATTTCTGTGAGAAGAGTACAAATTATTAGCACAGATACAGGCATTCTTGGCGCTTACAAACATGGTGATCGTATTGCAGTTCTAACAGTACTTGCTTCTCAAGACTCCGCCTTGGCGAAAGATGTTGCAATGCATATAGCCGCTTCAAGGCCTGAATGTGTTAGCGAAGATCAGCTCTCTGATGATCTCCTTGAAAGAGAAAAGGCAATCTTTATTGAACAGGCTAGAGAAAGCGGAAAGCCAGACAATATTATCGAAAAAATGATTGTAGGCAGGATGAAAAAATTTGTTAATGAAGTTACGCTATATGGCCAATCATTCGTTAAGGATCCAGACGTCACTGTTGGAGATCTAGTTAAATCGCATAACTCTGAGGTTGAGTCATTTATCCGATATGAGGTTGGTGAAGGCATAGAAAAGAAAGAGGATAACTTTGTTGAAGAGGTAATGGCCCAAGCACATGGCTAAAGCCAAATGCATTAAATAAAAAGGGCGCTTGTGCGCCCTTTTTATTGCTTAATGTATTGTGTTTTTTATAAGCTAGTTCTGTCTTTAATAATTATTTTCATTATTGCAGGCATCAAGAAAAAATCAGCCAGCAGTGCCACCAAAATTGCGCTTGCAGTAAGAACACCAAAATCAAACATGTTGTTCATTTGTGAAAAAGTAAGCACAAGAAAGCCTAGGGCCAAAACGATAGATGTAAGGGTTATTGCTCTTCCAGTTCCCAATAGTGTTAAACGTACTGCCTTGTCTACATCATTATATTGAAGCTCATACCTTCTAAAGTTGTGCATAAAGTGAACAGTGTCGTCTACGGCCAAGCCCAGGGCAATCGCTCCAATTAACAGAGTAAACATATCTAAAGGCATTTTGAAAATCACCATAATTGTTGAAAGAATAATAATCGGTAAAAGATTTGGGATCATGCTAATGAGCCCAATCTTTATATTTCCGATTAATAAAACCATCAATATAGCAATAAGCGAAAATGCCAAAACATAACTCACTGCACTACTGTAAATCGCCTCTTCAAAGGTCACAGTCATTAGGGTGCCTATCCCTGTAAAAGTTACTTTTGCTAAGGAGCCGAATTTTTGGTCAAGGTAGAGTTGTGCGTTATCAATAAAAGTGTTTGCCTCAAGAGAGTCTATAAAAGGTGTTTTTAAAGTGAGTCTGGCTTTTGAGTAGTTAGAGTCAACGAGACTGGCCAAGTCGTTATTACCGCTACTTTCAAAAAGTAGAAATTCTTGGGCAATGAGATCAGGATCGTCTGGGATGGCGTAGTATTCATCACGGTTTTCGTTCAAAGCTCTGTTGGTTTCTTTGATAACATCAATATAGCTTATAACCTTTCCAACAAACATGTTTCCTGAAGAAATCGAATTAATATTTTGAGAGACATCATCAATAACTCTCAAGACCTTTGGATTATAAAGACCATTGGTTTTTTCAGTATCTATAATAACTTCTAGGGTAAGTGAGCCCTTTAAATTTTCATCAACTTCCTCTGTTGCTATGCGCGCAAAATTGTCTTCTGGTAACCACTGAAGTGGAAAATGGGAAAATCTTAATTGTGAAGCAATAATGGTCGCACAGATTATTAAAACAACACTAACTGAAATAATTAGTTTGGGCCTACTGGTTGCAAAAATGCTGATCCCAATTAATGTTTTATCCATAAAGGTTTGGCCATCCTTTCCCGCCCTTTGCTTAATTGGCCTAAACTTGGTTACCGACATCAAAGACGGGAGAAAGACTAATGTAAAAATAAGTCCAACCATTACTCCGCTACTAGCAAAAATACCAAGATCTGCAACAGGCGCAACGCCAGAAAAAGAGAAAGACCACAAGCCTACCGCTGTTGTAATCGAGGTCATTATAATGGCCAAGCCAGAGTGTCCCATTGCATATCTGAGAGATTTTTTCGTGTCATTAGTTGTGGCAAAATCCTTATAGAATACTGCCAGTAAATGAATGGAGGCGCTAGTCACCACCGCCAGAAGAAATGTCGGCATGATTTGGGTAGCCATAGTAAATGGTGCAGAAAAAATTGACATCAGAGATACGGTCATTATTAACGTTAATGAAACACAAGTTAATGGCAATATAACTCCAGACATCCTTCTGAACAAAGCGAACAAAACAACCATAATAACAACCATCATTAAGCTAATAAAAACAGCCGAATCATTCATAAGCGCTTGTTTAAAAATTCCTGCGATTGCCGCAGAGCCTGACAAGTAGATTTCAAAATTACTGTCATTGAATCGCTCCATGATTCTTTGTGTTTCAGCAATAATTTCGTCATTTTCAGCATCTGTTAAATAGAGCCTTTGCTCGCTGATGGTCTCGTCATCAAACTCTAG
>ENA-UZXC01006603-UZXC01006603.1-metagenome-genome-assembly--contig:-Day-2-25m-contig-6603_pt1 | contig 10307 bp, 9 predicted proteins | sample MGYA00260340_ERZ794900 | MGnify/ENA metagenome assembly ERZ794900 | reverse complement strand
AATTTACGCATAAAGAAATCTTTATACAAAGAAACAATATTTCTTTATTATGAAACTATAATAAATTGTATTTTTGGCGATTATGAGAAAAATCTATTTTGATAACGCTGCGACAACCCAAGTCAGAAAAGAGGTTGTTGACAAGGTAGCAGAAATATTAAGTACCGAATTCGGTAACCCTTCCTCAACTCACTCTGTCGGAAGATCTTCCAAATCTATTCTTGAAAATTGCAGAAAAGAAATTGCTGCTCATTTTAAAGTGACTGCAGCAGAAATAATCTTTACTTCAGGAGGAACAGAAGCAGATAATTTAATAATAAATAGTTGTGTAAGAGATTTAAAAGTTGAGCGAATAATCACCAGTAAAATTGAACATCATGCTGTTTTACACACGATACAGGACTTAAGTAGTGAGCTTAATATTCAAGTAGATTATGTTCAATTAGATCAAAATGGTATGATCATTTATGATCATTTAGAAAATCTTCTAAAAATATCTCCATCAAAAACTTTAGTTAGTTTAATGCACGTGAATAACGAAATTGGGAATATTTTAAACATCAATAAAGTAGCAACTATTTGTAAGGATTATAATGCTTTGTTTCATAGTGATACCGTTCAATCTGTAGGTCACTATAATTTAGATTTTTCAAAAATACCTATTGATTTTGCAGCTGTTGCAGCCCATAAGTTTCATGGCCCTAAAGGGGTTGGATTTGCATTTGTCAGAAAAAATTCAGGCTTAAAAGCGTCCATTAAGGGAGGAGAACAAGAGCGAGGTTTAAGAGCAGGTACGGAGGCTGTTTATGCAGTAGCTGGCCTTAATGAAGCTTTGAAATTATCATACCAACATCTTACAGAAGAAACAAACTACGTAAAATCGATAAAAAATTATTTTAAGGATACTTTATTAAGGGAAATTCCAGATGCTAAACTAAATGGTTGTTGTGGAGATGATGATTTAAGTACGTACACATTACTAAACGTTTTATTACCTATTCCGCCAGAAAAAGCATCATTGTTATTATTCCAACTTGATTTAAAAGGAATTGCATGTTCTAAAGGTTCTGCTTGTCAGAGTGGAAGCGTAAGTGGATCCCACGTTTTGTCAGAAATTCTATCAAAAGAAGATATGTTAAAACCATCTTTACGTTTTTCTTTCTCAACCTTCAATACTACTGAAGAAGTTGATTTTGTAATAGAAACTCTAAAAGAATTAATGAACTCTTAATATCTAAAATTTCATCGTCGTTCTGATATTAAACACACGAGGTGTTAAATAATTGGGAATTGCATATTGCACTTTTGTATAAACATCTCTTACGAATGTATTAGTAATTGAGTTTTGAACATCAAAAATATTAAATATTTCAAGACCAACGGTCAGCTCTCTAAAAGCTTTTAGAGCTCCTGATTTTTTTAATTTATTATCGTTTATTAATATGTATGAAAATCCAACGTCAGCTCTCTTATAATCTGGTAATCTTGTTTGATAATTATATGGATCTGCATAACTAGGCGACCCACCTGGCAAACCAGTATTGTAAGTTAGGTTTAAGTAGAGTTTTAAGTCGGGTATTACTTTTATGTAATCTTGAAATAAAACTGAAAATTTTAATCGTTGATCAGAGGGCCTAAAAATATAACCTCTATCATCAATATTCTCCTTTGTTTTTAAATACCCAATACTTACCCAACTTTCAGTTCCAGGTACAAATTCACCAGCCAGTCTCATATCAGCTCCATAGGCAAAGGCAACTGCATTATTTCTAGCTCGATAGCGTATTCTTACATTTTCTAGTGTGTAAGGATTTACATCCGTTAGTGACTTATAGTACAGTTCAGTATTTAAAGAAAAAGGTCTACCCCATAAGTCAAAACTATAATCATTCCCTACTACTAAATGAATTGATTGTTGCGCTTTTACTTCAGGATTTACAGCGCCTAACGAATCCCTTAATTCCCTATATAAAGGGGGTTGATGGTAGAAGCCGCCTGATACTCTAAAAAGCACATCAGCTTCCCAATCAGGTTTTAAGGAGGCCTGAATTCTTGGGCTAAAAACAGTTTGGGAGTTGTTCTTCAACCCTTTTCCACCGACGGTCCAGTGGTGTGCTCTAACTCCAGCATTAAGCCAAAGATCATTGTTTCCAAGGCTGGCTCTTTTACTCCATTGAATAAAACCAGAGATGCGATCAATTTGAACATCATTAGTTGCTCTAACAGAGGTATATGGAACAATAGGAGAGATGAAGGGATCATAAGGTTCGTTATTTCCAAGGTCTCCAATTGGCGGACGAATGGAGAATCCAGCTGAATCAATGACTTCATATTCTTGGATTCGATCTCGAATATCTTCATGGGTGTATTTTATTCCGTAATCAACTTTACTATCATCAATCGATAAAATACCTTTGTGTTCCAAATTTACAAATAGTGCATCTAGATCATTCCTTGCATGGGTTAGCTGAGAACCAATACCTTCTGTAAATTCAACTTCACCGAGATCTTCTCCGCCGATATCAGTATTCACTTCTCCCAATCTGTATTCAGCAAAAATATCATAATGCTCTTGTTCTTTTGAATGATAAATAGAACCAATTAGTTTTGCAGTATAATCATCAGATACTACATAAGTCCCCTTTAGAGCTCCAAAATAAGTTTGGTATTGATCTACTTCTTGTCCTTCATAAAAAACAAGTAGCGCAACGGGGTCGGTGATGGTTCCAAAGTTAGTTTGTCTGGTTAGTGGTTCAAATTGATAATCGTTAATAGATATATTTCCTAGAAAATTTAATTCAAATTTATTGGTAATTTTATAGCTTAAATAAGCTTGTGCATCTGCAAATACTGGTTTATAGTTTGATTCAGTTTCTGTTGAGTTTACAAACAAGCTGTTGTTTCTGTAACGAGCTCCGACAATACCGTTGAATCTACCGTTTTTGGAAACTCCTCCCGAAGAAATATTAGCACCTAATAAACTTAAATCTGCAGTGGCTTCAAACGCAACTGGCTTTCGATATGTGATATCCAAAACAGAAGAAAGCTTATCACCGTATTTTGCTTGAAAACCTCCAGCTGAAAAATCAACTTTAGAGGTTAAGTCGGTATTTACAAAACTAAAACCTTCTTGCTGACCACTTCGGATTAGAAAGGGTCTATAAACCTCGATTTCGTTAACATAGACCAGGTTTTCGTCGTAATTACCACCTCTTACTGCATATTGTGTACTTAATTCATTATTACTATTTACACCTGGCAAGGATTTAATTAAATTTTCCACTCCTGCATTTGCTCCGGGTATTTTTCGAACAGCTTCAGGACTTATAGTGGTAATTCCTTCAATTCTTTTTCTTTTATTTCTTGATATTACAACCTCTCCAATCTGTTCTATAGCTAAACTCATTACTGGATTAATCTCAAAGTCTGAATTTGCGCTCAAAGCTGGAACAGAGATTTGAATATTTTTAAAAGTTACATGGGAAAATACTAGAGTTAATTCCTTTTTTGGTGGCACTTCAAGAGAGTAAAACCCATCAAAATTTGTTTGTGTGCCATCATTTCCAACAGTAACATTTACCTCAGCTATTGGGATGTTATTTTCATCGAGAACGATTCCTTTTATAATAGCATTCTGAGCTGAGAGGCTGCAAAAAGAAATGGTAAGTATAAATATGAGGATCGAAGTGTATGTTTTCAATTTGAGTTTATGTTTATTTTCTAAAAAAGGTTGATTCAAATGTAGTATTATTTCCAACATTATCAATGACAATTAGTTTCAAATTATTTTCCACCTCAGAAATGATTTGGTCATTGAAGTCGTAGGTTAAAACGTCTTTTTTGTAATCATATTCCATCAAAATAAACTTTCCGTTAATAGTAGCTCTGTAGGAGCTTATTCCACTTAAATCATCGATAATTTTAATTTTTAAAGTTTTATTCTTACTAATCCATTTTTTGTTTAAAAAATTTATAGGTTTTATTTCTGGTTTTTTTGTGTCGACTGCTAAAACGAAGGTGCCTAACTTTTTTGTTTTTGCAGTTAATTTATTTCCTTTTTTGGATGTTTTGACATAATAAGGGGTCTTTTTGTAATTGAGCCTGCCAATGTAGAGTTTATCAATATCTGTTTTGTTATAATTTGATATATCTGTAGTGATAGAGATTTTCTTATGAAGTGGCACAACATCTTTGTGTAGTTTTAGAGTGTCGATTTTTACGTCAATGTCGAGATAGGTATCTTCATAAAAACTATTTGCTGGAATATAAACATTAAATTTACCCTTTGTTATCGAAGATCCCTCTTGCGCATATATAAAATCTTCTGTTTTATTTACTATTGCTGGTGTTAATGCTTCAAGTTGTTCCCCGATTATAGGGATTGAAATAGAAACAGTATTATTATCAAAATCTGTGACTTTTATCAAATAGTTTGAATTTAATTGATCTTGAATATCTAGGATTCCATTGCCTTTTTCATTTTTTATAATGCTTAGAGGGTTATTTGATTCTCTAAAAAGTTTTTGAATGCGAATCTTATTTTTTTTAAAATAGTTGTAATCAATATATCTATTTATATAACCAGTCTCAGCAAATGAAAATTTTTCAAAGACAACTTTAAAATTTTGCTTACCATTATAATAAGTATTGACTTCGTAAATACCATTTTTATTTGAAGCTCCATTTTGTTGGTCAAAGGCAGAAATACCAAATCCAATCTTTCCAAATGCAGTTATGTTTTCAGCTTTATAGGATCCATCTTTTTGTAAAATGAGCCTGATTTTAACAGGATTTTTAGATTGATTAATTTGAGAACTTTTATCTAAAGGATATGCATATAAATTTGTTACAATCGGATCTCTGCTATCTGGGATAGTAATTCCAAAAAGGAGTGGATTCATTGGGCGAGAATTTTTATCCCTTATTTCAAAATGTAAATGAGGTCCGTCACTACTACCGCTGTTTCCAGTATATCCAATTAAATCTCCTTTTTTTACTTTTAGTTGATTTGCTTCAGGGAATATTTCAATCTCATAAGATTCTTTTTTGTATTGAGCATTTTTGACAAATTTTTGAATGGTATCACTGTATTTTTTCAAATGCGCATATACAGTTTGGTATCCAGTTGGATGTTTTAAATAAAGTGCTTTACCATAACCAAAATGAGAAACTTTTATCCTGTTGACAAAACCATCAGCAGGAGCGTAAATAGGAATTCCTGATTGCTGTTGTGTTTTTATATCCAATCCACTATGAAAATGGTTATTTCTTAATTCTCCAAAATTTCCAGAAAGAATAAGTGGAATCTTTACAGGGTTACTAAAATAATTTTCTGGAAGTTCTTCCTGAGCAAATAAAGAAGCGCAGCAGAGAAAAAATAAAACTTTAATCTTTTTCATAGTGTAAAATTAGTGATACGCTATAAATAATTGTTGGGAGTTAATCAATTTATCAGACAAGTTATCAATATTACAAAATTATTTACTTTTTAATTGGCTTTTCATCAAGCGATTGTTAACTTTGTAGAAATAGTATTGAATTAATTATTAATGAGTAATCTATCAGGAATTGTTGATTCTTTAGAGAGTAGGGTTGTTAAACTGCTTCAAGAATATGAGAATTTGAAGCGTTTGAATACTAAATTGGAAGATGAAATTACAATTTTAAAATCTCAACAAGATCAAAACATCATAGAAATCGATTCCTTGAAAGACGAATGTAATTCGTTAAGAATCGCAAATTCAATGCTTGGCAGTAATAAACATAAACGAGAAACAAAACTCAAAATAAATGAATTAGTTCGGGAAATTGACAAATGCATCACCCAACTTTCTGAATAAAAAAATGTCAAACCAACAAAAAATAAAACTATCAATAGCAGACAGAGTGTATCCATTAACAACTACACCTGAGCAAGAAGAAGCCTTAAGGAAAGCTACAAAGAAGATAGATGAAATGATTAAAAGGTTTGAAAAAAGTTATGCTGTAAGAGACAAGCAAGATGTATTGGCCATGTGCGCACTACAATTTGCAACTCAAGTAGCTCAAAAAGAAATAGATAAATTAGAAGATAGTCAACATATTGAAGATCAAATTGAAAAATTAAATCAAATGTTGCACGATTTTTAAATCGTAACGTTCTTAAAATAAGGTTACTGCCTACATTAATACTATTTTTGGTAAACTCAACGCGAATTCTTTAAAAAGGGCGAGTTGTAGTTGCAAAAGCGAGCCGTGTCCCTAGGGAGAGCGGATACTTGACCAACTCATTAACCCTAAACTTGTTTTAAGGAGTTTATACAAAACCAGCTATTAATGTAGGTTTTTTTATGAATAAAGCTCAAGTATATGAGTACTTGAATTCAAAAGAATATAGATATGAATGATATAATATTACCCGTAATAATAGGAGTTGTAGCAATAATTGTAGGTTATGGTATTGCAAAGATTCTTGAAAAAAATAAAGCTTCACACATTATTAAGTCTGCCAAAAAAAGGGCGACTGCAATTGCTAAGCAGGCAGGTAAAGATGCAGAATCACTTAAAAAGGATAAAATGTTACAGGCAAAAGAAAAGTTTTTAGAATTAAAGGCTGAGCATGAAAGAGTCATTTTAAATAGAGATAAAAAAATATCTGAAGCTGAGAAAAGAACGAGAGAAAAAGAATCCAAAGTGACCAGTGAATTAGCTAAAACTAAAAATTTAAATTCAAGTCTAGAATCCAAGAAAAATGAGTACAATGAAAGACTAACTTTCCTTGACAAAAGACAAGCAGAAATAGATAAAATGCATCGCAGACAAGTAGAACAACTTGAAGTCATTTCAAGTCTTTCAGCGGATGATGCAAAGGCTCAATTAATGGAGAGTATTAAAGATGAAGCTAAAACAGATGCCATGGCATATATCCAAAACTCCCTAGAAGAAGCTAAATTAACAGCCCAGCAAGAGGCAAAGAAAGTTGTCATTAATACCATCCAGCGAATAGGGACTGAAGAAGCAGTAGAAAACTGTGTTTCCGTTTTTAATTTAGAAAGTGATGATGTAAAAGGCCGGATTATTGGACGAGAAGGTAGAAATATTCGCGCTATAGAGGCTGCGACTGGAGTAGAAATAATAGTTGATGACACTCCAGATGCTATCATATTGTCTTGCTTTGATTCTGTTAGAAGAGAAATAGCTCGTTTATCATTGCACAAATTAGTGACTGATGGACGTATTCACCCCGCCAGAATTGAGGAAATAGTTAAAAAGACCAAAAAGCAAATAGAAGAAGAGATCAAAGAAGTTGGAAAAAGAACCGTAATAGATCTTGGAATTCATGGGCTTCACCCAGAATTAATTAAAGCTGTAGGAAGAATGAAATTTCGTTCCTCTTATGGTCAAAATCTATTACAACACTCTCGTGAGGTTGCAAAACTTTGTGGAGTGATGGCCTCTGAACTTGGTTTGAATCCTAAATTAGCCAAAAGAGCTGGTTTATTGCATGATATAGGGAAAGTCCCAGAAACAGAAACAGAATTGCCTCATGCTTTATTAGGAATGCAATTGGCAGAAAGGCATGGTGAAAAGCCAGACGTTTGTAATGCGATTGGAGCCCATCATGATGAAATTGAAATGAACAGTTTGTTGTCACCAATAATTCAAGTTTGTGATGCAATTAGTGGAGCAAGACCTGGAGCAAGACGACAAGTATTAGACTCCTATATTCAACGTTTAAAAGATTTAGAGGAAGTGGCATTTGGATTTAAAGGTGTCAACAAAGCATATGCCATTCAAGCCGGTCGTGAACTTCGAGTTATGGTAGAAAGCGAAAAGGTAAGTGATGAAAAAGCATCAGAATTATCTTTTAATATTTCTCAAAAAATTCAAACAGAAATGACTTATCCAGGTCAAGTAAAAGTAACTGTTATACGGGAAACAAGAGCAGTGAATATTGCAAAGTAATTATCTTCTTGGATGAAAATTATTAATTACTTGAGTTAAATGACTTTTATCGATGTGCGTGTAAATTTCAGTAGTAGTTATACTTTCATGACCTAACATTTGTTGAATTGCTCTTAAATCTGCACCGTTCTCTAGGAGATGAGTAGCAAATGAATGTCTGAAAGTATGTGGGCTGATTTTTTTTCGTATTCCAGCTTTGATTGTCAAATCCTTCACAATTTGAAATATCATAGCTCTCGTTAAATTATTCCCTCTTCTGTTTAAAAATAAAGTATCTTTTGCTGAGGGTTCTATATTTTGGATTGCTCTGATTTCTTTTTTGTAAATACTAATGTATTTGACCGTTACATTCCCTATTGGAATAAACCGTTGTTTGTTTCCTTTTCCTGTAACTTTAATAAAACCTTCATCAAAAAATAAATCGGATAGTTTAAGATTTATTAATTCTGAAACACGCAAACCACAACCATATAGTGATTCAATGATAGCTCTATTTCTTTCCCCTTGTGGTTTGCTCAAGTCAATGGTAGCGATTAATTGATCTATTTCTTTCACAGATAGCGTATCTGGTAACTTTCTTCCGGTTTTGGGACTTTCAATATGATCTACGGGATTTGTTGTTCGATATTCTTCAAAAACTAAATAGTTAAAAAAACCTTTCAAGCCAGAAATTATTCTGCTTTGCGAACGGGGATTCACCTCTTTCGCAATGTGATAAATAAATTCTTGGATGATTTCTCTATTTATGATTACTGGTGAATCTTTAATTGAGGAATCATCTAGCCATTTCACTAATTTTTTAATATCGAAAGAATAGTTTGAAATTGAATTTTCTGACAATCCTCTTTCTATTTTTAAATAATCCTGATAATATTTTAAAGCATCCAACCAGTTCATTTGTAGAAAATAATTAATTACAACTATTAAACATAATGTATAAATTTTTATTAGACAAACGACTGGATTAATTATATTTGAAAAACTTAAAATTAACAATTATGAAAAAAATTATTTTTTTATCGCTTATGGTATTATTTACTGCTAAATCCCTTTCGCAAGGAGTAGATTTAGGGATCAAGGTTGGGGCAAATTTTGCCACACTTACTGAATTACCGAATGTAGACACTAGAACGGGTTTAAACTTTGGTGCATTTTTTACCATTAAATTTAATGACAAGATTGCGATACAAGGAGATGTTCTTTATTCACAACAAGGAGCAGAATTTGATTTAGATAAAGTGGATTTAGATTATGTAAATGTGCCTATTGTCTTTAAATATTACCTGGTTAAAAGACTCAATCTTCATGTTGGTCCCCAATTTGGTTTTTTGGTAAGCGACTTTGATGCTAGTGAATTTGAAGATAGTTATGAATCAACAGATGTATCTGGTGTTGTAGGACTTGGTCTAGATTTACCACTAGGCTTTAGAGTTGACGGGCGTTACAATTTTGGTCTAACCGAATTCCTTCCCGATGTAAAAAACAATGTTTTTAGCTTGTCTGTAGGCTGGACACTTCTTTAATTTATTTTGAAATTGACTCTTTTTGGCTATAGTATTTATTGTTCATAATTAATGACAGTTATTATTATAGTTATAAACTTCAGACTATTGCCTTGTTTAAAGCCCTTAAAAACAGTGGATTATACTATTATTTAAAATAATAGTTATTAACATTTAATTGTTAATAACCTATTTGACACATAGTAGAATAGTATTTTTCTTTATTTAAATTTGAATAACAATAATCAAAATTATAAATATTATGAAAAATTTTTTACTTTTTATTGCTTTAGTAAGCTTTAGTTTTGCTTCAGCACAGATTACAACAAATGCAGGAACTTTTAATAAGCCTGGTGAAGGTGAGACTGCTTTTGAATTTCAATTTATGCCAAATTTAGATGGCAACGCAATGTTTGCTGACAGAGGAATGACAGTAATGATGAGAAAATTTAGTTCTGATACTAAAGCTGTTCGTTGGTCTGCATCTCTTGATGTGGCAGATGCTGGTGATGATTCTGATATGACTTATGCTGTTGGTTTAGGTTATGGTATTGAAAATCATTTCGCAGGTGCTGAGCGTTTATCAACATACTGGGGTTACGGAGGTAGCTTAGGATATGCTGATGGAGGAGACTTGATGAATGATGAAGGCGGTGTTGTAGAGACGGATGGTACTTTCGCTATTGGAGCTAATGTATTTTTAGGAGCAGATTATTATATTATTCCTAAAGTATATATTGGACTTGAAATGGGTTATGGTCTTGGGCTAGCGTCTGGAAATGACATCACTGCTTGGGGATTAACAGGTGGTGTAAACGGAATGATGAGAGTTGGTTTTAGATTATAATCTAACTACTAAAT
>ENA-UZXC01006421-UZXC01006421.1-metagenome-genome-assembly--contig:-Day-2-25m-contig-6421_pt1 | contig 10319 bp, 6 predicted proteins | sample MGYA00260340_ERZ794900 | MGnify/ENA metagenome assembly ERZ794900 | reverse complement strand
TATCCGATGCTGATGAATTAACGTAAACAGCAACTTGTACATCTGTAGTTCCTAAGTTGTGAGTAATAGTGTGAGTACTACCGTTTGCTATTGTTACACCGCCATGTGAGGTATTCCAAGCAGCTGTGTATTTAGATACAGCACCTACAGTCGCACTCGCACTTGCTACTACTTTGATGTGTGTGTATGTAGTTCCCCAGCTATTAGCTGTAAACTGACCGTTACTATCCCAATTTATCCATCCGCTCGCTGCTAATTGAACTGTTAAGGCTGTAGTTGTAACGCCTTTGATTATAGCCCCGTATTCTAAACTAGAAACATCTAAGCGAATCTGTGCGTCAACTTTTACAGCGTTAGCACCTGCTGCACTAGTTGCCATGTAAACCTGCACAATCAAGTTTTCAGTTCCTAAGCTATGTGTAAAATCAAGAGTAGCTCCGTTAGCTACAGATGTAGTACCGTCAGTATTTACCCATCCACTGTTCCAATTAGGAGTACCAGCAGCACCGCCACCACTACCACTAGCAGCAGCAGTAATCCGTCCTTGTTGGTCTACTGTAATATCAGCACTAGTATAAGCACCCGGTGTAACAGCAGTGTGAGCTAGTTTACCAGCAGTAACAGCGTCGTCAGCTATCTTCCCCGTCTCAACAGCACCTGTAGCTAGTTGTAAAGTATCAACACCTCCGTCAGCTATACCAATAGTACCTGTTCCAGTAATACCAGCTACAGGACTTGTAACTAAACCAGTACCACTATCTACTTCAGTAACAGTACCTCCTCCACCTGCTCCACCTAGTTCACTGTGTTTTGCTAACCTTATACCACCCGCTGTACTATTGTCGTGTACTCGTAGTGTGTCGTTTGTAGTATCTACTGTTACTTCCCCGACAGCTCCTGTAAAAGCGTTATGCTCGGTGTCTGTTCCTCTTCTAAGTTTTACTTCTATGTTTGGCATAATTAATTATAGGTTATGTGATTGATCCAAAGTCTAATGTTGTTGATAGTTTGTTGGAGTTTACTGTATTGTTGGCAATAGTAAGAGCAGTTGCTCCTGTTACATCCCCAGTGTGTGTAGCGTTTGTTACCTTTGCTGTATTTAAAGCTACGGCGGCTGAGTCTGTATAACTGATCTTTGCAGTGTTAGCTGTAACAGCAGAGTTGTTAGCTACTTCCGTATCGAAGTCTGTAATATTAGCAGCGGTGTGGTTGTGCGANNGCAGCAGCAAAATCTCCTGTATTAGAAGCAGCAGCCGTACCTGCATCGCTTATGGTCGCTAGTAGCTGTGTACCTGTGTGGTTAGTTCTGTTTCTATTGTTTGTATCTCTTGTGTTTAATTCAGTAGTAGTTTCAAAGTTAGCTATATCAGAAGTTTGTACAGGAGCAGCTGAAGAAGCAGCGGTATTGAAATCGCTTATCGTACTAGCTGTCTGTGTACCTGTGTGGTTACTCCTGTTCTTTAAGTTGGCGTCGCTATCATTAGCAGTAGCACCGTTAGCTACATTTAACAACGACTGAGTCTGTGCTACACTTAACTCTATTATATCAGAAGAACTACCAGTATTGTTACCAAGTATTGTATTAGCAGGTATCTCTTCTATCTTAGCAAATGTAACAGAGTCATCAGCAAGTGAGGATACCGCACCTATCTCTACCCCACCTACTGTAGTTCCGTCGTGTACAAATAATTTCTTAGTATCTGTAGTGTAAATTAACTCACCAACAGACCCAGTAAATGTACTGTTTTGAGCTGCTGTTCCTCTTCTTAATTGTACTGATAAACTCATGATATTAAACCGTAGTTATAAAACGCTGTTACTGGGTCACCTGATACGCTACCCCAATCATACTCTGTAGGAATATCTACTTTAGGTTTAAAACCTCTTTCAATAACAAGTATCTCGGATAAGTTTGCAGGTGGTGTTGTGAATTGTATTTGATCTGCTCCTCCTGAAATAGTGTAATCACTAGGGTCTATAACAGCCCCGTTGACCGCTACTAATATAACAGTTGAAGATACACCGTTTGTAGTAAAAGATAAAGAGAAATCTGTGTCGGTGCCGTTGCCTGTAAACTTATCAAACCCCGGTACTAATCCTGTACCTGTAGCAACCGAAGAAACCATATTGTCCACATAGATCTTATTAGCAGCGTCGTTGATAGAATCAGGACTGCCTAACCCTGTGATTTTATTGGAACCCATAGCTAAAGATCCTGTCATCGAATCTCCTGCTTTATCTACTTTAAGTGCATCCGCAGATATTCTAGATGCTTCTTCAGTCGTAATAACACCGTCTACATAGTTTTTAGTAGCTGCGTCTTGTGCTTCGGTAGGATCAGCTAAGTCTACAAGCTTATTATTCTTTGCAGAAAAATCGGTACTACCTTCTTTCTTCTGTAACGATGCATCATTTAACTCAGCTATCTCCTCGTTTAAGTAACGATTGTGGAGGTAAGCACGGTCTAGTTCAGATTCCGTTAACACAGAACCATTTACAAAGTCTACAAGGTTGGTGTCAGGCTGACTCTTACGACGTACTCGTACAATTTCTCCTGCTGTAGCTCCTACATTTAAAACAACTTTCTTAGCAGGAGATGTAACAATAGAGAACTCAGTCGTAGCTACTCCGTCTATCTCGACTATAATGTGCTCATCTTCAAGGTAGTCAAAGTTAAAAGCAAAGTCTGTTTGCAAAGCTGACGCTGGGTAGTCTACGTAAGTGGTGGCCATGATGTTATATTATTGTATATTATTGAAGGAGTTCAAGCACATCTTGTCGTCTGCCTGATCTCTTAGCACTTTTTAGTTCTCTTTGAAGCTGTTTAATTTCAGGGAACTCTTGTAGCATTTCTATTTTAGCTCTACTTCTGTACCTACTTAACACCCGACTTAAATATTCAACACGAGGACTAGGTAAGCCACTAAAAGACGCAGTATCTAAAGCTTGGTATTGTTTTGATTTTATAAGTTTAAGAAGCGTTTGTCTTAATGTTCTGTTGTTTATTTTAACCGTACCTTGCAACTCCAACCAACGGTCGTAAGCACTTCTTTTGTTAGAACCTTCAAAATCTGTTAGGTCTATAAGTCCATCTAACTTAGTATTAGGGGAAGAAAAACCGTGTCCTACCTCAGCTAACTCAAGAAGCACAGGATCATTCTTTTTACTTCCCCATATTATAGGGTTTAAAGGATTAACTATACCCGCAATGCCCTCAAAGTACTCTTGCACAACAGGCTCTCCTAAAGGATTACGCTTTAAATCAAGAGTTGTTCCGGGGAATCTTTTAGCTACAGCATCCCCCATATCTCTAATTTCTTTTATTTCTTGATCTCCTGTAATAGATTGACCTTTACTAAGTATGTTAGGAACAAATCCTCCAATCGTGCTTCCAAAAATCTTCCCTGAACTTGTTGTATCTGGGTCAAAAATTAATTTAAAGAAGCGATCAATACCTGCTAAATAAGATTTATTAGTAGCGTTTCGTGTAAGCGTTAAAGTCATCGCTGCTTGAATTTTTTCAAAGTCAGTTGCATCAATGCTGTGCATCTTACCATCTTCTAGTAAATCAGCCATATCAGCGTAAACTCCAATCATCGTAGCTACAGGGTCAAGCCTTTGGTAACTAATCCACTTATCTCCAATCTTTATACTATAAGGCATATTACCAGCAGCTTGCCACGCTTGACGCTGTTTGTAATCTTTAGGGCCGCCTCCATTAATTCTGTCTTTATGAAAGTAAACTACTGAAGCTAACCCTGCGTTTAACATTGTACCTGTCGCCAACCTGCCTCGTGCTTCCGCCCTAGTTATAACATCAGGAGAACCATCAGCCATTACAGCATTCATTTGTTCCAGTAAAGTTTTTCTAGCTTCTTCTAAGCCGGGTTCTCCTTTGCGTAGCATCTCTATCTTCTTTTTATAAATAGGAGATAAAGCCATCAACGCTGCGTCTTTAGCAGCTGCTGCGGGAGCTAAAGTTCTAGCAAACGAAAATTTAAGAATGTTAGTAGGAGTACGTATAAACGGAGCTACTATAAAACCAAAAGGTACGGAGCTAACAACATCTTGAACCTTTTGCATCTTCGGCCCTAGTTGTTTTGAGAATGTTAAATCCTCTGCTGAACTTATGTTAGGATCAACCCAATCACGAGCAAGATGTTCTAAAGCCTTAAAGTTTTCTTGGACTTCTTCCCCTTGCACTAAACCTAACTCTCTAGCTTTTTGAGCGGCTTCGTTCTCAGCGTTCTGCACATAATCATGTACAGCTTTTGATCTTTCAGCCGGAGTAGCACCCGGTAAAGCTATACTTTCTTCTGCTTCTCTAATTAAATTAGCTTGTGAGAATGTTCGGTTTGATCTAGTTAACAATACTTTCAACGAATCGTCTATATATTTAGCTATATCTGCAGGATCTTTATAACCTTTGTCTAACGCTTTCTTCCACAGTTGTGCGTGAGCTCTCATACGAAACTCCGTAAACTTATACATTTGGTCTACTGTGGCATTAAACCTATTAGGGAAACGTATTAAGTTACCAAAGTGATCGATAAAACCTTTAGTCGCATCTTCTAATTGGGTGGGGTCTTTACCAGCAAACTTGCGTGCTCTATTTAAAGAACCTTCTATATTCTTACCTGTAATCGATCCAAGGCTTCCCGCACTTTGCTCAACAAAAGCTGCACTAGATTCACCTATAAATTGGTCGCCACTCTTCCAAGCGTTTAACATCAACGTTACTAAGTCTTTAATTTTAGTAGCCTGAGCCCACGAGTTCACTACAGCTTGCTTTGCTTGAGGGTCGCCTGACAACCATCCACCTACGTACCGCTCAAAGTTCTTAACACCCATAGACATAGCACCGCCCATAGCATTAATAGTCAGCGTACTAGGCCCCGACATAATAGAGTTTTTATAGTACTCCTCTACCATGTTCATCATCTTACCTCCCTCAACACCTCTAACTGTTTTATTTAAAGCGATGACAGTATTCCACATATCGTCACCACTTCCAGATTCAGCTAGTAAAATGTTTTCTACAATATTATCAACAGTCATACCTCCTCTTTTCTGTAGGTACTCTTGCCTTAATTTAACATTAGAAAGCTCATTAGGACTCAAGCCCATCTTTACGCCCATCTGCCTAGATTTAAGACCTCTACCAAAACCACTAGCAATACTTGAGTGGTTGGATTGTATGACAAGCTGTTGCTCCAATAAACCTTTTAATCGAGCTTCTAATATCTCTAAATCGTCTTGGCCTAGTTTAGTGCGTCCCGTTTTATACTCTTTAGCTATTCTTACTATCTCAGTACCGTTAGCTGTTAGCATACTTTCCATCACTTTCATGCGTGACGCTATGCGAAACAACTGTGTCTTATCTTTCTTAGCCGCTGAAACAATTCCCTCAAAGAACTTTCCGTCCGCTCCTATAGCATCAGCCATTTCATTAACAACGCCAAAGTCTAGTACTTCCTCTGTAAGCTTAGGGCTTAACTTTGCTTCTTGTATAAAACGGTCTACTAACTTTTCCTCTAAAGCTACAAGGTCACCCATGTTCATACCTTCAGGCAGTTTACCCATAGTCTTTAACATACCAGTAAGCGATTGCTTTCCACCTACTTTAAACGTAGAGAAGTCTACATTTTCAATAAGGTTATCAATAACATCGTCAGGTTTAAAGGTAGGCATATCAGCAAACGAAACTTCACCCGGTCTTAACGACGATTGTCTTTGTACTTTCACATTACGTTGCTTTAAGAAGTCGTTAAATATCTTTTGCCTTTGGTCTATACCCAACTTCCCTTTTAAGGATTCAAATAAATCTTTAAGGAATATAGCAAGTTCTTGAGCAATTCTTTTGGGAGTCCCGCTTGGAGCAAGTTCACCTGTCGCTTCTTTCTTAAACCAAGCGTCGGTCATCTCTTCAGCGAAGTACTCGTCTATATCTTTAAACCTATAATTATCGTTAGTAAAATCACCACGCTTACCTCTTAAAAATCTTTCCAACTCTCTAGGTATATCTTTCTTAGTAACAGTACTGGGATCAAACTGAGACTCTAAATCTTTTATATCAATACCAAAGCTTTGAATATATTTATTACGCTCTCCTTGGAACTGCTTAGTGATCTTTGTTAAATCTTCCTCTGGTAAATAGCGACTGAGACTGTGCCATAACTCATGCACCATCGTCCTTTTTAAGCCACCGTTCTTAACGACATCAGCTCTGATTTTTAACAAGTTACTACCAAACTCATATCTACCAGCAGATGGTATCTTATTGGTTATCATAGGTTGAGCCACATCTTCGAACATACGGAAGCCCATAACCTTAATGAATTGTTGTATGTCTTCTACATCCGAAACACTAGCACCTCCTGTAGGTTGCTTATTCATTAACCTGCCTATCATATCTTCCGCACCTCTAGGGATAATATCTAACATCCCTGCATCTTCGTAGCTTTTGAAAGGAGGAGGTCTAGTAGCTATAACTTCATCTAACTCTTCTATGTCTACATCAAACTCTTCTAGCTTCTGTTGTAAGTCAGGTTGCTCTTCAAAAGACTTTCTAGCTTTAAGTTGCTCTAAGGCTTCTTCGTTTGAAACTAAGTCATTTTTAAACTTCTCAACACGACTTTCTCTTAGTTCCTTCTGCCATTCATCTACGGTTTCACCTTTTGCCTCTTTGTCTAAAATTTCTTTTAAACGCATTTCTTCGTCTGCTATAGCCACCTTATCTGTTTCTATCTCACGCAGTAATCTTACTTCGTCGTCTATAAAACTATAGTCAGGAGCTTCGGCATAATCTAATTCTTTTGTAGCATCTTGATGTTGTAGTAGGGCTGTAGTTGTAGCATCTTCTCTAGTAGCACCTTTCTCTAGCTCTACATTTCTTGTCTTAATAGCGTCTAGCCCAGCCATTAACGACTTAAATAACGGAGCGGTAACTTTACCTACAATACCTATACCTCCTCCTAGTATAGCTCCTTCAATCGCATTCTTAGCTCTCCCTATAACTTCACTGTCATCAGGGGCTGCTGCTAAGTATTCGCTTATGGGATTCTGTAAATCAGGGTATTGCTGTATTAAGTTGGAAAGTTTCTGTTCTTGTGCGTCAAAAGCAATAAAGTCAGCAGCAGCACCAACAGCTATATCTCCTTTAAAACTTAACTTCTTATCTCCTTTTGTAAGGGCTTTAGCTACTTTACCTGTAACGCCTGTTAACTTACCAGCTCTAGCTGCTGCTCCTGCTGCCTTCACTCCTACACCAATCGCTCCAAAAGGTACGGCAAATTGCGTAATACCTTCTATAAGCATCCCCGGTGTTGTTGCTGACTTACCAAAAATACGCTGCTCATCCCAATCAGGTAAAGCATCAAAAGCTAAGAAGTCTCCTAAATTATAAGCACTGTGAGCTAAACTTTCTAAACCACGCACAGGTGCTGCTAAGGCATCTACTAAATAGTCATTAAGACCTAGCTCTTTGTCTTCTACAGGATTGAAATCAAATTTATCTAGCTTCATATTTATTCGTAAAGTTTAGCAGTCTGCCTTATAAACTCATTTACTTGCTTGTCGTCCCCAACGGTTCCTTCCTGCAAGTTTGTATCAAATAACGCATTATACAATTCAAAAATATCAGCAGCTGGTGGTTCTTTTTGGCTTAAAAGTTCTTGAATACGTTTTTTACTTATCATTGGATACACTAAAGCTAAATCTTGTAACGCTTCTTTATCTTCTATTTTAATTTCAGTACCTGCTATGTTGATACTTCCTCTTTTTATAGCGTCGGCATTGTATAAGTTAGAACCCTCTGATGCTATTCCATAAAGTAAAAGTTCTCTACGTGCTTTGTCTCTTTCTATAAAATTTGATCCTGCGTTTCTTACTTTACTCAGGCTTTCTTGTACAGCTGTGGTTCTACGACCGGCAGGAAGAAATCTATTTTTAGTTTCTCCTAAGTCTTTTGCTATCTTTTCAGCCTCCTTACGATTTCCCTCTTTTATAGTCTTTTCTAAATCAAAATACGTAGTTCTTCTGTAGTAGTCCGAAGGTGCGTCATCTAAAGCTACATTAGGAGCAATATAAGAACTTGCGGGTAATTCTGTTATTTTAGCTTTTGCTTTCGCTTCAAGGGTTTCTTCTTTTAATAACTCAGTAAGTTCTGTTTTGTAGTCCTCTGCTATTCTTTCATTCCAAGCTGTTAAATCTTTAAGTTGTTGGTCTTTTGACGCACCCTGCCTAAACTCTCCGTTCGCATCTACATACGATCCTGTTGAAACTTCGATAGCTTTTTCAAAACTTATGTTATTATAATTTACCTTTAAGTTATCAGCTACGGCTTGATAGGCAGGGTTTATAACTGGAACATCTACGCCCCCCCTATCGATAGTTGTGGTGTAAGCAGGCCGCATTAAAAGGCTCTCAGCAGATTCTTGTAGTGCTACTTTTAAGCCTCCTGTCATGCTACGCTCATTGTGAAATAAAGAAGCCCCTTGTGTTTCCTTTGTAAAACTACTCGCAGCATCTTCGGCCTGCTTGATTCTTTTAAAAAGTTCAGAGCCACTAGCATAAGGATTGTCGCTTTCCTGCCCTTTCTGCACAGCCCAACTTTTAGCTTCGTCTATATTATTAAAAACCGTTCCGTCCTCAGTTGTAAATGAAGGAGAGCCGTTGTCAAAAGCGTATTGAGCTTGAGCTATTTCAGACTCAATTTCAGCTAATAACAAAGCAGCATCTCCTTTAGCTTTCCCTTCATTCTGATTCTCTATGGAATCTATCATGCGGTATAAGTCAGCTGTCTCCGAAGAATAAGCACTGAATACATCGTCGTCTGTTTGTGTAGGGTCGCCCATCAACGCAGTGCCTATCTTCAGGTGACCGCCCGCCCATTGCGTCCAATTAATAGCAGCGTCATAATCCTTATCAGCTAACGCTACTCCTACCTCCTTGATCATCTTTAACTTATCTTGCGGTAAAAAAGCTCCTTCGTTCTCCTTCCACCAATTAGCTGCTTTAGCTATATCCGTTACCTCTTCATCTTCCCCTTGCTCGTTTTTTATAGTGTAAGGAGTGAAAGCATTAAAAAGTTCCGATACACCTGATTTGTATAAGATGTCTTTCTTTTGAGCGTTTTTACCGTTATTATAGCGAAGCTTATATTGTTGAGATATATTCTTGATGGCTTCTTGGAAACCTTGCTGAGTCACACCGTCTTCTAAACGACTATATTCGCCCGACATATCGCCTATTACTTGGCTTATAATCTCGTCAGCGTCTCCCTCAAACTGTGCTTCGTTAAAAGCTTTTTGAAGCCGTACTTCGTAGTCATCGCTTAACAAAGCACCGCTTGCCTTACGCACCCTCTCTTGATTCCAAGGGTTTCCTAGAAACGGTATAAGGTTCTTGCGACCTGCTGCATCAAATTGTTTTTTGTTTTCTTTGAAATAAGCATCTATTTCCTCGGAAGGTTTACTAGCTAAATCCTGTATAAACTCTTCTTCCTTTATGTCACCTATCTGTTTTAATTCCCCAGCAAGCTGTACGCCTAAACCTAAAGCTTGAGAAAGTTTACCTAACCCAGTCTCTTGCCAAGGTATAGTCTCTCTGACTTGAACTCTTGTCTGACCGTAACCGCTAGGTATTGTTGTCTGCAAAGGTTGTACTGTTCGACCTAAACCTTCAACTACTACTCGCTTCTTTGTGCTCATTATGTTGAAAAAGTTTTATAAGCCATAGCTGATTTAGTGCCTGTTTCTAACGCTGCTATTAAGAAATTAGGTCTGATTAAAGGTTTTTGTATTCTAGCCATTTCTTGCTGGTGCCTAAAACCTAACTCTTCGAAACGCATACCTGCCCCTACATCTATAAGTTCTTGCTGTCTCGATTGTGCTTCTCGCACTCTTCCGTATTGAGCGTATAAATCTTGTAAGGGAGCTTTAGATACAGCACCTGATTGACCCATTGCCGTTACTTCAGTTGCAGCTATTTTAGCTTGTTCTAAATCTTGCAAAACAGCTTGTCTACCTGCTGACTCTTTTTGTTGAGATTGTTGTAGTTGTTCTGCTGTGTATTGTTTCAGTATCTGTCGACGCTGCAAAGCCGCAGCTCTAGCTTGTTCAGCTCTCTGCATTTTAAACTGCTGATTTTGTGCTGCAAATTGTAAAGCCCCTGTAAGACCTACCGCACCTGCGATTGCTGCTGGATGACACATAATATTGTTACTTACTCCTTAATATAAATGACTGATAACCATCTAGTTGGCAATCGTTAAATTCAGCACCCAACCACTTTAACCACCTATAACTAAGGTAATTCGT
>ENA-UZXC01003181-UZXC01003181.1-metagenome-genome-assembly--contig:-Day-2-25m-contig-3181_pt2 | contig 10333 bp, 8 predicted proteins | sample MGYA00260340_ERZ794900 | MGnify/ENA metagenome assembly ERZ794900 | reverse complement strand
TGGCTAATGGTGATGAGCTGTACGCTGATATTGTGGTTTCAAACCTTGATCCAAAACGAACATTCTTAAAAATTATGGATGAAGGTGACTTGCCTTCTGATGTGGTGACTAAAGCTAAAAACTTCAAAATTCGTGGCTCATCGGGCAAATTAAATATCGCTCTCGATGGACTACCAACCTTCACAGGCCTGCCTAAAGATAGTCCACTGTGCTTAGGCGAGAAGCATTTTAGTGATTCTCTACCTAAAATGGAGAGAGCTTATGATGAGTGGAAGGCCGGAACTTGGTCGAAAGATCCCTACGTCGATATGCTGATTCCCACTCAGGTTGACCCAACGATGGCTCCCCCAGGCAAGCACATGATGTCTGTATTTGTGCAGTACGCTCCCCCAAAAGTTAACGGAGGTGAATGGACGCCTGAAGATAAAGCTGGATTTGAAAAAACAGTGATTGATCAAATTAGTAATTACAGCCCAGACTTTAAAGATCTGATTTTGCACTGTGAAACGCGAACACCTCAGGATATAGAAAACGAGGTTGGCCTGACTGAAGGCAATATCTTTATGGGTGAGTTGACCTTTGATCAGTTGTTATTCAATCGTCCTTTCCCTGGTTATGCCCAATATCGTGGGCCAGTAAAAGGTATGTATATGTGTAGCTCGGGTACGCACCCTGGAGGTGGCGTTATGGCTGCCCCTGGCGCTAATGCGGCTAGAGAAATTCTACAGGATCTTAGATTAACCAACACTGTGCCTGGAGGCTACGACGATGATTAATGTTGATAAGAAGTATGATGTCATTGTTGTTGGTGGTGGTCATAACGGACTGGTTTGTGCCACCTATTTGGCCAAGGCTGGGCGCAAGGTATTAGTGCTTGAAGCCAATGCCGCTTTGGGTGGTGCCTCAGCGACCAGTGAGTTTAGTGATCAATTTTCAGTCTCTTCATGCGCCCATTGGTTATTCCAATTAAATCCAGAGGTTGCCTCTGATATGGGTCTTAAGGGTCATGGCCTAGAACTTGCTGCTCGTGATTTGAATACCATCGCGCTAGCCGAAGACGGTAATCATTTAACTATCGGCGTCAATACGCTCGAGGGCGCTGGTGTGACTGATGAAGACCGTAAAGCGTTTGCGGCCTTTAATAAGCAGATGCTAAAGTTTTCTAAGTTACTCTCGGGCGCTTTTAACCGTCGAGCTCCCAAGCTAGTGGAAGGCAATCTTACTGATCGGATTACCCTAGCCAAGTTGGGTCTGGGTATGAAAATGCTTGGCAAGACAGATATGAGCGATCTTATGCGGCTAGCTCTCATTAATATTTATGATGTTATGGAAGAGAACTTTGAGAATGATCTTCTGAAAGCTGCGATTAGTCTTGATTCTCTGCTAGGTTCCCATATGGGCCCTCGATCGCCTAACACAGTGTATGGTTATCTCTATCGCCGCATGGGCGACATCTATGGATTCAATGGGCCCGCGGTGGTCAGGGGCGGCATGGGTGCGGTAGGTGAAGCTCTGGGCAATGCAGCAAAAACTGCGGGTGTGGATATTGAAGTGAGTGCGGCGGTCAGTAAAATTAACGTCGACGTAGATCGTGCCACCGGCGTCACGCTAGCTGATGGGCGTGTGGTAGACGCTGATATGGTAGTGTCTAATGCAGACCCAAAAACAACTTTTAATAAGCTAGTGGGCCTGACCAATATAGAAACGGGTATTGCGCGTCGAGTGAAGACCATTCGTATGAAAGGTGATGCGGCTAAGTTGCATATTGCCTTGGATAGTTTGCCTGATTTTACTGGGCTAACCAAAGATCAGATGGGTCAGCGACTGCTTATCGCGCCCACAATGGATTATATAGAGCTTGCGTTTAATGCGTGCAAATATGGTGAGTATTCGAAGGCACCGGCGATGGATATTAGTATTCCAACGATACATGATCCAAGCCTTGCCCCTGATGGTAAGCATGTTATGTCCGTGATAGTGCAGTTTGCACCCTACGAGTTAGAGGGCGGTTGGGAAAGTCACAAAGACAATTTTAAAAACTTAATAATCGATAGAATTGCTGACTATGCGCCTAACTTGAAAGATAAAATAATAGCCAGCGAGTTGCTAACGCCGGCAGATTTAGAAGATCGTTTCCATATTCATGGTGGCCATTGGCACCATGGAGAAATTAGTCTTGATCAGATTCTAACAATGCGTCCTTTCCCAGGTGCTTCTCAGTATGGTACTTCAGTTGATGGCTTGTTTTTATGCAGTGCGGGTACTCACCCTGGTGGAGGAGTCATGGGATTGGCTGGGCATAATGCAGCAAAAGAAATTATCAAGCGAGGTAAGTCAGCATGATTCCACATGATGAAACAATGATGCTTAAAACACCCTTTCACTCGCGAGTTGAGGCTGCTTGTGAGATTAACATGTGGGAAGACTGGAAGGGTTATACCTCTCCGCAGGCTTACACAGAAGTTGAGCAAGAGTATTTTGCTGTGCGCAGCAACACGGGTGTATTCGATATCTCACCGATGATCAAGTATCGCTTCACTGGGCCAGATGCCGGTGCCTATTTAAACCGTCTAGTCACGCGAGACATCAGCAAGATTGGTATCGATCGAGTCGCTTATACGGTGTGGTGTGATGATAATGGGCAGGTGATGGATGATGGAACGATTTTCCACCTTGCTGAAAATGATTATCGCCTTTGTGCTTATGCGCGATGTCTCGACTGGTTGATGTGGTCTGCAGAAGGTTTCGACGTCACCATAGTTGATGAAACAGCAGACATAGCAGCACTTGCAGTTCAGGGGCCAACGTCATGCGCGATTTTTAAAGAGATGGGTTTTAAGGGCATTGAAAATCTAAAACCTTTCGGTATCACACGTTTTCCGTTTGAGGGCTCTGAGGTGATGATCAGCCGTACTGGTTTTACGGGTGATTTGGGTTACGAAATTTGGATCGACCCAGCGTTAGCTGAAACTTTCTGGGATGCTCTCTTTGAAGCCGGAAAGCATCGCGAAATTCGGCCTATAGGTAGTGCAGCCTTGGATATGCTGCGTACCGAGACAGGATTTATCCAGGCTGGCGTCGACTTTGTGCCGGCCGAAGAGGCAATTCGTACTGGTAGGTCTCGTTCGCCCTTTGAGTTGGGCCTTGGCTGGTTAGTTTCGTTTGATAAGCCTGTATTCAATGGCCGAAAAGCGCTACTCAAGGAAAAGAAAGAGGGTTCTCGTTATGCCTTTGTTTATCTTGATGTAGAAGGTAACAAGCCAGCAGAATATGCTTTCATCTACTCAGGCAACAAAGAAGTTGGAACAGTCACCTCCGCAGCGTGGTGCCCAACGGCCAAATCCAATGTGGCCTTTGCACAAGTTGATGCTAAATACGGGAAAGTTGGACAGAAGCTGGTGGCTGAAATTTATTATGAGCGTGAATTGAAGTGGACTAGAGTGATGGCAGAGTGCACGGTCATTGAAGGCGCCGTATTTAATCCACCACGCAAAAGGCAGACCCCCGCACCGGATTTCTAAATGACCAATCATCGGCTGCAAGCGCTTCTGAAACCTTCATCGATTGCCATACTGGGTGCCTCGCAGAAGTCTGGCAGTGTCGGTAATGAGGTTATCAAAAATCTTCTCAGAGGGGGCTTTGAAGGGGAAATTTTTGGAGTAAATCCCGGCTATGATGAGGTAGAAGGGATACTCTGTTACCCAAGTTTAGCTCAGCTCCCCAAATGCCCACAGCACGTTATTTTTGCTATCAATGATCACCGTATAGAGGCAGCTCTGGATGAAGTGGTTTCTATTGGAATTCCAGCCTGCACTATTTTCTCTGCATTAATTATTTCTGATGACAGTACTCCAAATCTAAAGCAACGCATTGCAACAAAGGCTCAAGACGCAGGCCTTTTAGTGGCGGGAGCTAACGGTATGGGATTTTATAATGTCCGCGATCGAGTCTTGGCGGGTGGTTTTGATACTCGTGATCATCCGTATCCAGGAAACGTGACTCTAATTAGTCAGTCTGGCGCAGGCATGTCAGGTATTGTTGATTGTGAGCGGCGTATTCAGTTCAATTTTGCTGTATCCAGTGGTTATGAACTCACCGTTTCGATGGAAGATTATTTAGACTATGCCCTAGATCTTCCAGAAACGCGTGTTGTAGGGTTGTTCCTAGAAACAAGCAGGCACCCCGAAAAACTCATTAAAGCATTTAAAAAAGCCAACCAGCGCGGTATTCCAATTGTCGTCCTAAAGGTAGGACGTACTGATCTCGCAGCTGAATTGGCGGTATCTCACTCAGGTGCATTGGCCGGGAGTGATCGGTGTTATCAGGCTGTGTTTGACTATTATGGTGTGCAGCGAGTCAGCGATATGGACGAGCTGGCAACGGCATTAGTCATGTTTGCTCAACCCCATGAGGCCGCTAGTGGGGGTTTGGTTTGCTTGCATGACTCCGGTGGTGAAAGGCAGTTGATTATTGATCTGGCTGACGGATTGAAGGTCCCTTTGACCGAGGTTGAAGAATCCACTGCTGCTCGATTGAGTGAGATGCTAGATCCTGGCTTACCTGCGGTTAATCCCTTAGACGCATGGGGTGCTGGGGGTCCAAATGCATCAGTGACGATGGCGAGCTGTTTTTCAATTCTGCTAACTGACCCAGGAGCGGCAATGGGTGCGGTGGTGCATGATCGTGGGCCCAATAGCGAAATTTATAGTAGTTACCTCGATTACTTAGAGAAAGCTCAGAGAGCCAGCGGGAAGCCTGTTTTTCTCGTTGCCAATAGGCAAGGTAGTGGGGCTGATGAATTGGCCATAAGTTCCACCTATCAGGGGCTACCGGTGATTGATGGCGTTACACAGTTTTTGGTGGGCGCCCGCTGTTTATTGGCATACCGTGACTTTCAGCAACGTGCGGTCATGAAGTGTGACGTTACGGATCAGCAAAAGGTTGATTACTGGAAGCGCCAGTTACAAGACTGTGATTATCTATCCGAAAGTCTAGCGAGTGAGCTGTTGAGAGATTTTGGAATACCCATGATACAGAGTCTTGAAGTGAGTAGTCTAGATGAGCTCCAAACAGCCGTTGTAAATGTAGGATTCCCGCTGGTATTAAAAACAGCGGTGCAGGGAATAGATCATAAAACTGAGGTTGGGGGTGTGATACTAAATATCTCTGATCAGCGTCAACTGCAAGATGCTTATGAAGACTTGCTCCAACGTCTGGGTCCTGCTGTTACCGTTGCACCGATGGCTGACAATAACGGTGTTGAGATGATTTTAGGTGTCAGTCGGGACGAACAGTTTGGTCCTACCGTGGTGGTAGGATTTGGCGGTATTTACGCAGAAATTCTCAGTGATGTCGCGGTTATGTTACCGCCCTTTGATTCGGCGGAGGTAAAAAGGGTACTGAAGTCGCTGTCTATGTATCCATTACTTGAGGGAGTCCGCGGTGGCTCACCTCTGGACATAGATAGTTATTGCGATGTGGCAGCCAAAATGTCGGCCATCGCACTCGCCCTTTCTGATAGCGTGGTAGAAATTGATATAAACCCAGTGCGACTGGGTGTTAAAGGCTGTATTGGATTAGATGCTTTGGTAGTGCAGGAACAGAAGAACTAAATGGACGAAAAGTCGGGAATTTATAATGAATATAGCAAATGAGTCAGAGTTAGATCAGTTTATAAAGGAATATCCAGAGATCAACATGCTCGAGATATTGATGCCAGATATGAATGGCATTGTTCGTTGCAAACGTATTCCTCGTGGAGAATTTGGTACTTTTTTTCGTCATGGCGTAAAAGGCCCGGCGTCAACTACCTTGCTTAATGTTCGTGGCGAATTTTGTGATGAAGTCGATTTTGCTGGTCTAGAGGGCGACCCTGACAAATTGATACATCCAATTGCTAATACTTTAGCGCCGATTACATGGCTCAAATCTGATACTGCACAAGTGCTTGCTACCTTCACCGAGTTGGATGGGAGCGCAGCTTTATTTGATTCTCGTAATATATTGATCAAGGCCCTTCAGCCCTTGAAGGCTATGAACTTAAAACCCATTGTGGCCACAGAGTTAGAGTTCTATTTGCTCAAGAACGGTGAGGGTAATGTACCAGAGCCTTTGTTAGGTAAGATTCCTGGAACCCAAATTGATCAACCTGGTACCCAATATGCTATGCCTGAAGACCTTTGGGATAACGATGCATTTCTTGAAGATGTTCGCAAAGCATGCGAGGTACAAAATGTACCTATGACAACAGTGCATTCTGAATTTTCTCCCGGCCAGTTTGAAATTAATCTGCATCATGTGGACGATCCAGTGTCCGCTTGCGATCACGCCATACTACTTAAACGCATCGTAAAAGGAGTGGCCAGGGAGCATGGCATGGCGGCGACTTTTATGGCGAAGCCCTTCATGGATGTTCCTGGTAGTGGTTTGCATGTCCACTTCAGTTTATATGACGCAGAGGGTTCGAATATTTTTGCAAATCCAAGCTCCTCTGATGTGCCGGCAATATCTGACAAGCTGCGACACGCTATTGGAGGTCTAGCAGAGACAATGGGTGATGCCATGGCAATATTTGCGCCCAATGCAAATTCTTACCGCCGTCTGATTCCTGGGAATTTTGCGCCACTCACGCCTAATTGGGGCTATAACCATCGAGATGTTGCTCTGCGCATACCCGTTTCAGGCCACGAAGACTGCAGAGTTGAGCACCGCGTTGCAGGCGCTGATGCTAATCCTTATTTAGTGATGGCCGCCCTTGCCGCGGGTATTCATTATGGACTTGAAGCAGGTTCAGATCCCGGGGAGATGGTTCCTGAGGGTCTCGAAATAGAAGAAGAGATTACCTTGCCAAGGATCTGGTCTTTAGCCTTAGATGAGTTTGATAGCAGTGCTGTGTTACCGCAATATCTGGGTCAAGATTATTGTCGCCTGTTTGGCACAGTGCGCAGAGGGGAATGCGAGCAATTTACCGCTCAAGTATCAAACGTTGACTATGAATGGTACCTCCGGGCCATGTAATTGTCTGAATATAAAGCAGGTATTAAATAATCATTTAATCAACTATATGCTCATTTAACGAAATATTGTATAGTTCCAGAAATAAGAGTTCGACTAACTGTTTCTAGAAGTAGGAAGTGATTATGAAATTTATCGCAACGGATGTTTTAGACACGCAACAAAAAATGGTTGAAAAGGCTGCAATACAGCTTAATACGCCTGGTTTTGCGATGGATCCGTATTTTTATCGCTCTCATGTTACTTATCAGTCGGAACTTGAGCACATTATTTTCAAAAGTTGGCTTTACGCTGGACATGTTAGCCAAGTTGCTGAGAAGGGTGATTATTTTTTATTTGATATCGGTGAAGATTCCATCATTATCTGCCGAGATCACGAGGGTGAAGTTCGAGCAATGCACAATATTTGTCGCCATCGGGGCGCGAGAGTGTGCGAAGAGGCCAAGGGAAATCGTCGTGCTTTTGTCTGTCCTTATCATGGTTGGGGCTATGGTACTGATGGTTCGTTAAAGGCAGCCCGTGACATGCATGTTTTGGAAGGGTTTAATCCAAAGGATTATGCGTTAAAACAGGTGAGACTGGTCTTGTTTCAGGGCATGATTTTTATCAATTGTAATCCTGATGCGCCAGATTTTGTTAAGCCGTTGTCACATATTAAGGCTCAGCTTGGTGCCTATGACCTAGAGAATGCAAAAGTTGCACACGCAGAAACCTATCGTGTTAATGCTAACTGGAAGCTGTGTTTAGAGAATTATTTAGAGTGTTATCACTGTGCCAGCTCCCACAAAAACTACGCCAAACTACACACACTCCAAGCATTAGCGCATAAAGTAAAACCAATTAATGAAGCCATGTGGGCTAGAGCGGAAGAGGCCACAGGTGTCTCCGGTATTGCCGATGAATACTATGGCTATTATAACGATGCTGCTGATTTTGGAGCCTGCTCTTACCACAGCCGCTACGCACTCTATGAGGGTATGCAATCGGGTAGTAAAGATGGCAAGCCAGTGGCACCTTTGATGGGCAATATGAAAGGGTATGACGGGGGCGCCGGAGATTTTCAGATGGGGCCACTAACATTTATGTTGAACTATCCAGACCACTGTGTCCTTTATCGTTTTATTCCCCGCAGTATCACCGAGACAGATATGGAGTTGGTATGGTATGTCAACGGGGATGCTGAAGAAGGTACTGATTACAACAAAGAGGACCTCACTTGGTTGTGGCATCACACAACCCTTGAAGATGAATTTATTATCACTAGGAATAGTGAAGGTGTTAATTCACAGTTTTTTGAACCCGGCCCTTTTCACCCAGAGCATGAATCTACACTGAATGAGTTTGTGACTTGGTATTTAAAGGGTTTGTCACAAGTACAAGCAAGCTAAACCACAAAAGGATTTGCCAATGTTTTTAAAAGCCACAGCAGACACCAGTGAACATGCCCTTTCTTATTATGCAGCGTCCGCCAATTGGCAGACGGATTATCCTCAATTAGAGGATAATCTTGATGTAGAGATTGTCATTGTGGGTGCCGGTTTTAGTGGTGTCTCTACTGCTGTTGAACTCTGTGAGCGTGGCTACAAGGTAGCCTTAATAGAGGCAAACCGAATCAGTTGGGGAGCCTCGGGTCGAAATGGTGGCCAGATTATCGGAGGGTTTGGACACAATCCCAGCGCATTTCGAATGAATATCGGTGATGAAGGTGTCGATACCGTAGAAAAAATGAGTTCTGAGTGTGTTGATATCGTTAAGGAGCGTATTGAGAAATACAACATCGACTGCGATTTAAAATGGGGCTACTGTGAGGTGGCACTGAAAAAACGCCACTTAAAAGATTATCGGCAGTGGGCGGAAGAAGAGCCAGCCATAAAGCTTCTTGATCGGCAGCAGATGAAAGACTATGTTAATTCAGACATCTATTTAGGTGGATACTACCGTGAAGATTGGGGGCATATTCAACCTCTAAATTTATGTATAGGTGAAGCGCGAGCTGCCGAACAAATGGGTGCTCAAATCTTTGAACAGTCTAGGGTTATTGATATTCAGTATACCGATCGTCCTGTGGTCAAAACTGAGAAGGGACAGATTACGGCAGACAAGGTAATTTTGTGTGGTAACGCATATATGGGTGATTTAGTTCCTCGTTTGGATGATCGAGTATTGCCATCCACCAGTGTTATTATTGCTACAGAGCCCCTGTCAAAAGAGCAAGTGGCGCAGTGCATGGTGAAAGATGTTGCGGTCTGTGATTCCAGAACTGCGCTAGATTATTATCGCCTCTCTGCTGACAAACGCCTCCTTTTTGGTGGGCTTTCAAATTATACCGGTCTCGAGCCAGCCAACGCCGAAGAAGTTATGCGGTCGAAAATGGCTAAAGTTTTTCCTGCTTTGCGTAATGTACGAATTGACTATAAGTGGGCTGGCAATATGGCGATAAGTGTTCGAAGAATGCCTCAAATTGGTCGCATCAAAAACAGCAATGTACTTTACGTCACTGGCTACTCTGGTCACGGCGTTGCCCCCACGCATATGGCTGGTAGAATTCTTGCTGAGGCTGTTGATGGTGACTCTTATCGGTTTGATTTAATGAATAAAATGTTCCACCTACCTTGGCCGGGTGGGAAGTTACTGCGGCGTCCAGCCATGGCGGTAGGCATGATGTGGTACAAAATGCTTGATGCAATCTAGGTGATGTAATGACGAGACAAGTGCTGATTTTCTTACACATGGATGATGAGCACCCGGGCTATATTGCTGACTATCTTTATAAAACAGGGGTCCCCTACCGTATTGTTCGCAGCTACCAAGGTGAGGCTATACCTCAGTTGGACGAGAGTATGGCGGGGCTAGTCTTTATGGGCGGAGTCATGAGTGCCAATGATGATATTCCTTGGATCAAGCAAGAGATTGCTCTTATTCACTCAGCACTACAAGCAAATATACCGGTTTTGGGGCACTGCTTAGGTGGACAATTAATTAGTAGGGCTCTAGGTGCACCAGTGACCACCAATCCCGTGGGTGAGGTGGGTTGGCATCAATGCTTCAAGCAGAACAATAATCATAGTATCGAATGGTTGGAAAACATCGGCAATCCCTTCATGATGTTCCACTGGCACTACGAGACTTTCGCAATTCCCGATAAGGCTCAGCTTTTATTTTCCTCCGACCACTGCCACAATCAAGCTTATAGTTATGGCGACAATGTTCTTGCTATGCAGGGCCACGTTGAGATGACTAAGCCGTTATTGACCGAATGGATTACTCGGTGGACAGATGACTTACAGGTCACGGCTCCCAGTATTCAGAATTATGAACA
>ENA-UZXC01008613-UZXC01008613.1-metagenome-genome-assembly--contig:-Day-2-25m-contig-8613_pt1 | contig 10343 bp, 22 predicted proteins | sample MGYA00260340_ERZ794900 | MGnify/ENA metagenome assembly ERZ794900 | reverse complement strand
GTGATCAAAATTTGTCTCACATCTAATACAACTTTTTTACACAATGACTTCAATGTTTGTACTGAATCATCAACATAACTCCAGGCACACATTGTTTGAGCTTCAGAGTATTCTAAATTATTGTTGTGTCTTTTAAAATTTGTTACAGGGCTATAGATTGCCTGTAATTTTTGAACAATATTACTTTTCATATTCTATCCTTGTTTAAAGTGAGTAAGGAATACAAATCTCACTGGTTAATCCTCATCTTATTTTAGTGGCATAGGACTTACCCACCTCTATTGAAATTTAATTTAAGTGAGTTAGATAGAAGTTGCTCACATTGGACTATATATACAGTTCTTTTTAACCTATATCAAAGTTAAATATACCTGATTGAATACATTAGAATAAACTTGTTTAGTATTATTTTTTATGACCGATATATATCTCTTTAATTTCGCCTACTTGAGACATACCTGGAGAATAAAAAGGCTTTTCATTTTTCTTAATTTTAACTACATAATAATCAAAATTTTCAAAATCAGGACGAACATCCTGGTCAGCTAACAGTAATGTTGTATCCAACGGAACACGAACATTAGTTTCGTCTGCTTCTCCATAAAGCAAAAAGTCTGTAGATGTTTTTAATTTCTCAGCGAGAAGTTTTAAATAGCGAGGTTGTTGTACCTTACCCATTTCAAGCATATTAATACTGGTAGGGGGTACTTTACATTCAACAGCCAGCTCATTTGCTTGTAGTCCTAATTTTTCTCTTTTCCATCTGACGCGTCCCGCGATAGTTGACAGATCATAATCAGCTTTTTTACTAATTTTAGAAATAACCTTATCACTCATAACTTTTCGTATAAAATTCAATTAAATTGGATTTAACTAAATTAATTTGTATTTATGGACAAACTGTTAAAACATTTTAAAACACAAACCGCTCTAGCTGAAGCCTTAAATACCTTTCTTGGCGTTAAAACAATCAAGACAGGGCATATCTACTATTGGAAAAAGAAGGGCATACCAGCGAATAGGGCGATCCAAATTGAAGCAATGACAGGTGGCTTATTTAATCGCCGTCTTTTATGTCCTAAATTCTTTAACCAGTAGTCCAGTAATGTTACCACAAAAACATTTTGCGGATAGATTAGAACAATGATATTGGTCACATGTAACAGCCGTTGTTCGATAGCTAGAAAATGCGGCAAACATGCGATAAACAGACCAAGTCCAAAGATGAGAGATCAAGAGATTAAAAAGTTCAAACCGAGATTAAAAGAAAAGTGTCCAGGTTATGAGGAATTGAGATGAATCAGATACAAATACATCTAAAGCCAATGAGCGTCAATGAGGCTTGGTGTCACCCTGGAAGGCGTTATAAGAGCAAGAAATATAAGAGCTACACAGACACAGTTTTAATGCTGCTGCCTCACCTGGATATACCTGAAGGTGATTTAGGCATCAGAATCGAAGCTGGCTTAGTTAAAAATGCTGACCTGGACAATATTTGTAAACCTATTTTGGACATTATTGAGAAGAAGTATGGATGTAACGATAACCGCTTTCTTGAGATCAACTTAGTGAAGAAGATCATTAAGCGCGGAGAGGGCTATTTTAATTTTTGTATTTGGGGGGTTGTATGAGTTTAGACGCAACAGTATGGGCATGGAATCAAAAAGTTAAAGCAACGCAGAAATTGGTTCTACTTTCATTGGCTGACAGAGCTGGAGAGAATCATGATTGTTGGCCTTCTATTGAACGCTTAGTTGAAAACACAGGTTTAGATAGAAAAACTGTGATTAAGGTTATTAAAGAAATGGTTGATCTTGGCCTTATACATTCTCAAAAGAAATCATTTGGAAGGTCAAATACTTACACATTGATTGGTATTACTGAACATACCAGGTCTTCTCATAAGGTATCACAGGGTATCAATAGTACCAAAAACGGTACTAATGCCAATAGTCCCAAAAACGGTACTCCAATAGTCCCTGAAACGGTACTTTTAAAAGTCCCAAAAAAGGGACACAAATCTACAAAGGAATCTATCAAGGAATCTAAAAAAGAAAAAAAGATAAAAAAAGAAAATCTTATTGAAGCATTCTCTGAAGATGAAAAAGAACTTATACAAACTTTAATTGATCATCGAGAAGAGATTGACAAACCTTTTAAAACTGAAAGGGCTGTTCGCATGTTAGTTAAATGTTTGGATCACTATGCTCAGGAATGGGACATTACTTTGGATGATGCTGTTGATTATTGGCTGAGTAAAGAATGGCAGTCAATCGATGTGAGTTATGAATATCCATTCAGGTCAAGAGACCGCTCTAATGATAACAAACCACAGAAGGGGACAGTTGCGGCAATGAACCCTATGCAACAGAGTCGAATTAATCAAACTAACAAACAACTTGAAAAGGTAGCTAATTATGAATGAGAATTTAGTAGCAGAGAAGTGCGCGGAAGACATCGTCAACAAGATGTGCGTCCATAAAAAGATTGAACTCTTTGAAAAAAACATATGGGCGAATGAGATCGTTGAGTATTTAAAAACTAAAAAGGTGGGTTACACGCCAATACAGCACAACAAGGTTGTTAATGTTATTCCTTCTATGGATTTTGATCATGGCATCGAGATATTACTGAATTTTATTAAGAATGTTCAGGACGAGACTTTACACATTGAGGCTCCAAAAGAAGCTGCTAGTCCTTTAGAGATTTTTGAGTTGATGAATCATAAAGATAAGATCGACAAGTGTAAGGCCTGGTTAACTTGTGGCTGTCCAAAGAAAGCTATACCAAACTACATCTATGACTACTTAAAGGTTCTTGATGAAGATTTAAAGAGCGAAATGCGAAAGCTGTTTGTCCAGGGCCAGGAGACAGCGCTAGAGAATAGAGGAGCTGTAAAGAGTTTGGCTAGTGAAATGAGCATGGAAAATGTCTAAGTATCGAAAAGCAGCTCAAGGCGAGCATTGCACAATACGCCTACCAGGATGTTTGCCTGGTACAGAGACTTCAGTCCTAGCACACTTACCCAATAGATCAATTGGAATGAAAAATAATGACCTAAACGCCGCCATATCGTGCCATTCCTGTCATATGGCAGTCGATTTTCAGCGTAGTCACGACATGGAAAGAGAGTGGGTAGAGCTGATGTTTAGAAGAGGCCAGGAGAGAACGATTAATCGAATGATTGAAAAAGGAGTTTTAAAAGTATAGGGCATTTATCTTTTGGTACTACATTTAGTGCTTACAGCCAAATTTTGCGTGTCCTATACCTTTACAACTAAAGGAGAGAAAGATGGAATTAATTAACAAAGCAGTAGCATGGGCTAAAGCTAACAAGTCATTGGCAATAATCTTAGGATTTATTGTGATTGGTATTGGCGCTCAGTTATTGGGGTTAAGTTAAAAGAAATGAAAATAATAGTGAAAAGAGATACGCCAATGGAAGCTAATGAGATGGCAGCTAACATGATTGTATCTCATTTCGCTAAAGCTAAAAGCGACAAAGCAATTATTGAAATTACTGATGAGAGAAATCAAACCAGGTCACAACAGCAAAATGCTTTGTACTGGTCATGGGTTACTTTACTAGGTGATTACATCGGTTATACAAAAGACCAATGCGCTTTGTTGCTTCAAGATAGGTTCCTGGGTAGAGATGAGTTTACTAACCAAGCTGGCACAGTTGAAGTCTCTCAAATCAAAGGCACAAGGAAATTAAAGGTAGGTGAGTTTGCTCAGTTCCTGGAGTCTGTAGAAATCTTTGCGGCTAATGATCTAGATTATGTTTTGCCAAGACCTGATGATTTGTATTGGCAAGCTATGGGAGTAACTGATTGAGCAAAAAACACACTCAAAATTTAGTTATTGAAGATGATTTAAATGAAAGATATGTTGCTTGTTTACTTCTTTATGCTGAAGCTGAAGGTATAGAAGTTGACGAAGCGCATGACGATGTAACCGCATTTTTAAAAGAGTATGAGCTGGATGTAGACAGAACCAACATACCTCTTAGCAAAAACAAAAGATACCATTGATAAAGATAAAGGTTCCAATTTGGTTTTTTAGTCACAAGAAGTTACCGCGCCAGGCATTGCTGCGTAAATGGAAAAAGGTAGCTACTACTGGTAACTGTGAAAGGGGTCAGGGCTGGAGAGTAGGGGAGACGCATCACAGAGCAAAACTAACTGATCATGATGTGGAGCTTATTAGGTTGTTACAAGAAAGCGGCATGAAGCTTGTTGAAATAGCCAAGAAATTTGAGTGTTCACCACAAAACATTTGGATGATAGTTAATTACCGCAGCCGAACTGGTGTGGGAATGGCTGTAAGAAAAGTTTTTGAATAATGAAAAGGAGTTCTAATGAGTAATAAATACAAACCTTATTGGTCTGAAATGTTAAACAAGGCCGAGCTAATGAAGTTGGACAGTAAGAAGCTAGAAAAGATTGGTCGTAAACATGGCCTGGAGCTGGATAGACGCCGCACTAAGGAGAGCTTAGTTAACACCTTGTATGAGCATTTATGAATTGTTGGCATTGCCTTGAAGAATTAATATGGGGCGGTGATCACGATTTGGATGATGAAGAATTTGATATGGTGACTAATTTGTCTTGTCCAAACTGTGGTGTGTTTGTTTTAGTTTATTTACCTAGAGAGGATTAAATGAAAAAGTTAAAACCTGATTTAAAAAAACGAAAGTCTTTCGAGCCTGGCTTAGACTTTGGCATTGAATATTTTAAAGGAAAGCCAACTAAATATTGGGATGGAGTGCTTACAGGATTAATCTTGGGGTACATCCCTTATCTATGGCACATGTACATTTAATGCCAACAACAATTAACTTGCAGAACTTGGGTTATAGTCTAAGCATGACTAAAAAACCAATGAAAAAACCCAAGACTAAGAGACCTTCTAAAAGAAAAGGATACTAGTTATGGATGACAAAGACATTAGTCCCTCTTACTACAAAAGTAAGGGAGGCTTAGAGCTTTGTGATGTGTTGATTGCTTTTAAGTGTGATTTCCTTATGGGCAATGTAATTAAGTACGCAATTCGCTACTCTGAGAAGGGAGAGAAGGGCGGCATTAAAGCATTACGCAAAGCTAAATGGTACATAGAGCGAATGATCGATGAAGAGTTAAAGAATGGAAAGCAAGATGGCACGACCTACTAAATACAAGAAAGAAATGTGTGAGACTGTTATTGAGCTTATGAGAGAAGGCGCAAGTCAAGAAGAAGTGTGCGGACACCTTGATATTTCAAGGGAAACATTCTATCGATGGAAAGAAGAAAACCAGGAGTTTAGTGACACCGTAAAAAGGGGCATTCAATTGTCTCAATCTTGGTGGGAGAGAGAAGGAAGGATTAGCCTGAGAGATAGAGAGTTTAATTACACAGGCTGGTACATGAATATGAAGAATCGATTCAAGTGGGCTGATAAGCAAGAAGTAAAGAATGAAGGGATCACGACTGTCATTGTGAAGTCAAAGATTCCACACTACCCAGGTGAACAGGACGAACCAGGTTACGATGAAAGCTGAAGTAGATTTGGTTTACAATCCTCACAAGTATCAAGCAGAGATACATGAGAAGCTGAAACGATTCTCGGTATTAGTTTGTCACAGGCGTTTTGGTAAAACTTTTCTAGCTATTGCTACTTTGATTGATGCTGCCATATCAACTAATAGAAAGAACCTTAGGTTTGGATATGTGGCCCCCTTTCAGAAACAAGCCAAGCAAGTAGCCTGGGATTATCTCAAACAATTTGCTTTGCCTATTCATGGAACCATTGCAAATGAATCAGAGACTTCTATTACATTTACGAATGGAGCCAAGATAAGACTCTACGGAAGTGACAATGGTACGGCTATGCGTGGACTTTATTTTGACGGGGTCGTGTGTGACGAGATAGCTGACTTTAGACCTGAGACTTGGCCTGAGATTATTCGTCCAGCATTAACAGACTCTCACCACAAAGGATGGTGTTTGTTTATTGGAACACCGAAAGGGCTGAACCAGTTTTATGATCTATATCAATATGCCCAGAAAGACCCTGAATGGTATGCGGGGATGTATCGAGTTGATGAGACTGACATTCTAGATGAAGAAGAGATCAAGATGGCGCGTAACACAATGGACGAGAATCAATATAGACGAGAGTTCTTGTGTGATTTTAGTGCTTCTATGGATAACGCATTAATCACCATCGATAAGGTAACTGATGCTGCTGCAAAGAAGATGACAGATCGAGATGTTGTCGGTTCCGCCAGGATACTCGGAGTGGATGTAGCTCGTTATGGTAGTGATAGAAGCGTGATACAAAAACGACAAGGTCTTGTTGCTTACGAGCCTAAGATATTTAATGACATCGATAACATGACATTGGCTGGTATGGTTGCCCAGGAAGTTAATGAATGGGAGCCTGATGCTGTATTTATTGATGCGGGTCGAGGTGAAGGTGTGATTGATAGACTGAGGCAGCTTGGATACTTTATTACTGAAGTTAACTTTGGTGGTAAACCGCTTAGTCCAACTTACAACAACAAGCGCTCAGAGATGTGGGACAACATTCGTATATGGCTTGATGATGGTGGAGCCTTACCCAACCATACCGATCTAAAAACAGATTTATGTGTACCACTCTACAAGTTTGATTCAGGTAATCGACTACAACTTGAGAGTAAGGATGACATCAAGAAGAGAGGTGGAAGATCACCTGACCTAGGTGATGCCCTGGCATTGACATTCTCATATCCAGTAGCAGCCAAGAAGCTAGGCCACTTTGGCTTTAAAGAAGAAGCCGTATTGGCTGATTATGATCCATTTAATTAGGAGATATTATGTGTAGTAGAAGAAGACCCGCGCCACCACCGCCACCCCCAGCCCCTGTAGAAATGCCAGCACCACCACCAACTCAAGCAAGTGCGCCAGTTAAAGCAGCTAGACAAAATGAAAAGAAAGCAGCAGCGCAACTACAAGGTCGTAAGTCAACGATATTGACAGGGCCAAGAGGGTTAATGGCTGAAGCCGACATTGGTAAAAAATCTTTATTAGGAGCTTAGTATGTGTTTTTTCGGAGGAGGAGGTGGAGCAAGTGGCCCACAATCATCAGCAGACATTGCAGCGGGTGGCTATAGACCACCTATGAAGACATCAACCCAGGCAGCTAATGCAGCTAATCCTCATAATGATGCTGCAACACCGCAAGGTCAAAGAGCAGCAGTTACAGATAAGAACACAGCAGACCGCAACACAATACGAAGAGCAGATAGTTATGGTTCTCAGCAAGCTGCTGCAAAAAGTAAAACAACATCGAATGCTTCAGCAGTCCAAGGTGGTAAGACCATTATGAGCGCTCTGAATAGTTACAACAAAGCAAACAACAAGAAAACCATATTAGGGAGTTAGTAGTGGCAAAGACAATGGATTACATGAGACGATGGACGGACATCAAGGATGAGCGTTCTACTTACTTCGGACATTGGGAAGAGCTGAGTGAGTTCATTATGCCCAGGCGTGGACGATTCCTAACCTCTAAGAGTAATGATGGTTCTAAGAAGAACGGCAAGATCATTGACTCTACTGGATCAATGGCGGTAAGAACTTTATCTGCTGGAATGATGAGTGGTATTACATCGCCAGCCAGGCCCTGGTTTAGACTTGCTACACCACAAGCTGCGTTAATGGAGCAGTCTGATGTTAAGCAATGGCTGTTTGCAGTAGAAAAGACTATGAGAGACATCTTCTCAAGATCAAATTTATACAACTCATTGCAAACTGTTTATGAAGAGCTTGCTGTGTTTGGTACAGGCGCATTACTGATTAGTGAAGACTTTGATGATGTGATCCGTTGTTATCCATTTACTGTGGGTGAATATGGCCTGGCACAATCGCATAGGCTGCAAGTTGATACCTTTTATCGTGAGTTTAATATGACTGTTGCCCAGGTGGTTGAACAGTTTGGCCTGGACAATTGTAGTGATGCTGTTCAAACTATGTTTAAGAGTGGACAGCTCGACAAGTGGGTTGAAGTGCTACATGTGATCGAACCTAACTCAGTTCGTGAGTACAACAAGAAAGATAACCTTAATATGCCTTATCACTCATGCTATGTGGAGAAAGCCAGCAAGAATGATCGTAAGCTTTTAGAGAGTGGCTTTGAAGAGTTTCCAATACTAGCGCCGCGTTGGCATGTTACAGGTGTAGACATCTATGGAAGATCACCAGGTATGGATGTCCTGGGAGATATTAAAGCTTTGCAGATTGAGCAAAAGAGAAAAGCCCAGGGTATTGATAAGATGGTTAATCCACCACTCCAGGCTCCGTCATCACTTCGTGGTCAGTCAGCTAGTGTGTTGCCTGGTGGAGTGACTTATGTTGATACCATGCAAGGAACCCAGGGAGGATTCAGACCGACTTATGAGGTTAACCCTAGACTCGCAGAGCTGCAACAAGACATTCAAGAGACTCAATACAGAATTCAACAAGGCTTTTATAGTGATCTCTTTCAAATGATGATGAACTCAGACAGGAGACAGATTACTGCAAGAGAGATTGACGAGAGACATGAAGAGAAGCTGCTTATGTTAGGGCCAGTATTAGAACGCTTACATACTGAGCTGCTGAATCCACTCATTGATAGAACCTTTAACATCATGGCGCGTAATGATCTATTACCGCCAGCACCTGAAGACTTGAGCGGCGTTACATTGAAAGTGGAATACATCTCTGTTATGGCCCAGGCACAGAAAGCTATTGGTACAGGAGCTATTGAAAGACTCGCTGGGTTTATTGGAAACATGGCTGCGGTCAAGCCTGAAGTTTTAGACAAGTTTGATGCTGATCAATCTGTTGATGAGTACGCTGAGATGCTTGGCGTTCCACCTAAGATTGTAGTCCCTGACGATATGGTTCAGCAAATGAGAGAAGAAAGAGCTGCACAAATGGAACAACAAATGCAAATGGAGCAAGTTAACCAGGGAGCGCAAGCCGCTAAAGTGATGAGTGATGCTGATACAGGCGGTCAGAACATTCTCTCTGACATTATTGGAGGCATAGGCTAATGGTTGTCAGTATTGATGATGCGATTGATGCCGTCACTAATTTACAGTTTATGGAGGCACGCCCTGAGAACCAATTGCATCACGAATCAATGCTAATTACCCTGGAGTTTTTACAAGGCTGTGGCTTTGTTAACTTGTCTTTAGAAGACACAAATGAGGTCAACAACAATTAACTTGCAGAAAGTATGAGATAGTGCAGATATGAATAAACTATGACTAAAGAATACAACGCATCAGACGAGACCAATGTCAAGAATGCGAAACAAAAAGAAAAGAATAAATTAGATACTGAACTGGCAGATATTAAGTTACTGCTAGGTAAGCAATGGGGTAGACGCATTGTTTACAAAATCCTGGAGAGAACAGGACGGGATCGAACCAGTTTCAATAGCGATAGTAATGTAATGAGTTTTAACGAGGGTGAACGCAATATAGGATTATGGTTGTTGGATAAAGTTGTATCAGCGGATAAAGATCAATATGAGCTGATGCAAAAAGAAAACCTTAAACAAGGAGATTCAAATGGCTGAAGAGGAAACAATACTGACGGCGGAGACGCCTGAAGTTGCAACTAATGAAGAGCAGTCAGAAAACTCAACTGAGACAACTGAGGCTTCAACAGAGGCAACAGAGTCAACGGAGAGTAATGCTGCTAATAAAGAAGAAGGACAAGAAGAGACTGAGGTAGCGGGAGCGCCTGAGGAATATGGAACATTCGACTTGCCTGAAAATTTTGATATGAACAATGATACGCTCGCTGATTATCATACCTTTGCAAAAGAGAATGGCTTAACACAAGAACAAGCTCAAAGAGGTGTGGACATGGTAGCCAAAATGAAAGAGGCTGAAATGGATCAATGGGTGGAGCAGCAGAAGTCCTGGGTAGAACAAGCCAAAGCTGATACGGAATATGGTAACGATAAGTTTGATGAGAGTATTTCAGTAGCAGTCAAGGCGCGTGATAACTTTGGGACATCCGAGTTTAATGAGATGCTTGATAGCTCAGGGCTGGGTAACCATCCTGAAATGATACGATTTTTACATCGTGTTGGTAAGGCAATCAGCGAAGACTCAGTTGTTGTGGGAGGAACTACAACAAGTCAGTTAACGCGTGAAGCTGTCCTTTATCCATCAATGCAAAATTAATAATAATACTTAAAGGAGTATAACAATGGCAGTATTGTCAACTACAAATCCTACTTTAGCTGATGTAGCTAAAAGGTATGATGCAGATGGTAAGATTGATACTATCGTGGAATTGTTATCTGAGACTAATGAAGT
>ENA-UZXC01011878-UZXC01011878.1-metagenome-genome-assembly--contig:-Day-2-25m-contig-11878_pt1 | contig 10346 bp, 11 predicted proteins | sample MGYA00260340_ERZ794900 | MGnify/ENA metagenome assembly ERZ794900 | reverse complement strand
ATGTAGTGAGTGCCAGTAATATAAGTGCTAACACCTTTATTTTTAAACCAATAACCTTCTTCACGTCTTTTAAATTCACCATCTATATATTTATGCCATTTTAATTTAAAATCATCTGGTAGATCTCTCCAATCAAAGATACTCTTTATTGCCTTTAGTTCTTTTGGATAATCTTTTCTGTTCCATTTTTTTGACTTTTCAACATCTAATGGTTTTGGTAATGCAATAATCAGGCCTTGAATAGAATAAATGTCGCCTATTTCTCCTGTTTTACTTATAACAATAAAATCATACTCTTTATTATACCCATATGACCACAATTTTTTTTTATTGCGCTCTTTTAAAACCTTTTCAGGTATAATGTTTTTTACTACAGAGTATAAGGTTTGTTTATACATTACTTAGATCTTCTTTCAGCAAAACCGCTAAAACTTTCTTTTTCGTCTTTAATAGGCTTGTTCTCGATATAGCTTTTCTCTTGTTCTATTCTAGATAATATTTCAAACGCATCGAATATTGCTAGCTTTTTTGTTGCTGCTGCGTTTTTTAATCTATCTGCTGAGATGTCGTCTTCTCCTCCCGTAACTATTTTTTCTTTTGCTACATTTATTAATTCATCTACAGCCTCATGCCCCGCTTCAATTATTCTTTTCTTTATCTCATTTAAATCTTTCATCTATACTTATAAATTTAGTTTAAAATAGTACACACATCTTTAGTATTCATTCTGTAAAGGGTTTCGTTATTTACAACAAATTTATACTCACTGTCTTTACTGAAGTTTATTTTTGTATTCTCATTAACCCCCATATTTCTTAAAGAGTTGTTTGAGTATACGACAATGCCAGTGTTTTCCTCTAAACCTTCTTCGTGAAGATATTTGTTTTCTAGAGAAACTGGTTTAACAAAACAAAACTCATCAACAGAGCTCCATTTTTTTCCATCATGATATAGGTAAAATTGACTTGGGTCTATAAAATAGATATTGTCTTTAAAGAAGTTGGGAGACTTTCTTGGCCTCCCTTTCATATCATAATATATTCTAAAAACATTATGATGTACTACAATAATATCGCCTTTCTTTATATCTCCTTCGTAATAATTAGGGACACCAATAACCTCAGCGAATCTATTTACATTTTCGTGATTTTCTACAGTAGAATTAATTATAACTGTTTCTCCTGCAATCTCTATTGTATTTTTGTATTCGCTTCCTTTTGGCTTTATCAAAAAGAAGAAAGGTGATTTCATTAAAAGTTTATGTTATACTCTACGCAAACAGGAACATTTTTATTAAATGATTTCCAAGGAACAACTTCGTCTTTGCTTTTTATATAAATAACAAAGGATTCTTGGTCTATATTATATTCTATTAAAAATATAGTATAATTACCACTCAAGACATCTTGCCCTACAATATAATGCATTGCACTAGACTTATAGTCTGTTCCTATAGATATCTTACGTATTTGCATACTACTTAGACTCTTCTTCTTTAATATCTTCGTACTCCCCTGTAGAAATGTTTACAGTAACTTTACCGTATTCTTTTTCAAGTTCGTCTTGAATGACTCTAAGTTGGTTTTGTAATTCCACACCATTATGAACTAATGTGTGTTTTTGAGTTTCTAAATTACCAATTTGTAATTGATTTTGGTTAATAGTATTAACCTGTTCTTGCAATTGTTTTAATTGCTCATCTGTAATTTTTGCCATTTTATTAAATTTAATTCATTTGTACAAATATACAAATTTTAATTATACATTTATTTCTCAACCTGTTTTGATATTAACGGAAATATTATCTTACCTCCTTCATTAAGATAACTAATATAAGCGTTAGATAAATCGTTTAATACATCTTCTGTTAGATCANNTTAATTGCTCATCTGTAATTTTTGCCATTTTATTAAATTTAATTATTGATTTACTATATTTTCTTCAAGGGATTACTCGCCTCCAGAAGTGCTTTCTTCCTCAGATTCTTCTTCAACAACTTCTTCTTCTGGAAGTGGTTGTGTAGTTTGCCATGTGAAATACAAGTCCTCATTTACAGGTGTAATTTGAGATTCTATACTTGCGGCTATACTTGCTTGCATCGCAGGAACGTCTAACGATCCTTCTAACCATCCAATAACTACGTTTTCAAAAGCTTCAGTATCTTCATACGGAGTAAAAGGTTCGCCTGCTACATAGGCGTAACTTTGCGTTCCGATATTAGTGCTTGAATAAACTTTTCCATCAGATTCTTCAGAGCCTGTATATCTATAGTGTACTGTATAAATTACATTATCTTGTCCGTCTGACTGAATATGAGAGTTCATTGCTGGGATGTCCCACTTGTAAGTAATTGCCATTGTTTTTTATTTTTTACAAATATACAAATAATTTTTATTAGATTTAAACACTCATGTTTATAGATGCAAAACCATAAGTAGTTCCCATTGGGTTACTTGTAACTACTTTCCTCCATGTTGAGCTGTCAGCTGATAACCAAGTGCTAGATGCGCCGTAGCTAGTTCCATTTATAACTAAGTTACTAAAAGATGGTTTTGTAAACATAAATTTTATATATAAATAATCAGTTGAGGATTGGTCTAGAAAATAAACACCAGCTATTGTATTACCATCGAAATTATAGCTAGTCATCGAACCCATGCTTGGAAAATAATTCGAAGTGCTACCATATCCATAAGCCATAGTGCTATAAATCTGATCAGATCTAACAGTTATTGTTGCGCTAAAATCATAAGCCGCAGCTACTGTGAAACTACTTATATTACCATAAATAAGAGTCGTACCTTGCCTAGCTGCTGCTCTATAATTATACGTGTTACTAGCTGTTAAAGAAACTGTGTTTTCTGTTACAGTTTGAGTTATTGCAGATGTAGAGGTTCCGCTGAAGGTATTGTTTTTCTGATAATCGTTACCAGTGGTATCAGCTATAACTCCTGAAGATATTTGAGCTGTTGGTGTACCGCTATAACTATTATTACAATATGTTACTCCAATTTCATCTATGTTACCAGGCGTACTAGAGTTTATAATACTACTATAAGTAGTTCCAGCTGAGTTTTTAGCAAAAGCCCTAAAACTTATAGGAACACCACCTAAGCTAGTAGGAGTGTAATTAGCTACAAAGTTTGTTTCAGTAACAGATGTAGCGCTTTGTGTGGTTACAGTAGCTCCAGTTGATGCTGCAGTAGCACCCTCGTTAAAGTTTCCAGTTGTATTTATAGTTGAATCATCTTCTAAAACTTCAACTATATCCGCTGTAAATGTACCACTTGGTGTTTCTCTGTAAAAATAATCTGAAGTTGTAATACCTGGTAAATAAACAAAACCTTTTTGACTAATAGTCCCAGTTGTAGTAAAATCACCTGTAGTGCCTAAATTTGTTACGTTTCCATTCATTACCACAGCGTTACCAACGGTTGTTATCACGCCAGCTGATATAGTAGGAGCTATACCATCTCCTCCACCTATAACTTGATTACCTGGGCAACTAACTGAAAACCACCAACCCGTACCACCTAGTGGAGCTGAGACCTGCATATTAGAAGAACTAGTTGATGTGTTTTTGCTAAATGTTATAGTACCTCTACCGCCATTTTGTTGTTGATGGCCACTACTCCCCCCATAAACACCTGTTAGTGTATCTAATGGTTGCACGGCGCTATTACTAGCATAGTTTGATGAACCTACAAAACTGTTCCCTGTTCCGTTGCCGTCACCACTAGTATATGTATTTCCGTTCCATGTAAAAGTAAATTTATCTGGTATACTGTAAGATTGGTATTCTATAGTTACCAAACCAGTTGAAGATCCTAGGTTTATAGGAAAATCAAATGTTCCTTGACCACCAGTTTCGTATGCTAAATTACAAGCTGGAGCTGCGTAGTCATGATCATAACTGTAAAATTCACCCATACTATACCCAGCAATATTATCTGGATGTGAAGGGCTAAAACCGTTTGTTACATCGTATGTTTCACCATTAATGCCAGAAGCGTTTCCACCTACAGTTATATCTTTTAAACTATAAGGTCCATAAGTAGTGTCTACATCCGTGTAGTCATTTTCAATTTTTTCAGCCGCTATAGCCGCTAAACTTAAACTTCCGCTTCCAGGAACTGCCATTTTATAACCAAGGTTTTTCCATACCTACATCCATAGGTACTTTCATGTTATCTATAAATTTTTCCAAGTGATCTTTGTGTCCTTGATGAACAGGGTGAGATTCTACCCACCCAATAACTTGCTCCTTAGTCACGTCTTCAAAAACTGTAAAACTGTCTTGATTTAATTCTACACTAATGTGACCTATACTATTATGCGTGTAATCACCATCTACAGCCACAACTTCGAACTCAACTTCCTTTATTACATTAGTTAAGTCTTGAAAGCTAGGAGCTCCTTTTAAGTGTAATATATTAGTNNCTATAAGTTATTGCCATTTTTTATTAATTTTTTTAGTTCATCTATTTGTTTTTGCTGATCTTTTATTGCTTCAATTAACAGCCCAGTGATGTTACCGTAAGCAACAGATTTCATTCCTTTTTCATCTTCTCTAACAACTTCTGGAATTACTTTTTCTATTTCCTGAGCTATTACACCTATAGACTTAACGTCTTCTCCTATTTTATTAAATTCAACGCCTCTTAATTTAATTACTTTTTCAAGTGAATTATCTATAGTTCTTATGTTTTCTTTTACTCTTTTATCTGAGTAAGCTATAACATCACCAGTTGCTCTAATCGTGCCTGAAACATCTAATGAATATGATGGATTAATCTCTCCAATCCCAACTTTATCACTCTTTATTCTAACTACCTCATTACTATTTCCATCATAAATAGCCATATCAGCACCTGCGCCATCCCAGTCTCCTACTAAAAATAAATCATTAGAAGAATCATATTTAGCAAAAGCAGCACTTCCAAGAGCAATACCATTACCCCATACATCTAACTTATATGATGGATTATTTACACCTATTCCTACGTCACCATCAAAATACGAAGTACCATCAGAGTTAACATTCATTATAGGCACACCAGATATATCAGCAACTGAAAATATATCACCAGATAAATCATCTGTAACTGAGAATAACTGACCTTGTGTTCCCTGTACGTCGAGTTTAGCGTTAGGTGTTGATGTTCCAATACCTACATTTCCAATATCCGTGATTCTCATTCTTTCAACATCTACTCCTCCACCCGAAGAATTTGTTCCTCTTGATGTGTGAAAAACTAAATTACCACAACCTTCAGAGTTAACTCCACTATCACCGCTTGAGTCTCGAATCAACATTCCAATCCTTGCTTGAGGAGTGAAATTAGCATCTATGTCTGTGCTTTTGAAATCTATAAAAGAACCCATAGAATCATCTGCAACAATATCAACAGCAGTTTGATGCAAAGTCAATAAAGTAGGAGCGCCTCCTGATACTTCAGAAAGCTCTAATTTACTGTCAGGACTAGTCGTACCAATCCCGACGTTTCCGTCATAAGAAATTCTTAGTTTCTCTGAATTTACTCCAGCTGTACTAGTTTCAAAAGATAAGCCTGATGATATGTTGCTGGCAGTATTAACTTCTGCGATAGATTTTATACTACCAGTGTTTTGATTTACACCATTATTTCTTTGAGCTTGGAATCTAATTTCTCCACCAAACCCTGTAGTGGTAGTTCCAGTAGATTTATTTGTAATCGTTAAACTGTTTACTGTACTATTAGTTGTACTGTCGTTTGTTTCAATATGCAACTTAGATCCAGGACTAGTAGTCCCGATACCTACGTTGCCAGCACTTATATAAGAATCACCACCTGTAGCACTAATCTTTGCTGCGTTTTGTCCTGAACTGCCAGCTAAAAATAAATAACCGTGATTTGATCCATCTAGTCCTGCAAAGACCCTTGTAGCGGTTGTACCAACTCCCATTACTGCAATTCCACTATTAGCTGAACCTTGCACGTGTAGTTTTATGGTAGGATTAGTTACCCCGATCCCGACATTACCATCTCTCTCTATACGCATATGCTCTGTAAGCGTACCAGATTGGTCTCTTCCAAATATTAAATTAGAATAGTTTGATGATATAATACCATTAGACGGAGAAGCGCTATCATTACCTATATAAAGAGCAGCCGTATCACTATTAGGTCTATTAATAGAAACTAATTTGTGAGTGGCATCTGTAGCTCTTACCTCTAATTTACTACTAGGACTAGTCGTCCCAATTCCTACGTTGCCGCCGTGTAAAACAGTAACAGCCGCTCCTCCTGCTGTGCTTGTTCCGTTGTCGTTAAGAGGCTTTATTTGATAGTCTCCACCATTAACCATCGTAGAAAATACTCTTTCATCTACGGTATGACCGTTATCTGAAAAAATAATTCCTGCAAGGTTATCTCCTTCAAGAATCATTTGTCCTCTATCAGTACCGCCATCCACGTGAAGTCTTGTAGTACCATAAGATGCGCTATGCAAAGTTCCAGGGCTAGTTGTTCCGATACCAACACTTCCAGTTTGTTTTATTACCATTTGCATTCTTGACGTAATAGCTCCATCTGCTACTCCGCTCGCAGTAGAACAAGAAAAAGTATGCTCTCCAAGTTGTTGTTGGTAAATATTTGCATAGCCTGGCGCTGCAACAGTACCATTAATAAAAACTGCTCCTGATGTACCAAATTTGTAATTAGTACTTACGTAAGTTGCTGAGTCTTGTCCAACCCCATTCGTATGGCCTTGAAGCGCGCTTTGCTCACCTATTCTTAATTGAGAAATATAAGTAACCATTCCAGTTTCTGGTGTAACACCCAGACCAATATTTTGATTAGCTGCGTCTTGCGTTAAAACACTATTACCTAATGTGTCACCATCTGGTGTCCACATTGGAATAGTTCTTAAAGTACCTGATCCACCTGGCACATCTGGTATATCACCACCTAATACTTTAACTACATTACCAGAGGCGTCTGTACCTAATATATATGTTGGGGTGCCTGTTTGTTTTGTAGAATCATAATCATTAAACTTTATAGCTCCAGCAGAAGAAATTTCTAATCTTGATTGATAAGTTGTAGAGCCACCAATTGTACCATAAGTGCTAAACCTCATTGTTGAATCAGTAGCATTAGAAGTTAAGTCTTCAGTTACTACCTCTATACATCCAGTAGGTGAATAGTTAGAAGATAAATGAAAATTAATTCTTGTTCCATATCCTGTAGCAGCTGCTCCAGTTGTGTTAACTAAAGATAAAGCATTTAAGATTCCAGACTCTGCAGCGCCAAACATTGCTAATGCTGATCTATTGCCTGTATTGCTTGTTGAAAGTCCAACTTGAAGTTTAGCTAAAGGATTAGTAGCGTCAATCCCGACGTTGCCCGCAAATAGAGCATTTGAAGCACTAGTCAACGTAAGGCCATTACCGCTTGAACCTGCTAAAACTAAATCAGATTCATTAGGCGATTGTCTCATTACTAACTTAATTGGTGCGGTAACACCGTTAGATTTTAAAGAAATAAACTCTACAGTTCCAGCTGCATTTCCGTAATCCATCACCAAACCAGCACCAGAAGTAAACGAAGGTATATTAACCCTTGGAGCGCTTATTGTACCTGTAAAAGTTGTAGTATCTGCGCTTATAGATAACTGTCTACTAAGTAATGAAGATATATGGTTTACATTTGTTGTAGAATCATGATATATCTCAAAGTCAGGAGCATCACCAAACTTTAATTTTTTATTATCTGCTAAGCTTACATCACCTGCTAAGCTTACATCACCTGCAAAAGTAGAAAGACCACTTGAGTTGATATCAAGTATTGGCACACCTGATATATCTGATACTGCGAATATAGATCCGCTTAGATCGTCGGTTACTGAGAAAAGTTGACCTTGTGATCCTTGAACGTCTACTACAGTACCACCTGAAGCGCCTTNNCTTATTTTAAATTCGTTTGCCATATTATCTTTTTTTCACTGTCCAAAAAGTTATTATTTTATAATCCAAATCTTCCTTTAGTTGCGTTATAGTTCTGTATCACTTCTGATGCAGTAAGCACTCTATCATATATTATAGTTGTAGCATATGCAAAATTTACAGGAACGCTATATTGATAATGAATTTTACCTAATACTATCCCGTCATTATTAATATTAATAGTAGCTGTGCTTTCTGGTCTTATTACTGTTAAGTTACCTCCTGTATAGCTTGTAGTATTTTTCCATAGTATACAATTTGCTCGAGTCATTGCCCCTGCTGTTTTTTGCCAGGTGACAAATACCCACTCGTTTAAAGGATATGTTTGTCCAGTAGTAAATGTAGCACTACCCCAAGTATCTATTGTGATCTCATTTGCATTATACCGCCACCAGGAATTTATACCTGCCCTTGTATTAGCTCCACCGAAGCCCCATACTCCCGTATTGTCAACTTCGTTTGACAACCTCTTTACCCACATTGATATTGTGAAACTTGGGTCTCCTTGTAATTCTGTTGGTGTAGTTGATCTTAATACGTAATCGTCAGAACCATCAAGTACTATTGAACCACCATTTCCAGAATCAAAAGTAGGTCCATTTACTAAAGCGAAGTTACTATCACCAACTATATCAGTCCAGTTAGTTCCGCTACCTGGGTAACTTCTTTCACTTGCTGCGTCAACTCCAAATATCAATCCGTCTGTTACTATGTGAGGTCCTGTGTACATTATATAAATCTGTTTTTTATTGCGTTATAATTTTGTAATATTTCTGCTTGAGTAAGAGATCTATCGTATATTTTAACTTCAGCTATATTACCATTAAAAAATTTGTTACCAGGGGTTGCTGAACCAATACGAATAACATTACCGTTTGGAGCTAAAGCATTAACAGATTGACTACCTATAAGCACTCCATTAGCATAAAACTGTATAGTATTATCGCTTAGCTGTTGAGCCGTAAAATTAACCCAAGAATCATCATAATTATCATTTGCTGTTATAACGTGTTCTGTCCCGTCGTAATAATCAAAAGTCCACTTATTGGTTGCGTATAAATTAAAATTAATATTCCATCTTGTAGAGTCCATATCAAAGACAACTTGAGAAGCTGTTGCGCTTGCTGATTTGTATAACCATATATCAAAGCAGTTAGGACCTGAAGAAAATAAAGATCTTAACGCACTTGGCACATTAACGTAGTCATCGCTTCCGTCTAAATCAAAATATCCATTAGAGTTAAAAGCTGGTCCGTTAACTAACGTACTATTGTTTTTTTCTTCACTTAGATCGTTCCACGTTGTTCCACTACCTGGGTACGACCTGGTAGAAGCAGCGTCAAGTATTAATTTTAATCCGTCTGTTATTATGTCTGGTCCTCCGTATGCTCCCATATTATTCTTCTTCTATTGGTTCAGTCCACTCTGGAGTAGCCATTATTGCTAAAATTTCTTCGTGAGTGTAAGGCCCTTCGTATGAACTTAATGTTGATACAAATGCAGGCTCATCACCCTCCCATTTTAATACTGTTTCTAAACCATCAACTGATAGTCTAACTGTATCTATTGATGTTTCCATAACTTCGTTGAAATCAACTAAAGATAATTCGTCTGTGTTTATTGTAATGTATGTTATCATAATCCAAATCTTGATTTTTGTGCGTTATAATTTTGTGTTACTTCTGCCGCTGTTAAAGCCGTGTTATATAATTTTAAATTAGATACCTTTCCGTCTAAATACTCGCCTAAGTTAGGGTGCCTTCCGATGTTAGGGTAATCATTAAAACCCCAAGATAAAGCACTACCTTTTGTTGCTTCTAAAACTCCATTAATATATATGTATGCATTGTTAGAGGTTTTTATAGCTACTATGTTAAACCATTTACCTGTATCTGTTGCAGATGTAAAACTTACTCCAGTATTTCCCCATCCATCACCAAAGCGAATAACAGGATTTGCAGCTGTTCCTCCACCTATCCTTGTTGTGCCTAAAAAACCATCGCTATATGTACTTCCTCCAGTTTTCCACCAAGAAATAATTTCATCGTGCGAGCCAGTAGCTGCAAATGAATCCCAATTTACCCAAACATCAATAGTAAAATTAGTGATGGTATCATATTGACTTATACCTGGTACAAGAAAATTACTACCAAAATCTATATAATCATCAGTACCATCTAATGTCCAGCTACCACCATTAGCGCTATTAAATCCAGCACCATTTGTTAAAGTTCCATTACCAACACCAGTTATAGCAGTAACCGCTGTTCCGCTTCCTGGATAGCTTCTTTCGCTTCCTGCGTCTATAGCGTAAATTAATCCGTCTGTTACTATATTTGGTCCTCTATAAAATCCCATA
>ENA-UZXC01000700-UZXC01000700.1-metagenome-genome-assembly--contig:-Day-2-25m-contig-700_pt2 | contig 10361 bp, 4 predicted proteins | sample MGYA00260340_ERZ794900 | MGnify/ENA metagenome assembly ERZ794900 | reverse complement strand
ACAATGGAATGATACTGATGCTGATGGATTTGGTGATAATATTACTGGAAATGAACCGGATATGTGTCCCTCTGTAGCTGGAGATTCATGGAGGGATAGATTTGGCTGTCCTGATTCTGATGGAGATGGAGCGAGTGATGCTGACACCTCTGGAACTAACGGCCCTGTATGGGATGTTGGTGATGGTGCTGACATGTGGCCTGCTGATGTAACACAATGGGCTGATACTGATGGCGACGGATACGGCGACAATCCAACGGGAACAAATGGAGATGATTGTCCTGGAGTTGCTGGAAATTCAACTGCTGACAGACAAGGTTGTCTTGATGGAGATGGAGATGGTTATTCTGACCCAGAGTTGGGTTGGGGCGTAGCCGATGGTGCTGATGCATATCCAACCGACTCTGCACGTTGGAGCGATTCTGACGGCGATGGAATCGATGATCAAATTAGTGATGCGTGTCCAAACTATTACGGCAACTCTACTGTTGATAGAATTGGTTGTCCTGATACTGATGGAGATGGATATTCTGATGCTGATTCGGGATGGAATGTCTCCGATGGTGCTGATGCATTCAAGACAGACCCAACTCAATGGGCTGACGCTGATGGAGATGGATTTGGTGATAATGCGACCGGATACCTTGCCGATGATTGCCCAACAGAAGCAGGTGATTCATGGCAAAATAGCACATTGGGATGTCCTGATTTAGATATGGATGGGTGGGCAGACCAACAAGATTCATTTCCAGACGATATCACTCAATGGCATGATATTGACGGCGATGGATACGGTGATAATGCTGGAGGAAATTCTCCTGATGCTTGTACTGGACAATGGGGTAATTCAACTCAAGGAAATAGGCTAGGTTGCCCTGATAGTGATGGTGATGGATGGGATGACCTCATCGACCAATTACCATCTACCCCAAGTCAATGGTTAGACCAAGATGGCGATGGCTATGGTGATAATGCTAGTGGAATATTCCCTGATGCTTGTCCTGGTGTTGCTGGAAATTCAACAATAGATGGTTATGGTTGTCCTGATGCTGATGGTGATGGAATGTCTGATGACAATGATGCATTCCCTGATGACCCTACACGTTCACAAGATTCTGATGGTGACGGCTTTGATGACCTTGAAGATGATTGCCGCTTTGCCGCTGGAAATTCAACTGAGGATAGGTTAGCCTGCCCCGATACTGATGGAGATGGATATTCAGATGTTACAATTGCAATAGGCAATGAAACTGGATGGTATGTATCCGATGGAGCTGATGCATTCCCGACTGAACCAAGTCAATGGAATGATACCGATGGCGATGGTTATGGTGATGAATTAGATGGTTTCCAAGGTGACGATTGTCCGACTGAAGAAGGGTATTCCAATATCGGCACATTCGGTTGCCCTGATGGTGATAACGATGGAGTTTCACAAGGCGGAGATGCATTCCCTAATGATGAAACTCAATGGGAGGATGCTGATGGTGATGGCTATGGTGATAATCCTAATGGAACAAACCCTGATGCCTGTATACTCGTTGTTGGAATTTCAACAATCGATAGATTTGGCTGTCCTGATGAGGATGGAGATGGTGCAAGTGATTTGAATGACCTGTGGCTAGGTGATAGCACCCAATACTTTGATTCAGATAACGATTCATTTGGAGATTTAGTCGATGGAACTGACGGAGATTACTGTCCTAGTCTATTCGGAACTGCAACTCAAGGACTGATGAGAGGTTGTCCTGATGCAGATGGCGATGGCTATGCGGATGATGATGATGCTTTCCCTAATGAAGAAAGTCAGTGGTCCGATGGTGATGGAGATGGATGGGGAGATAACCAAAGTGCTGGTTCATACAAACCAGACCATTATCCTAATGACCCAACCAGAAATGCTGGAGAAGCACAGTTAACTTGTTCTCCAACTTCGATTGAATTAGATCTTGTTGGAGGCGATTACTTCACATTCTCCTGTACCGTAACAACCGATATGGTTGGAGATTTCACTGTCCGTATTGAATGGCAGGCTATGACTGCAATAAATGCTGCATCTCGCGTTCAAGTTGTCAGTTTTTCAGCAACTTCTGGCCAGACACAAACAATTGTCTTTACAGGTGAGGCTAACTATTACGGATTACACACTTTGGTATTGACTGCAACCGAACCTGGTTCTGAAGTTGCACTGGATACTGTGACAATCAGTCTGGATGCAATGGATTCGAGTATTGATGTAAAGCCAACTAAATCAAGTGATAATAGTGACTTACAGGTGCTGATGGAGAATCCATTGCTTCAAGCTGCAATTGGAGGATTACTTCTGTTCTTTTTGATAGGTCTATTGATTATTCGTGGCAAATCAAATCGTGTCAAGGATGCAGCAAATCGTCAAAGACGTGCAGAGGAATTAGTTCGAGCACGAATTGAGAATGGAATGAATCATCCAACGAGGAAAAATTTCGGATTGACTGGACAAGTACCACCGATTCCACCTCCAAATCAGTAATCACCAATTTCAACCCTAGAATATAGGTAGTTAGAAAACCGAATCACTCAAAGAGGAGTGGCTTTTGGAACGGATTACCAGCGGATATGGTGAAGTGGTATCATAGGAGGTTTCCAACCTTTTGCCGGGGGTTCGACTCCCCCTATCCGCACCTAATTTTAATTTCATAAGTTGCGGTGCGTATAGGTAATCGCGTGAACGGTTGCATCGATAATTAATATTCAGTTCACGTTGAATTCAGAGTTTTTGCGAAGAATTATGATGGCCCAAATCTCTCTAAACTCTCCCTATCCACACCTTTTTTTCTTTCACTTGATGCGGATATTTCCGCATTTAGTGAGAAGGCATATCAAGTAGGGCTGAGGGCAACAAACGGGGAGCATCATGTCTAAGTCGGTCCAATCCTTTGCAATTGTTGCAATTATTTTCCTTGCTCCACTCGCTGGTTGCTTTGGTGAAAACGAATCACCTGATGTTGATTTGAAGGAAATTCTCCTAATTGACTACCTTGCTCCAGGTGAAGTCACTATCAAGACTGGCCAATGGCATGACATCTTACTGGAAGGCGATGGCTACCGTTTACAGGCACCTAGAGACATTCTATTATTCGTTAATGGAAGCATCATAATAGACGGAATGATAGAGGTCATAGGAGACGATGTCCTCAAGGCAAAGCTTCTCACCACCCCATACACTACCGATGCAAACCTAACCCTAATTCATCCAGATGGTTCATCGAGTAAGGTCATACTCGAAATTGAAGAAGCATTACCGATTGTAAATGGTGAAGAATGGTTCGATAAGATGGATTTCATCACAAGTATTTGTACCGATTCCACTGAATGTGGTGGATATGTCAATCGTTGGATGGGAAGCCCTAATCCTGCATTCGAAAGAGCGGCATCCTTCTTCCAAGGTCACTTCGAAGGACTTGGATATGACACCCATATTCTCAGAGTTACCGACCACGGCAACCCTACTGAACCAGAGAGCCTGAATGTCATTGCTTGGAAACAAGGACGTAACGATAACTGTGTTCAAGGAATGGGTGCCCACATGGATATCGCACCACCCGGCGGTCCACCTGGCGGTGGCACATACGAAGGTGCTTACGACAATACTGCAGGTACTGTTTCTATGATGCTATTCGCAAAAGCAATGGTCGACTTAGAATTTGAATGCGATACATTCCTCGCCCTTTGGTCGAGTGAGGAAGAAGGTTTGAGAGGTTCTAATGCCTTTGCAAATAACGATTGTGATTACTGTCTTCCTCATGATAAAGAACTTGAATTCTACATCAATATGGATATGATGGGAATGTCTTGGCCTGCACACAAGTCAAACGGAGACCCATTCCCTTACCATGCATGGTCGGGGCCTGATGCTGATCCAGAGGTACAAGATGTCGCCATTACAACTGTTCTTGAAGATGTCCACTTCAACATTCTAAAGGCACCTAGAAATCTGACCATCGATGGTTCATATGGTGCAGGTTGTGACCAGCATTGGGGTGAACACGACAATTTAGTAATGGACGTTCACGAAGATACCTTTGGTCGTTCAGACCACGTTACATTCCGTGATTTAGGAGCTCAAACAATCTTCCACCTAGGTGCTTACGATGCAGATTATGATGCATATCATTCCCCTTCAGATACCCTAGACAACATGGTGGCAGAAGTTGGTGGCCAACAGGAATTGGAAAAGAGTATGGAATTTGTAATGTGGGCTGCAATGCTTGAATTCCTATTAGCAGACCAAACACCAGAAGTTCGCAATATTGATTTTTGAGATTATCAATAGGAAGATGAGAATATGAGCGATTTAGAAGAAGAACCTTCTTCAGAAATTGAGCCGCTAACTATTCTTGATGAGTCAAAATCGCTGTGGAAACTAATCTCAGGTTCTGCAATTCTTGCATCAATGTGTTGTCTTCCTTCAATTGTATTGGTTCTATTCGGACTTGCTAGTGTTTCTACTGCAGCAGCAGTTTCTGATAGCCTATATTGGGGTCTTGATGGATTTCAGTGGTTTAGANNGTATTAATCACATCTTACCTACTCTATCTTGTATTCAATTATGTAATTCTAACAGAAATTGGAATTGCGCTTGGACTGCCTTGGCAAGAAAGTCGTTTTTGGAACAAATAATATTAGCAATTATTCCTCGTTGAGTTACAACCGATTTGCCATTCTTGCCCAGATTCCATCGCCTCCCTTGTAGCATCTAATAGGTCATCTTCAGCGCTACGGATTTGACCTTCTCCAACCTTCCATGAGAGACTAATATGAACCTCTTGATGAACCCAATTTCTCAATTGCAAAATTGATTTTTCAATTGAAATATCGCATACTTGTGTATCAATAGGAATTTTAATTTTGCGGGGGTTTAACTTCATCCCCATTCGCATCGCTTTCTGCACTGATTCTTTAGCGGTCCAACTACGGATTGCTTGTTGGGGATTCTGTCTTAACTGCTGTAATTCATTTCCGCTCGCCATTAGATCTAATGCATTTTCAGCAATACCCCTATCACTTGGTTCTGCATCGATTCCAATGGTCCAATTGGATTCAACGATTGCAACATATGCCCATCCATTTCCATGACCGATGGAAATACTTGGTAGTGGCTCATTTCTCCACACTCCATTGATGAATGCCAAACTCGGTGCTCGCAATTCATTTCTTCTTACTTCAATTTCATCAATTGATTGGATCCCCCATTGAATAAGAGCATGTTGCAATAGCCAGCGTCCACTCAAATGTTCCATTCTCCTTTTGCTGGTTGCAAAGGAAGATACTTCGTCCACATCTACGAAAACAAGATCATCCAAAGTGAAATCCTGAACCCTACATCTGTAGCAGGCAATAGACGGAGCATCCGGTAATTGAGGAGGACTAAGCACCTCTACCTGTGGCTGCATGGATGACCCACCACACCCGAGTCAATTCAACCCATTCCCTAATTATCGTGGCAATGTGAACTGTTGGTATTCCGGAATTGGCGCCATAGCCTTCAGACGTAGGCCTTTCAAAGCCAATACAGGAGCATCATCATCTCCGACGATAACGACATCGTGAACGGATACTCCTGCATCTTCAACCGCTGTACGAATACTGCGTAATCTTAGAACTTCATCTTTTTCTGGAACTCGTAAATTGCAAGACCATTCAATACCGACTGGCAGAGAAGAGAAGTTTTCACTTTCCATTGTTACCAAGCCAGCATTTTGGAATCCTGCCTCGATCAACATCGGGAGCGACTCTAAGAGAATTGATTCTCCTTGAGATTCTCTTGTCCATTGGTCACTCTTAGGTAATTGATGTCGCATTAATGCAATACCATCGATTCCTGGCATTGTATCATCTCCTACTCCTCTAATTACTCCACCATGTGATTGGAATCTAGGGCCATGGAAATATCTCAGATAAATGAAAACGGGCGTGTGCATCAATTCACCTATTGGCGGCGTACCAATGGTTGGAATCATGCTGACTTCCGATTCAAGGAATGGACAGATATCATCGCACATCTCGACCAAACGAACTGTGGCTTGATGATGTTCTCTCTCGCCAAATACTTCTCCCTTTGAATTGGTTAAATCACTCACTAAACGACATTTGACCCATGATAATTGGTCTTCTTGCTTCTCCAATACAGACTCTACTCTAACGGTCATTTCGCCCTTTAGCAACTTAACTGGTAATCCGAATTGAACATCTTCAAATCCTGCTAAGCAGGTTTGCGGGCGCAATAGTAATGCATTCTCTGCAAACATTTCCAGAGCCATTACACCTGGGTGATATGGAACTCCTTCGATGGCATGGTCTACTAAGAATGGATGATCTGCTGCGCTCAGTGTAGATTGTGTGACCAAGGATTGGCCTTCGTCAACCTTGTTGACCTTGTCAATAAATGGGAATCTCATAGGGTCGGCAATCAAAGCCGACATATCTGCTGGAAGTCGTAACGGAGCATCTCTGAATACATCAAAACGATTCATTATTCCAAGACTACCACAGCCAATGACTCTTCTCTTACCACCTGCTAGTGCTTCATCAACGAAAATTGACACTCCATCCTCAACCGATAATGTCTCAATTCCAGCTGCTTCAAAGACTGCCTCAATAGAACCTCTGGTTGCCATTCCGACATCTCTCCAACCCGTCCAACCAATTGCGACAGCACGACAGGTGCCAGATGCTGTCAAACGTGCCATCTCGCTATCTAGAATACAATTTGCTGCTGCATAATCGGTTTGGCCACCGTTTCCAAAGCGGCCTGCAACACTGGTAAAACAACAAGCAAAACTTGGGTTATCATTACCACTTGCATGTACTGCACCTAATAATGCTCTCCAGCCATCAACCTTGACTCTGACTACTTTGTTGAATACATCAGTGGATTTATCTGCAACTAATTTTGAATCTTCAAGACCTGCTCCATGGAGAATACCGGTTATTTTTCTTCCCAAATTTGCTCCAATCTCTGCCAAACCTTCAGCGTCTGTCACATCTACTGAACAATACTGTGCTGTATTTCCAGATTCACTAATTTGCTGTATGGTACTGTAGATATCGAGTGAACGAGTATATTTTTGCCACTCTCTTTCCCACTCAACCATTGTGATTTTGCCACTTTCGCTGGCTTCACTCATCGTTTGTCGCAATGCCATTTTCTCATCGCTTAGTTGCTGGTCGCTCCAGCCAATCCATTCTTGACACTTTTCAATAATACTAGACCGGCCGAGTAATACAAAGTGGGCGCCTGCATCTTTACTGGCCTCTGAAACTCCAATAACAGATGCTGCGGTTACCCCCGAGCCTCCCCCAGATACTATCCAAGTATCCTTGCTGTTCAATGGTTCTCTTTGTGATTCTAAGTCTTCAGCAAATGCAACTAATGTCCAACGTCGTGAATCTCTATCAATTCCAATTTCTATTTCTCCACCAATTTCAAACAAGTCTTCATCAATAATTTGTGCCGCTTGTTGTGATTGCAATATTAATTCTGGATGTAAGTCAAAGGCTCTACAACGTAAGTGTGGTTGCTCAAATGAATATGATTTGGTAATTCCAGTAGCAGCGCATTGTAGCGAATTAAATCTCTCTCCAAGATTACCATGACGACCGTCCAATGAAGTTACTGATGCGACAATACCTGTTGACTGCCCCGCAAGTTTGCTATCTAATCCCTTTAGTAGCGAAAAGAAACCATGTGCCGACATGGCAATTTGGCTTGAAGGATAGGTGTCACTTGCCCAGGACTCACTGGCTAATTTCAATGATGCCATATGGATCACAGCGGTGATATTATGTTGATTCAATTGTTGACAGACTTCTTCAAGATGCTGAGTATTTTCAGGGTCACAGCGGTAAACTGTTCTTCCAGATTCTTGTTGTGTCGACATATCTCTAATTGCAGATTCAAAACCAACTAATACGGTTTTTAATCCTCTTTGTTCCATTCTTTGAGCGAATGCTTCAGAGATTCCCCAGCCATCAACTGTGATTACTACAGTTCCATCAAGAGAAATTGGTTGGCTGGCACCAAGGCATTCCTCAATTTCTATTTGCCATCTTCTAGTTCCTGAAATAGCCTCGGCCTTCGGAGTAATAATTGCGGCTTCCTCCGCCTTTGGTTGAGCTGGTGGCTCATCGCTAACGACTACTTCTTCCACAGCACTACCGCCGACCATCTTGGTGATATATGCGCTAAAGTGATTCAATGTTGGATGGTCGCTAAGTACGAAATCATCATCGACTGGGAGTGCAAAGATATCCCTTATTTCCCCCATGATTTCTGCTTGCTTAACAGTATCAATTCCCAATTCACCTTCAAGGTCCTGGTCCATTTCAATGAAATCTGCAGGATATCCTGTATGTTTGACTACAACTTCAACCAATTTCTCTTCAATATCTGCGGAGCCTGCTGTTGGAGAAGTGGTGACTGGCGCTGCCTTGACAACCTCTTCCACAGGTTGTGGAATTGCCTCAACTGCAGCGACTACAGGCATAGCAACTACAGTAGCAGCCCCTCCGGTCATCTTTGTGATATAGTCAATCATATGGTTAAGTGTAGGATAATCAGATAGAACGAAGTCATCATCAATTGGTAAAGAGAACTTTTCACGAATATCTGCCATTATCTCTGCTTGCTTAACAGTATCAATTCCCAATTCGCCTTCAAGGTCTTGGTCTAGTTCAATGAAATCTGCTGGATATCCTGTGTGGTCGACTACGACCTCTACCACTACTGGAGTGATTTCTGTTGTTGCCATTTGCGGTGTGCTGGCAGCAACTGGTGCTGCGACTGGCTGTGGTTGCGGTATTGCTTCTACTGCAGCAACAATTGGTGTAGCGGCCACAGTAGCAACTCCTCCAGTCATTTTGTTGATATATTCAATCATATGATTGAGTGTAGGATAATCAGAAAGAACAAACTCCTCATCAATTGGCAAGGAGAACTTTTCGCGAATATCTGCCATTATCTCTGCTTGCTTGACCGTATCAATCCCCAATTCACCTTCAAGGTCTTGGTCCAGTTCGACAAAGTCTGCTGGATATCCTGTATGGTCTACTACAACATCGATTACTGTAGAAACAACATCGCCTGAAGCCGTAGCCTCAACAGCGCTTGGCTGTGTCTCTATTTGTTCTACAACAGGTGCTGGCTCCACAACTGGCACTGGCACTGGCACTGGCACTGGTGCTAGTGCTTCGCTCTTCACCACTGCAGGAGCAGGGGTTGGTTTGCCTTCAAACTGTGCAGTAATAGGCCAACTTTCACCTTGAACTCCGCCATGTAATTTGTCATCAGCATCAACATAACAAACTAATTTGTTATCCAATATGCGGAATACTACATTATCAGTACCTGCCAATGCGCGATTCCAAGCAAGGAATTTAGCACCATCAATTCTTTCACCAATGAATGGTGTTCTCTTTACCAATGATAGAGCGATTTGTGAACCAAATCCAGCCGCGAAACGAAGACCGTAACGCAGATTTGGATAATCTCCTCCTGTAGATAAATTCAAATCTCCTAATTCGGGATCTTTTTCTTTGTGATTTGCAATAGGTGGAATTCTTCCTGTCTTCATCCCGTAAAGCATGCTGGCATCTTCAATTCCTACTGCCATCGGATGACCAGTGAATCCTTTGGTATTCGATATTACAAGTGAATCTGTACTTTGGCCAAATGTATCGCGCAGTGCCTTGACTTCACACTGAGCACTTCCTCCACGCGCTGGAGTAAATGTTTCATGACTAAAGAAAGCAGTATCCGCCGCAAACTCATGTCGGTCTAGGCCCCAGCGTTGCTCCATATCGCCAATGAAATCATTGACCACTCCAGCGACGTGTTCCACATCTAATCGGGTTCCATGATACGCTGAATTAGCAGTTGTTGAACCCAATAGTTCTGCTATCGGTTGAACTCCACGACTTGCTGCTTCAGAATTTCTCTCTACTACGAAAGCGGCTGCGCCCATTCCTAGGATGAGTCCATTGCGGCGACGGTCAAACGGTAGTGCTGTTTCCTCGACCACATTATTGGTAGCGGCTGCACCTGATGCTGCGAATCCAGCTCCAATCCATTCCCACATATCATCGCCGGTTACATCATCTCCAGAGATAATTACAACGCGGTCAACGCGGTCTGCTGCAAGCCAATCCTCTGCCACACCAAATGCTGCTGTGGCTGAAGCACAAGCAAGATTAATCGTGGTATTCGGACCACGAATACCTGTATATTGTGCAAATTGTGAATGCCCCATATTTAGAGTTTGGAATAGGTATCTTCGGTCAAATTGTCCCTCGCCATCATCACCATTATTTTTGGCGTGTTTCTT
>ENA-UZXC01010086-UZXC01010086.1-metagenome-genome-assembly--contig:-Day-2-25m-contig-10086_pt1 | contig 10431 bp, 13 predicted proteins | sample MGYA00260340_ERZ794900 | MGnify/ENA metagenome assembly ERZ794900 | reverse complement strand
TATAGCTTTAACTGCTGTCTTTGCTATCGTATTATTACCAAAATTAATGCCTGTATTCTCACCAGACACAAGTGTAATTGTAGGTTATTTAGAATTTAAACCATCATTTTTCTTTATACCTGAAAAAGAAATAATGAAATGGGTAACACTATCTTCCAATAGTTTAGTTATTACACCTTTAGATACTAACCTAGTATCAGCTATCATAGGTTTATACTTTGGTGGCTCATTAGTTAAGAAGTAATTAATATGAAAATCTCACAAGACACAGCAGTAAGTATGCCTATTAAAAACATGATAGGTATTATAGCAGGTGTTGTTATGGGTGTGTTTGGTTATACAGAAGTTACTGCTAGGCTAACCAGTTTAGAGACTTCAAGAGAATTATTTGAAAATGATTTACTTAAAAAATCAGAGCAAGTACCTACTGACCAAGAACAACATTTTTTATTAGAAGATTTATATAAAACAGTAGAAAAATTACAATCTACCCAAGAAATGAATATGACTAATAAAGTTAATATAGAATTTCTTAAAACACAATTAGATAAAGCATTAGCTGATGTTGAAGATTTAAAGGATAAGGTAAGAGCAAATGGTAATGGTAGTCATGACTGAAGTAGTTATTGCATTGTTAATGATTGTTAATGGTGAGATTAAAGAACACAGAATACAAGATAGTATGTCAAAATGTTTAAAAGGTAAAAGAATTGCTATGCGTTCAAACACTGGTAACAATATAGAATATCAATGTATTAAATCTAAAGCAGAAACAGAAATATACATGGGTCAAAAAAGTATTAAAACATTAATATTAAAATAACTTAGGAGCTCTATGGACAAAAGTCTTACAGACTTAATACAACCAAACAAAGACGACATTATAGAAAACCAAAAAAAAGAAATAAACGAATTAAAAAAAGATAAAGAAAAACTAGAACGAGAAGTTCAAAATGAACAACAATCTCGTCTTATGGAATATCACACACCTTAATTATGGCTAGAATAAATTTTAATCTTGTAGAATTACGAGAGAAACCTAAGAAGAGAAAAGGAAGACATGCAAAAAGACCAAACAAAAGAAGCACCTTCAAAAAATACAACGGACAAGGTCGTTAGTATAGATGATATTGTCAAAGAATTACCAGAGTTATTAGTTAAACACGCATATACAAAATTAAAATCAGGAGAAGAGCTAACCGCTTCAGAAATGAAGGTATGTTTAGAAGTCTGTAAAACTTATAGTACAGATAATCTTAATAAAAAGACTGACAACATTTTAGATGACGTACCGTTTGATACAAATGGATAAACGAATTAAGAACTTTAAAAATTTTTTGTATTTATGTTGGAAACACTTAAATCTACCAGAACCAACACCTATACAATATGATATAGCAGACTATCTTCAGGCATCTGACAAAAGATTAGTTATAGAAGCCTTTAGAGGTGTAGGCAAATCATGGATTACTTCAGCATTTGTCTGTCATCAATTACTTCTAAACCCACAACGTAACATATTAGTTGTATCTGCTTCTAAAAGTAGGGCTGATGATTTCAGTACATTTACACAAAGGTTAATAGGTGAGATGCCTTTATTGTCTCATTTAATACCTAAAGATAACCAAAGACATTCAAAAATTAGTTTTGATGTAGCACCTGCGTTAGCATCACATGCACCAAGTGTTAAATCTATGGGTATCACAGGACAACTTACAGGTTCACGTGCAGATTTAATTATTGCTGATGACGTAGAGTCTGCTAATAACTCACAAACGCAACTTATGCGTGATAGACTTGGTGAGACAGTAAAAGAATTTGATGCAATCATAAAACCAGAAGTAGGACGTATTATATTTCTAGGTACACCTCAAACAGAAATGTCATTATACAATGACCTAGAAGAAAGAGGTTTTAAAACTAGAATATGGACAGCACTATATCCTACTAAATCACAAAGAATTGGTTATGGTCATAAACTGGCTGAAATGATTGTAGACACAAAAGAATTAGAAGGTAAACCTACAGACCCTAAGAGGTTTGACGAGGTAGACCTTATGGAAAGACTTTCAAGTTATGGTAAAAGTGGATTCAACTTACAGTTTATGTTAGACACTACTATGTCTGACGCTAACAGATACCCTCTTAAATTAAATGATTTAATTGTAGCATCTGGTTGTTCTACATGGAAGGAAGCTCCTGCTAAAATACAGTGGGCTAGTTCTCCTGAACAAATAAAAGCTATAGACCCTGAGTTACCTAATGTGGGACTCAAAGGTGACTATTACGTAGCACCTATGAATATGTCTAAAGAATTTACACCATTTGAGGGCACTATTATGTCTATTGACCCTAGTGGTCGTGGAGAGGACAAAACAGCGTATGCGGTGCTTAAAATGCTTCATGGAGTGCTATATTTGACCTCTGTAGGTGCATTAGATGGTGGCTATGATGAAGATACTCTGTATAGATTGTCTAATATAGCTAAGAAAAATGATGTAAACTATGTAGTTATTGAGAGTAACTTTGGTGACGGTATGGCAACACAGTTGTTAAAACCTATAATGGCTAAAGTACACCCATGCGAAATAGAAGAAGTAAGACATAATATACAAAAAGAGAAACGTATTATAGATACCTTAGAGCCAATTATGAATAGTCATAGGCTTGTGGTAGATGACTTACTTATTAAAGAAGACTTTAAATTAGAACCTGACCATCAGTTGTTTAGACAGATGACTAGGTTGACTAGAGACAAGGGAGCTTTGAGACATGATGACCAAATTGATGCTGTGGCTATTGCCGCTAATGCTTGGGTTGAGCGTATGGACAGAGACCAAGTCTTATCATACAATCAACATAAAGAAGAACTACTGGACAGAGACTTGGAGAAATTCATGGAAAACGCCATTGGAAGAGAACAACATAAGGATAGATTTATATAACATGAGTGAAAATAAAGATTTTAACATTGACTGGAATTGGATTTCAGAAAGAGAAGGAAATCAATGGACTAATGGTTATGTCCCTAGTGAAAACTCAGGTGTAACTATAGCTACTGGTTTTGACTTAAAAATGCAAAACAGAGAACAGTTAGAACGAATGGGATTACCAGAACCTTTAATTAACAAATTAATTATATTTACAGGAATTAAAGGGTCAGAAGCAAAAGAAAAAGCTGAAACTTTACAAATAAGTTCTGAAGAAGCAAACCTTATAGATAGACAATCTAAGATATGGTACACAAATAAAATATCTGATAAATATTTTGAGGTATCTAATGGTAAGAATTTTAAAGATTTGTCTAAAGAACAGCAGACTGTTATAGCTTCTGTAGGTTTTAATCATGGAGTAAGTTTTACACGTAAAGATGGAAGTCAAATGGACTTTATAAAACAAGCCGCAGACAATGATTGGACAGCCATGATTGCTAATTTAAGAGACTTTGGTGACAATGAGATACTTAAACCTAGAAGATTACTAGAAGCAGATTATTTAGAAGACTCATTATCTGTAAAACCTAGTATAGATTCAGTTCCATAATATTTGTTACAAAAATTTGAATAGGTATACCGTAGTAGCGGCGGCGGTTTTTCCCCTTAGGGTTGCAAAATACACGCTCCAAGCGTTAAAAATCAAGTAAATCAAGGGCAAAAAAAGGACATTATATCCGTTACAGGTCACATATTGTGGCGGCTGTAGGTTTTTAATATTTTTGCTTGTCTTCGTGCTTGTCTGTTTTTTTGGTTTAGTGGTGCAGTGAGTAAAGTTCCCATATAAGATAAGATAAGAGGTCAACAGTATATATACAGGTCACTCACTCACTACTTACACCAACACACTAACAAGATAAGAAGACAAGATATGAATAAGTTTAAGATGTTTACTATGGCCGCTTTGGTTGGCTATTGGTTAACTCTAATAGGTTGCACTGCTATTAAATATTTATAATTAAATTTATAATATTAAGTAAGTATAACAATTCTAATTAAGGCAATTCTGCCATAATCTCAATAACTCACAATCCACAATTTACACGCTATAAGCTATGCAATACGTGCATATCTGTTATGCAATAATAGCATAACTAATTAAATCCGTTTCATGTATAAGTTATATATGTTTAATTTTTTAGTATTATTCCAAGTGCTAACGGCGGTGACAGAGCCTAAGCTAATAATCTAAAAAGTTTCTGACACCCTCAGAAGCATAGAGGGCACGAGTCGGACACCGCAACAGGTAGCCTGTAGGTTATGGAGTCGGTCTAGTGCTTCAGCGTCATTGCTTTTAGCCAGTACAATTTGAAATTGTGTTAATCTATAGCTTCGGTTTAAGTTTTTTCTATGGGTTAGAATTGTAAAATTAATTTTCAGGCAGTGAGTAACCGCTCACTCTTAACGGAGCTTTAGATTAACATAAGTTAATCATAACTAACAGACGGAGTCTTTATATAATGAAGATACCAAAAAAAGTCGCTAAAATGCAGAACGCTGAGAGCTTGGCTAAGTTCCAAGACACTCAAGCAAAAAATGAGCATTTTGAGGCTTATAACAAAGAGACTGACAAAGCTAAAAAAATCAAGATGTTAGCTGAGGCAGTCGCAGAAGGTTGGCTATAAGGTGTATCAATCCAAGCGTTATTGGGACAATATCAAACTTATTAAAGTTGATAACCTTGAACCGCTTGAAATTGTACCATTAGAAGACCAACACAAACAAGCTAAAGAGCTTGAGCCTGAAACAAAATTAATATTGTGGAAGCTCAAGTATCAATCAAATTAAAATTGTGGGCGGTTGTATTTTTTGCCGCCCTCAGTTACACTATATATAAACCAACTAACAAACGGAGTATAATATGAGAAGTTATCCAATATGGGTTGACACTTACAATAACGCCTATTCTAACAATGGTGCAAAGTCTCAAGGCGTTAGGGACTATGCAAAAAGTAATATGTATGTTGGCACAAGTGCCTCTAATTCCTATAATTTTGGTGATTATAGCATAAGCCATTCAGACAACGGCAAAGAAAAAAACTATAATTTCTATGTTGATGGTGAATTAATGAAGACGGCAACATATAACAAAAATAAAAAAACAATGGAGTCAAAAAACTATATGAGCGAAGAGTCATTAAAAGAGAAATACTTTAAAAAGTGGAAGCAGGAAGAGGCTGACAAGGCTGAAGCGTTTAGGAATGAGCGTTATGCTGAAAGATTAAGAGTCAACGGTTACAGAGACTAATATATGTTTAAAAAAATACATTTATTTTATAGGCGTTTAATGTTTAAATATTCTAAGCAGGATATGAACGCTATTTTAAAATATGACCCTTTAGACATATTATAATAATAAACACACAGAGCGAAACAGGGCGGAGCTTTCCGCCTTGTCTCAGGGTCATGCCCTGACTGATGAGCTCATTTATGGGTCACGCTTAGCGTTTTAATCAGCTTGTAATGTGAAACCAAATCGGCAGTTTTACTAACGTGGGTATTTACAATTAATAGAGATAATGACTTTATCGGAGACAGGCGGAAGATTAACACAGACAATTTCGCCTTCTCCACCAATTATACGGAGCTTAGCTTTGAGCTGAGCTTTTATTAACAAACTAACAACGGAGTAAGACTTATGTTTATGAGCTTAGAAAAGTTAAAAATAACAGAAGTAGAAGTAGAAAACGGCAAGTGGGTTAAGGGTAAGTTTAAAGACCACAAAACGCCAAAAGAAAAACACAAAGTTGTATTTGAAGATAGTTATACAAACTTAATGGAAATTGTGTCAGAAGCAAAACACGCCGCAGAGCGTAGCTCACACAATAAAATTATAGTTAGTTTTGAAATACAAGCGGAGTATTAATATATGAGATATACTTATAATTGTAATGATGGCTTGAATACTGATAAAAGCACAAATCATATTCAGGCTATGTCATATAAAAAAATGTTAAAAATACTGCCTTCAAAATATCCTGTAGGTACTATTGTTAATATTGAGTATAAAAACAAAAAAGACAACTGGTGTGTAAAAGATGTAAAGGTTAGCTCTAATGATTGAGATATTTGTAGATGCACCAATGGAGCTCAAGGTTTTAATCTTGGGCTTCATGTTTTTATTAATTAAAGAAACATTAAAAAAGAAGGACTGACATGAAAACTATAAAAGAAATAAAAGACTCTATGCTTTGGGAAAAGTGTCAAGACAGTAGAGCTGAGCTTTGCTTAAAATTTTTTGGAGCTGAGCTTAGCCCAAATGATATACACGAAGAGGACATTGAAGATTTAACGTCACATCTAAAACAACGTGGTATCAAGGGCTCTACAATTAACAGGTATCTTGCAAGTGTTAGTAAGATATTGAAATATGCTTATCAAAGACCTAACGTTTACCAAATGAATAGAGTTCCGCACATAGTGTGGCAGGAAGAGTCTAAAGCTAGACTAAGATTTATGACAATAGAAGAAGAGCAGATTATGATTAAGATACTTGGTAAGAGTCCATATCTTAGTCTATTTTTATTTTTGCTAGATACTGGCGTTAGACTTGGTGAAGCTCTGTCATTTAAAAAAGGTGCTATACAAAAATTAGAAGGTAAGTATTTTATTGTGTTGTATGGTGATGAGACTAAAAATGGTACAACTAGGAGCGTACCTTTGACTAGACGTTGTGTTGCTATTGTAAATGCACTGGGTGATTTTAGTCATTTAGACTATAATATGACTGAGCGTGTTTGGACTAGATTAAGAAAAGACATGGGCTTAGCTGATGATAAACAGTTTGTTATACATTGTTTACGTCATACGTGTGCTTCAAGACTAGCTCAATCAGGTAAAGTAGAGTTACACTTTATTAAGGAATGGTTGGGTCACAAGTCGTACAACATGACGCTTAGATATGCACATTTAATGCCTAAGAATCTATTAAAAGCTGTGTCTATACTTGAGGATTACGAGTAAAGTACCCATAGTAGATAGCACAAATTAACACATAAACTTATAGGAGTTAATATGACCAAGATATTAGAAATAATGCCTACTTTCCCTGACCAACAAGCTAATGAAAAAGAGATGGCTATTCAAGGGACTACAAGAACCAATAAAAGACTTCATTCTCACATTGAGAGAGAAGAGGAAAGTGTTACCAGTTACGGTAAAGTAATGGTAGCCAATACAATCAGACCTTTAGCAATGCACATAGGAGATTGGATTATAAACACCGCTAAGCGGACTGTATGTAAACCACCTATTGCTTTCACTAAGTTATGTGAAGTTCAACCTGAGATATTGGCTTTAATTACTGGTAAACATATTATTAATACTATTACACAATATAAACCATTGACTGCTACATGTATTAGTTTGGGTGGTAAAGTTGAGACTGAGATTGCATTAAAGAATTTCAGACATTTAAACCCAGAATTATACGACACAGTTAAACAAGACTTAGACAAAAGGTCTTGGAATTATACTTACAAACGTAGAAAACTTAGAGAGAGTGCTAAACGTGATGAAATCATGTCTTGGGAAGAGTGGACTACACCTACAAAGTTACACGTAGGTTTAAGATTAGTAGAGCTTATGATTGAGTCTACTGGTATGATTGAGATAGGTTTAGAAACTGTCAAACATAAAAAAGCTAAGATTATAAAACAGACTCAGAAAACTAGAGAATGGATTAAAAATAGAAATGCTTTTAATGAATTACTTAATCCTGACTACATGATGACTGTAATGCCACCTAAGATGTGGTCTACAGTGCATGGTGGCGGTTATTGGACTAAGGAATTACCAGAGTTAGATTTAGTTAAACAAAAGAATAAATTGTTTGCTAGAGAGTTGGCTAACTTTGATATGCCTAAAGTATACAGGGCGATAAATGCTATGCAAACAACCGCATTTAAAATAAATAACTACATACTAGGCGTTATGGCTGAGGCTTGGGATAGAGGACTGTCTATAGGTGGTATGCCACCAATTACAAATCTCACAGTACCCAACAAGCCTCACGACATAAAAGACAATAAAGAATCAAGACGTAAATGGAAGAAGGAAGCAGTTGTAGTGCACACTGAAAATGCACGTATGTTTTCTAAAAGAATGTTGTATGCAAAAATCTTACACTTAGGTGAAAAGTTTAAAAGTTATGCTACAGTATACTTTCCAATGCAATTTGATTTTAGAGGTAGAGCATATTGTGTCCCTGCTTTTCTTAACTATCAATCTATCAACGGTGCAAAAGCATTGTTGTCGTTTGCAAAAGGTAAAGCAATCACAAAAGAAAACAAAGGTGATTTTTGGTTGGCTGTGCATGGAGCTAATATGTATGGAGCAGACAAAATATCATTAGAAGACAGAGTACAATGGGTTGAAGACAATGAAGATTGGATTTTTAAATGTGTTGAAGACCCTTTTACAAATAGACAATGGGAAGATGCAAGTAATGCTTTTCAATTTTTAGCTTGGGCTGAAGAGTGGAAAAGATTTAAAGCTGAAGGTTATGGCTTTGTATCTAACATTGTAGTTAATGTTGATGGCTCTTGTAATGGTTTACAAATTTATTCATTAATGCTTAGAGATGAAAAAGCAGGTGCATTAGTAAACTTATTGCCAAGTGATAAACCAAAAGACATTTATCAATTAGTTGCAAATTCTGTAACTGATAAGTTAAAAGAACATGTTAAAGAAGGTAAACCTTACGCTCAGCAATGGCTTGACTATGGAGTTAAGCGTTCAACAACCAAAAGAAGTATTATGACTATCTGTTATGGAAGTACCAGATATTCTTGTACGGATTTTGTAGTTGAAGATTTAACTAAACGTAAAGACAAAGGAGAGGTTCACCCATTTGTTGATGACATGTTTAAACCTGCATCTTATTTAGCTAGTATAATATGGGATAGCATTGGTGACAATTTAAAATCAGCAAGAGTAGGAATGAAGTTCTTACAGGATATAGCACGTATTGTGGCTAGGTTACAGTTGCCTATACACTGGGTTACGCCTGTTGGCTTTCCAGTATATCAATCATACCCTGAAATGAAGTCTAAAAGAGTTAAGGCTATGTTAATGGGTGAGGTTATTAAACCTCGTATTAATACTGAAAAAGATACAACAGACAAATTGCGAATGAGTAACGGAGTTGCACCTAATCTGGTTCACTCAGTAGACTCTGCCGCAATGATTGAAACTGTAAATGTTGCAATGGATAATGGTATTATTAACTTTTGTAATGTTCACGACTCGTTTGGTACTACTGCGGCTGACGCAGAAGTTCTAAACACAAGTCTCAGAGAAGCATTTATCAATATGTTTACTGAAAATGATATATTAGAAAATTTCAGAAATGATGTATTGAGACAGTTACCTGAGAAATACCATGATAAGTTACCTGAAGTTCCTCAAAAGGGTAATTTAGATATTAATGAATTGAGGAAAAGTAGGTTCTTTTTTGCATAGGCAGAAAAGTACCCCTACTAGACAATAAAAAGGAGACATATATGTCAAAAAACAATAATGTAAGGATTGTAACACCAGTTGGCGTTAGTCAATACGCATGGCTTACAACCCCTGATACACAATTTGATGCAGATGGTCATTATAAGACTAATCTTATTGTTAAGTCAGACGAGTCTCAGTCAGTTGTTAAAGCGATTGATAATGAGATGAAGAAAAGTGTTACTCTTGCTAAAGAGAAGACTAAAGGTAAAGAACCTAAGATGGCTAATCTTCCATACGAGGAAGAAGTTATTGAAGGTAAACCTACTGGAAATCATATCTTCAAGTTTAAGACTAAAGCTAAAATCATAACTAGAGATGGAAAAGTTATTCCAAATAAAGTTGCTATCTTTGATAGTTCAGGGAAACCTATGATTGACGCTAATGTTTGGTCAGGTAGTGAAATGAAAGTATCAGCAGAGTTGATACCATATTACACTGCAATGGCAGGAGCAGGAGTTAGCCTTAGATTAAGAGCAGTGCAGATAACTAAACTTGTAGAGGGCGGAGCAGGTAACTCAAAAGGTTATGGCTTTGATGAAGTAAAAGATGGTTACGTTGCACCAGAAGATAAGACATTTGAAAATGAAGTGGCACAATCACAAACTGACTTCTAATCAAGTAGGTCTAAAGTACGGATTTAGGTCAGGCTTAGAGATAGCAATATCAAAAGAGCTTGACTTAAATAAAGTTAAATACGAATTTGAAACAATTAAATTAAAATATACTGTCCCAGAAAAAGTACACACTTATACTCCTGATTTTTATTTAAAAGAAAAAGAATTTTTTATAGAGACTAAAGGCTTATTTACTTCAGCAGATAGAAAAAAGATGCGGTTCATAAAAGAACAACACCCTGAGTTAGACATAAGATTTATCTTTAGCAACAGTAGACAAAAAATTAGTAAAAAAAGTAAAACAACATACGGAATGTGGT
>ENA-UZXC01006645-UZXC01006645.1-metagenome-genome-assembly--contig:-Day-2-25m-contig-6645_pt1 | contig 10478 bp, 19 predicted proteins | sample MGYA00260340_ERZ794900 | MGnify/ENA metagenome assembly ERZ794900 | reverse complement strand
ATACAATTCTTCCACTTCCAAAACAATTAGAAGAAACGACTTCCCCGACACCAAAAGACTCGAATCAACCAGTGATTGATGGTGCGAGTAATTGGTATGATTGGAGAGTTAATAATTGGGGAACAAAATGGGATGTCGATGGTGAGGATTCATTCTATACAAACGAACTCAAAGATCTTGATTCATTAGAAGCCAAATCATGTAGTCACAAAACCGGAACCAAGTGTTCTTTATTGACCCTGGCATTTGATACAGCCTGGTCCCCACCCGAAGGTATTTTCGAAGAGCTTTCAAGACAAGGATTTAGAGTAAAAGCATACTATTATGAGCCAGGTATGGACTTCGCTGGCCGTTGGGAAGACGGAGACGACGAAGGCATCCAAGTTCACGATTATAAACATGACGACAAGTTTTGGACTGAAGGACTTGGTAAAGAACTAGACGAAGAATTTAACATCTGTGAGGAGATGGCTCAATACGACGAAGATGAAGAAGAAATTGAGGAAAACATTCAGAAGGAGATTATATAATGACAGTAGGCGAAAGAGTAAGAACTAAATCAGGTGTAGAGGGCGAGATTGTTGAAGACTATGGCAATATGGTTGTTATCATAGATGACCATGCTGAAACTGATGATGATCTATTAGAATTTAAGAAATCTGAATTGGAGATTATATAATGACTTTATATGTAGAGGGCGATAAGGTTAGAACACTAGATTGCACGAATGGCGTTATTCGTGGCACGGTTGTAGAAGCTGAAGGCAATTATGTTCACGTCAAAGTAGATGATTGGACTGATAAAAGTGACAAGATTCAGCTTCATATTAATGACATAGGCTTTCAAGATCCTAAACAAGACGACTTGATCCATGAAGATATGCGAGGGCTTATGCTGACTCATTATGTCATGGCTGAACGAATGATGCAATATGACACCTATATGATCCTAAAGTCAATTAAAGACTATAATGATCACGATACTCTATGCCATATATTAGGCGATGGATTTGTAGGCTATCATAAGATGGATAACGATCAATTGATTGCAGAGTGGAATGACAGCGAAGATGGCTGGTATGGTGCTTATCAAGATGGGGAATTACCGTGGACGACGTTCGAAGATGATCCAATAAATACTTTAGAACAAGACGAAACCGGAGAAGTAGCCCATGCATCAAGAAAAGGATCCAAATGATTTTAGACAAGGTACAGACCATTATTGGACATTTTATACAGACCAAAAGTGGATTGAACACCAAAAAGAAGTTTTATTATGGGAAAAGAAGCCTGTGAATTACACGAAGGAACAATACATTAAAAAGAACAAGGACTTCTTAATACAGGGTTGGGCAGATACCTTTTGGCCAAATCATGTGGTGGTTAAACCCGAGAAAAATAAATAATATTATGGCGTATTTGACTCAATTATGGAATAGTAAATTAAAAGCCGTTCGTAGACCAGGTGTTGATCCTGCTCTCGTACAGAAGCAATGGATAGTGAAATGGGATGATCCTAACTTTGGACAAGGCGAAAAGGTACATGAAGAATCCTTCGCTCAGTTTAACGAGGCAATGGATTATGCTATAGGCATCGGCCTTAAATATGATTTAAGGAAACAGAACGGAAAAATTCCCCAAATTGATCCTAATCAAAGCAGAATCAAGTCAGGATATAGCCCTTTACCAGAAGTATCAGCAATCCCGGCAGTTTGGCCAGCAGTCACTTGTTATGGTCATATGCCCCAAGATATTATGGAAGAAGATGTGGCATTGTATTGTGTGAAGCATGGTATTACCGATAGGCCAGAGCATTCATTACCACCAGAAAAGAGACAAGAGCAGAAGAGCAATAATAGACCTGAGAATAGAACACAGGCAGGACCTTTATCCTTTGATGATATGCTCTCGAAGAGGCAACGGTAGCAAAATTTTTCAGACATAACCTATAAGTGCGAAGCAAGAGCGGTCGCGATTTTTGTTCGTAGGCAGACGCCAACTCACCAAAGATCTCGCCCTAATTATTCGATTATTAACTCCTAGGAGCAGAGGATACCCCTAGCATGAAAGATAATAAAAACTCGATTTATGTAGTCGACCTAGAAACCAAAGAACTCCTTGTAGCGACGATGAATTTTATGGAAATGTTCGCCGACGCTCAAGTGGACCAAGAAACCGAACACGAACTCCGACAGATTAACTGTGAACTAGGTGCCAAGTTTGGCCTCATTCGAACAGAGATTCGTACAGAAGAGGGAGTAGATGCAGATGGAAATCCTACTGTCACCTTTAAGCAGAATGTCGATCAGAATCCTTGGAAGTCTACAGAAACGGACGCTCCCGCTTTGCCCGGTGAGATAAAACACCTTAGACTGGTTAAAGACGCTGATTCTAAGTCTGATGTTGACAAAGACAATAAGAACACTGAAGATACCATTGAACCTTAACCTATTGACGTTATCACACGCCAGAACTNNCCTTTATAGTCTACGACTGCGTCATAGAGCTTATCGTTTCACTCTAAGCGTCTTAGAATGCCTTAGATGCATTAGACAGACTCATGCTTAGGCCCCGCTGTAGTGGTCTTGACCAGGTTGACCCGGTGGCCCCGCTGTTAAGAACCTAGAATTTTGAGGAAGATAGAATGACTGACCTAGACAGAATCCTAATACCTTTGGCATTATTCGTTATGGAAGAGATCGGTTGGGTACTCATGGCACGAGCATTGGTATTATGAGGTTTTCACGCCCAAAGGTGTTGGGTGTTAGGGAGAGTATTCAAACTATGCCTCTCGCCACCTCGACCTTGCCAAAATTTCTTACTATTAAAAAGTGTAAAAAATCCACACAAAAGACCCCAAAATAGAGATCACCATGGGCAAATAAACACCAAAAATGGTGGCCCCACCTGTGGAAAAACTGTGGATAACCTGGGAATACTTACACCATAGAACCTCGAGTGATACATGAGGGATCTCTATAGGGATAGTGCTAATGGTTCTGAGGAGAGCTGTAATAGGGATGCCTCAGCTGACCATCCTCACTATGCCCCTCACTATGGCCACTACCATGGCCCCTCACTATAAGCTCACTAAGGCCACTAGGGAAGGCCACTACTATAAGCTCATTAGGCTCAATGTGAAAGCTCACTACTATAAGCTCACTGTGAGGATCTTCACTGTTTAATTTTGGGATTTTTTAAATCTTCACTATTGTATTTGCTCCACCATAATTTTTTAACTTCGTTTTTTAGCGGAATTTTAATAGCATTTTCTTTTTGTTTAATTTCTTGTGCTATTGTTTTTTTAAATTTAATATTCTTTAATTTAATTTTTCTCATTTTATTTTAAAAACGAGAAATTTTTCTATTTAATTTTTCTCATTTTTGTTTCGTTTTATATTATTATAACATTTTTCTCTAGTAATAACAAGAGGTTAGCTCACCAAAGTTAAGGGAGAACATGAGGTCTTTTTTGTTCACGTGGCATCGTCCGAAAAATGTCCAATGATTTCAAGAGGTTAGCGGCATGAGACCCAGGTCAGAGTTCGGCCCACCCTTTGAGTAATGAAGTTTTTCTGCGGCTGAATTGACTTATTCTAACTCTTTTTTTGGTGAGCGCCGTCTCTTGCTCCAGTGTATGTAAACATTATAACACAGGATGTCTAAGAGGTCAACCAAAATCGTATCTTTTTTCTGTTGTATTTTTACAACATCTGGACCTTCGCCCATCGGGAGCGTAATTATATTATAACATATTTTGGAGAGAATGTCAACCGAAAAATGCATTTTGGGGCATAATTTATTTTTAGAATAATGCATTTTTTGGGTTGCAATTTTGGATTTTGGATGCTATAATGCTTATAACAATTAAGCAATAATAACAAAAACGGAGTACAAAATGCAAATAAAATACTTTTTTAACAAGCACTTACAAGCGTGGGATTTTAAATTAATAAAGCATACTTGTAAATTTTACAGCTATGGGAAAGCAAATAAAAAAATATGTATAAAATGTGGGTTTACAAAGTAATAAATTTATGCTACAATGTATATAACAATTAAGCAATAATAATAAAAAAAAGGAGTTACTATGTTAAAAAAATTAATTACTTGCAAATATACAAACGAACGTTACTATGCAATTAATACAATTAACGCTAACGAAAAAGCGGAGTTACAAACTATAGTTAACAAGTATACAAACATAGAAGGAGATTATAGTACGACGTTATTGCAAGGAGTAGCACATTATAAATGTGACAGCGGCATTATGAGTGATGCTTATAGTGTAGCGGATGCAATATATATAGATAAAAATTTAAGCAAATATTATGGTGAAGAAGGAGATGATACTACGGATGCATTTATGGAGGCGTTAGATGCGAATGTAAACAACTTGCAATTTTTACAATGTGTGAGAGAGCTTTACGATTTTAGTGTAAAATATAAGTTTGATGATGAAGAAGTTTGCAGTTTAGCAAGTGAAATGGAGGAGCAAGTAGTGTTTTAACAAGCACTTACAAGCACAAAAAAAGTGTTGCTTTATTGCAACACTTGTGCCAGCAAAATTATCCTAAAATACAACTATCCTAAAATACTTAAAAAAAGAGGTTGACAAAACGGATAGCGGATGCTATAATGTATATAACAATTAATTAATACGCGAGGGGGCATTATGTTAAACAAAATTACATATTACTTTTTAAAACGTGCAACGGCACAGATGGAAAATAGTAATAATTTGCAGGAAACAGCTAACAAAATGCAGGCATTAAAAACAATTTATTTTACATATTTTATTAATAAAGTATAATAAAGGGCAAATAAAATGAAATTATTTACTTACTTATTTTTTGGAATTTTGTTAGGCGGATTACTTGCTGTTATATTAAGTTAAAATAATTCAAAAATAATGCAGAAAAAGGTTGACATCCAAATATTTTGGTGCTATAATGTATATAACAATTAACAAACGAGGGCAATTATGTTTATAGAAAAAATAATCGAAGTAGATCACAATGCAAATATAAGTGGCACAAGCCTAGTAGGCCATATCACTATCAGTTACGATAGGCTGGTTGAGGCTTTTGGCGAACCTACATATAAAGCTGAAGACGAGGGTGGCTTTGAGAAGGTTTGGACCGAGTGGGATTTGAACTTTGTTTGCCAGGACGATGACGGCGATGAGGATTGCGTGAAAGCAACCATTTATGATTGGAAGGAAGACGGACCAAACGCTTCCAGAGATAATCCAAAATACAGGTGGCACATAGGCGGAAACGGTTCAGAGGCTGAAGAGGCCATTGAAATGTTTTTGGAAAAAGGCCTAAATTAGAGGTTGACAGTATAATATTTTGGTGCTATACTGTAAGCATAATAAGAAAACAGAAAGAGGGCAACATGAGTAAAGTTAAAAATTGGTTAATGGATTTAGAAGAGCAGTTCTGGAGTGATGCAGAAGACATCATGAAGGAGAGCGAATCTTTCGGCGAAGCTCTGGGAACTATCAGAGAGAAGCTAACCTATCCACCACTCCATGAAGATAACGATGAGATAGAGGAGATCCTATCGGAGCAGTGGAACGAACTATGGAGCCAATACGCATGAAGACATTAATTGCGACGGTAGCCGTCGCCAGTGTGATGTGGGCCTATACAGGTGAGACCAAAGCAGATAAACAGTACACGAGATTAGGAGCCGCCGAACTAACTGGGCAGGCTCAAGTGATCCTCTGGGATAAGGTAAGCGAGTATCAGATCAAAGGCAAAGATAGTGTTAAGGATCTGGTATGCTTGGCCGAGAACATATACTTCGAGGCGAGAGCCGAACCAATCGGAGGTAAGGCGGCTGTAGCGAACGTCACCAGGAACAGAGTAATAGATCCGAGATGGCCTAATACATATTGTAAGGTCGTACAAGATGGACCAGTTAGAGAGTCATGGAAGACGAAAGCAACACCATCAAAAGATGATGCAGTCTTCTACCCAATCAAGCACAGATGTCAGTTCAGCTGGTACTGTGATGGCAAGGCGGACAAGATATGGGCCAACATGGAGAAGACCGGCGAGACTATTAAGGGGAATGCGATAGCGTGGAGAGACTCGCTAATGATTGCTTCCTTAACGCTAGGCTATGGAGATCACCTCGCTCTACGTGATAATACCGAGGGAGCGGTGTTCTACTATAACCACAATTTGGTGAATCCTAGCTGGTCAGGTAAAAAGACCTATATAAAAGTGGTAGGAAATCACACTTTTATGAAATAAAATGGTTGACATATACATCTTTTGAGCATATAATGTATATAACAATTAGATAACTAAGAGGGCAAAACATTATGAAAACACTTTTTCCAATACTAACAATTCTTTCAGCGATATTGGCTGTGGGTGCGATTGACGGACCTACAGGATACGAGAACGATAACTGGGGCTTATGCTTCGCGATGATGGGTGCGATGTTCGTATTTGGATTCCTGAGCTTGAAAGTAGGGGCTTTAGATGAATAAATTAATTTTGGTTATAGCTTTAACGGTCAGTCTGAACGCTTGTTCAACAATTGGGATCGGGTCATCTAGCATATCCGGTAAGGATGTGATCCGAGGAATCAATACTGGACGAAGCATATCCAAAATCAATATGCCTGTGATTGAACAAGAGTTCAAGATGGGTATTATTAACACTTTCGGGATGCACCGGAATGTTAATTAGGCTCGTATATTTTGGACAAATAAATGGTTGACAGATTGGCCATTTCTTGTTATAATATACAAATAATGAAGAGGCGGGAATTATCCCAAACTAAGGTCAAGGAGGCCAAATTATGAGTACCACTAAAATGTATACCGTAGCAGGAGTTTCAACTTCAAACGGCAAAACCAAAGTTCGTTTCGCGAACGATTATGTAGGTCGATTCAAAATTCTTACTAAGAATGGTCACACAGATGTGAACATTATCGAGTTGCCAGATTCGATGAGTAAGGGCGACGTATGTAAGTTTCTATCAACCCACGATAAATTCCAGGATGAAGCATCGCAGAGTGCGATCGCTGAGTTCGTTGTAAGGAATGTAAAAGGTTTCAAAGAGTCAGCGACAGTGACTCCAGATGCCGCTCTAGTTAAGGAAGAAGCTGAAGCAGACCTGACTGTAGAAGCAGAAACTGTAGAAGCTTAAGAATCAGTGACTTACCGCTCAATGGTAGAGCGGAACTGATTCTCGGAGTAGGGCGGTCGATCGACCAGGTGTATACGAGGCCGCCCGCTCCACCTAATCTTTTCTGATTATTTCTTTATTTTTCGGTTGACTTTTTGGATAAGATGTCATATAATGTACTTAACAATAAGGAAACAATAAACAAGGAGATGACATTATGGGACAGATTATAAACGAAATTTTAATAGCATTAACGAGCTTAATATAATGTTAGAATTTATCGGATTATGTGCTATCATATTTGTAGTAGTTAAATGGTTCCCAGAGCTGATGTTGTTCAGCTTGAAAGCGGCAATAGTATTCGTAGGGATTTATTTCTTACTAGGAACGCTGGCATGGATATTCGGAGCCAGCTTTGTCTTTCACATGATGGTCCCAGGAGCAGGCTTATGAAATGTATATTCTATATGATCATCGGAGCGGCATTAGTCCTTGGATTTCAAGAGCATTATGCGGTCACAGAGTTCGCAAAAGAGGTTCTCTCAACAGGTGCTACATGGGTTCTAGCAATGACAAATGATTCAACCGTAGTGATATATTAGGGGTTGACATCATAGTATTTTGGTGCTATAATGTATATAACAATTAAGCAATAGGAGGGCAATATGTCAGTAAGAGAACAATCAAACAAATTAATCGAAATGTGCGAAGATGGACTTCTAAATCCTACCGCAGTTGTCACTATGTGCGTGAAGTACATGAGTGAGGATGACGTTGCAGATATGATGGATTGCAACGAATTATCAGACCGATTTATGGAGGAGGAATAATGCAATATCTTCTTATCGCGGCGGCACTTAACCTCAACGTAGTATATGCAGACCTAGCCACGTGTAAGCTAGGCAAAGACGAGATCCAGAAGGCAGGCCATGCGGCAATGTGTATACCTAAGGGCATAGACTATAAGATGGAAGCTCAGGACAAGCGAGTGGACAGCATGATCACATCGTTTGTATCGTTGATCACCGAACTTCAGAAGCTAGAGAATGACGCTGTAGCAAAGGCAGAAAAACTTGAAAAGAAGGTAAATTAGGGGTTGACCTCTGAGCATTTTGAGCGTATAATAGTATTATAACAATTAGGAAAGAGGGCAATATGATCACAGCAACAACAGTAACACCGGATATGATTTTCGATATCCACGTCAAAGCGAGTCAGGCGGCAGAGAAGGCAGTCACTGACTACCTAAGCAATTGGACAGCAAAGACCGGCGGCAACGAATACGGAGAACCAATGTATTGTGGTTTTGCGTGGGTTGAGGTGCCAGGTATTAAACTGTCTACAAAGGTAGGCAAAGCGTTCGCAGAAGTAGGCTTCAGAAAGAGTTATGGAAGAGGCTTATCGTTTTGGAACCCAGGTAACCACAATGGTCAGAGTATGGATGCCAAAGAGGCAGGTGCTGATGCTTATGCAGAAGTGCTTGAAACATATGGCGTTAAGGCTTACGGGGCTTCAAGAGCAGATTAAGGTAAATTAGGGGTTGACTACAGTATGCATTGACGCTATACTGTAGTTAACAATAAGGCAATAGAAACACTTCAACAACGAGGGCAATTAACATGCAAATCAAAATTAAATCAGGCGTATACAAAATAAGAGGCAAGGACGTAGAACTTGCTGGAATGGTATTTCCACTAGTAGAAGACTACAAAGTGGGAGCCCAGGGAGGTTACGTAACAGTCGACGGGAAAGCAATTGCAGGCTTTCCAGATCGTAACATTAAGATCAAAGTCGATGGTCCCCAGGATTACGAACGTACCAAATCCAAAACAACTAAGCGAGAAGAAACAGACGAGGAGACAGTCGAACGTTTGAGGGAACGATTTGAGATCCTTGAGGATATGACTAAGGCCGCAAAGAAGGGAACTGTACGTGCAATGATCGTAACAGGACCTCCAGGAGTTGGTAAGAGTTACGGTGTAGAAAAAGTACTATCCAAGCATGATCTTGTACACGACATTGCGGCAGACGGAAGGCCAAAGAAGTTCGAATTTGTCAAAGGTGCAATGTCGGCGATTGGTTTGTACTGTAAACTGTTTAACTTTGCTGACAAGGATAACGTGTTAGTGTTCGATGATTGCGATAGTGTATTGCAAGACGATCTAAGTCTTAACATTTTGAAGGCGGCTTTAGACTCGAAGAAGTCCAGAAGGATTTGTTGGAATACAGATTCATTTAAATTGCGAAACGAGGGTGTTCCGGATCACTTCGAATTCAAAGGTAGTGCGATCTTCATAACTAATATTAAGTTCGATAACGTTAAGAGCAAGAAGTTGAGGGATCACCTAGAAGCAATTGAGTCAAGATGTCATTATATCGATTTAACTATCGACACAGAGAGGGAGAAGATGTTGCGTATCAAACAGATTGTAGGTGATGGAATGCTTAAAGATCACATGTTATCTGAAGAGACGCATCAAGAAGTTGTCGACTTCATCGACAGCAATAAGAAGAGATTACGTGAGCTCAGCCTAAGAACTGTTCTCAAAGTAGCCGACTTAGCTAAAGCATTCCCCGACAGATGGGAAGCAATGAGTGAAAACACGGTTTTGAGGAGAGGTTAATTATGATAAGTTCGAATGTGTTTAGGCAACTGGGAATACCCAATAAGACGTTCGCAATGCGGACAAGGGAGTTTAGGTTGCCTGACACCTTTGTAAGGGCTAACGCGGCCCTTAAGGGGACTAGGAGCAGTATGTTTGTAGGTAGTTCCTTTGTTCCATCCACCAGTCTTCTTACCATTAGCAGAGAGTTGAGCAAGGTGTTCAGGAGTACGTTTATATTTTCCGGCTCCCCTGCGAATATTAGCTTCACTGATTTTACGTCGAGTCTCAGCACTAGCTGGAGGACGTTTTTCTCCAGTACTAAGAAAGCGGCGCTTGCCATTAAGTTGAAACTGTTGATTAAGACAAAGAGGGTTATTAATACGTTCGCTGATCATAAGCTGTTCAGCATCAAAGGCATCTTCACCGGTTTCAAATTCGTCCAAGATAGTAGCAGTAAAAGAGTCTGTGCCCTCGGACTTAATACGTTGAAGGANNACGTTTGGAACTGGTGAAGTACTTAACCCAAAGGTCGTCGGATGCTGATGTTTTGTTTATTGTACGACAGCCAATGTAAAACTCTTTGGAGATGTTATGTGTAACAATATAGATGTAAGGTTTAATGTTCATACTGTATTTAGCCAATGGCAGAGAATACAGTGAAATAAGTTTTGTGTGTTTACAGTACTACGTCGAAGCTAACTGCCCTCAATCAGAGCTCCGT
>ENA-UZXC01004273-UZXC01004273.1-metagenome-genome-assembly--contig:-Day-2-25m-contig-4273_pt2 | contig 10492 bp, 10 predicted proteins | sample MGYA00260340_ERZ794900 | MGnify/ENA metagenome assembly ERZ794900 | reverse complement strand
CTTCCAGGTGCCACACCATAGCGATTAACATAGGTTGATACAGAGGATGCCTGCATCACGCCTGGAATATCGTTGTGCGCAAACACCAACGGACGCTCAAAGGCACCTGTTGCTAAAACAACTTGTTTGGCTCTTACTCGGTGCATTCTTTGCCTTACTTGCCGTCCATTGCCTGCACTCAACCCCAGATGATCTGTGCATTTTTCTAAAATGGTCAAAAAGTTGTGGTCGTAGTAGCCAAACACTGTGCTACGGGGCAGTTGCTGCACGTTGCTATAACGATTTAGCTGCTCAACCATGCCCGCAACCCATTGGCTAGCCGATACACTGTTTAGGGTTTGAGTGGATGCCAGCAGGCTACCACCAAACTCGCTCTGTTCATCTGCAATGATGACTCGGGCACCAGCCTCTGCTGCTTCACGCGCAGCAACTAAACCTGCCGGCCCTGCACCGACCACCAACACATCGCAGTGCTGATTAAGTTTGTCATAAACATCTGGATCGGCCTCAACGGGTGTTTTACCCAACCCAGCCGCCTTGCGAATAAAGTGCTCGTAGGTCATCCAGAGTTTTTGTGGGTACATGAACGTTTTATAGTAAAACCCTGGCGGCATTAAGCGCCCAAACCATCCCATTATGCCCATTAAATCAAAATTAACATTTGGCCATCCATTGACACTTGATGCTTCAAGCCCCTCGTAAAGCTCGACCTGAGTCACCTTAAGATTGGGCACGGTAGCTGCGCCTGAGCCTAGCTGAATAATACCGTTGGGCTCTTCGGCACCATGGCCCACAATACCGCGGGGTCGTGAGTATTTAAAACTGCGACCTACTACATCCACGCCATTTGCCAGTAAAGCTGAGGCTAGGGTATCACCCATTACTCCCTGATAGGCTTTGCCGTTGAATGTAAAATTAATATTTTGGTCAGGGTTTGTGCGCCCAGCATTAGGCAGGCGGTTTAGTTGTTTCATGCGCCCTCTCCAACAATGCTTGGCTGCGTGCCGACTTTGTAGGTCTCAAGAATTTCATAGGTCACTGTGTTACGTGTGGCATTAAAATAACGACGACACCCAGTCACGTGGTACCACATTTCATGGTGGATACCGCGAGGGTTTTTGCGAAAAAACAAGTAATCGCCCCACTCTTCGTCAGTGAGTGTTTCAGGGGCTAAGGGGCGGGCAATATGGGCTTCACCACCGTAGCTAAACTCTTCTTCACTACGCAATTCTTGGCAGTGTGGGCAATAAATTTGTAACATAAATAGTCTCTCAAACTATGTTTGAATATGGTGTCAGTGGGCTACACCTGCGGCCCCATGCTCGTCAATTAAGGCTCCGCTATTAAAACGGCCAATATTGAACGCTTCAGCCAAGGGATGAGGCCTGTCATTAGCCACGGTGTCAGCAAAAACAAAACCAGAGCCAGGCGTGGCTTTAAAACCACCGGTACCCCAACCACAGTTGAAGTAAAGGCCATCGACTGAGGTTTTACTAATAATCGGACAAGCATCGGGGCAGGTGTCGACGATGCCACCCCATTGGCGGTTCATTTGCACTCGACTAAATGCCGGAAACAGCTCACAAATGGCCTGCACGGTGTGCTCTATGACATTGAATGACCCACGCTGGCCGTAACCGTTGTAGCTGTCTACCCCTGCGCCAATTACTAAGTCGCCCTTGTCAGACTGGCTGATGTACCCGTGCACTGCATTTGACATAACCACTGTGTCTAGACAGGGTTTAACGGGCTCTGAAACCAATGCTTGAAGAGGTCGTGATTCAACGGGCAACCGCAAGCCTGCCATTGCCGCCACTACTCCGGAACTACCCGCAGTAACACAGGCGACCTTGCGCGCACCAATAAAGCCGTTGGTTGTTTCTACACCAATTACTGCACCATCTTTTCGACGAATACCGGTCACTTCGGTCTGCTGAATCATGTCAACTCCCAGAGCGTCTGCGCCCCGAGCATACCCCCAGGCCACCGCATCGTGACGGGCTGTGCCCCCACGCGGTTGCCAGGAGGCACCCAAGATAGGGTACCGACTATCCCGAGATATATTGATTAGTGGCGCAATTTCTTTTACTCGCTCTGGGGTCACTACCTCGCCGTCAATACCGTTGAGTCGGTTGGCGTTGACGCGCCGCTCAATGTCGCGCATATCTTGTAGGTTATGCCCCAAATTAAGCACACCGCGCTGGCTAAACATTACGTTGTAGTTTAATTCTTTACTCAGCCCTTCCCATAATTTGAGGGATAGTTCGTAGAGCTGTGCTGCCTCGTCCCAGAGATAGTTTGACCGAATAATAGTGGTGTTGCGGGCGGTATTTCCGCCACCAAGATATCCTTTTTCGACAACGGCAACGTTGGTTATACCGTGTACTTTTGCCAAGTAGTAGGCTGTTGCTAAGCCGTGTCCGCCGCCACCAACAACGATGACGTCGTATTCTTTTTTGGGCTTGGGACTACGCCAGACTTTCTGCCAATTTTCATGGTAGCTAAGGGCGTTTTTTAACAGACTAAAACCAGAGTATCGTTTCATAGTGACCACTAAGTTAAATCTAGATTATCAAGAGTGCATTTGACCAGTTTTACGGTTGGGGCTGCTAGAATAAAAACGCCAATGTGTGACTCAAAAACGACAAAATAACGCTCAAACCGTAAAAACAAGGGTTTTAGGGCTAAAATGTCATTATAGTTATGACGTAAAACCATTTTTTGTTGTATTAAAACGACTTATAGAGGGTGTTTGGCCATGCCTGAAACGACCTTACAGACGCATCATTCTGCCCACCTTGCGGTAGGTTTTGTACTGATGCCTAGCTTTACTTTACTGCCCTTTTCGGCCTTTATTGATGCGCTACGCCTTGCTGCTGATGAGGGCGACAAAAGCCGTCAGGTTAACTGTCAGTGGACTGTTATGGGGCCGGATTTGGCTCCGGTGAGCTCTAGTGCTGGGGTGACAGTGAAACCATGGGAGACTTACCGTGACCCGTCAGATTTTGATTATATTGTGGTGGTCGGGGGGCTATTAGACCAGACTCTTGAGGGCAGTGACCATGTGGTTGATTATCTGCAGCGAGCAGATGACGCTCACGTGCCTATTGTAGGTCTGTGCACAGGATCTTTTGTGATGATTAGAGCGGGACTGATGGATCAGCGACGTTGCTGTGTTTCATGGTTTCATCATAAGGATCTCACCGACCGCTTCGATAATGTCACCCCCGTTGCAGACCAGCTTTTTGTGGATGATGGCGATCGAATTACCTGCGCAGGAGGTGCTGTGGCTGCTGATTTGGCTGCCTATATCATTGAGCGTCATCTGGGCCAAAATTGGGCCCGCAAAAGTCTGCGTATTTTGGTTATGGACAATCCACGCCCCGCTGATGCTCCTCAGCCTCAACCAGGTGCTGATTATGAGGTAAGTAATCGCTGGGTGGCTAGAGCCCTTCTGCTAATGGAGCAAAACTTAAGTCGCCCATTGAGTACCGATGAAATGGCAGATCGTTTAGCGATCTCTAAGCGCCAGCTAGAGCGTTTATTTATTAGTGACACAGGTGAGAGCCTACAGAAGTTCTATCGTAAGATTCGATTGCGCTACGGATTGTGGCTGCTGCAAAATACTGATCGATTAATTACCGACATTGGCCAAGAGTGTGGGTTCTCAGATACCGCCCATTTTTCTCGGGTATTTCGCCAAGCGTTTGATAAAAAACCAACCGATTATCGCAGCTAGCGCAGTGCCCTGCGCTCGCTACTAGGGGGCTTGCTGTATAGGTCGCTGTAACATTTACTGAAATGTGGGGCTGTGGAAAACCCGCAGCTAATGGCAACGTCAATTACCGGAATGGACGTTTGTAAGAGTAGTAATCGCGCTCGGGATAATCGCAGTTCTAAGTAGTAACGTGACGGTGCACAGTGAAGATAACGATTAAATAACCGCTCTAGTTGTCGCCGTGATATGCCTACATAATCTGCAACTTCATCTAAAGTCAGCGGCTCTTCTATGTTGCTTTCCATTAGTGTTACAGCATCTACTAACCTTGGTTGACTAGCCCCAATAAGATACTTCAGGGGTGCGCGCTGGGCGTCTTTTTCGGTACGAACACGATCACAGGTGAACTGTTCTGATATTTGCTGCACTAACTGGTGGCCGTGAATACTGGCAATAAGATTTAGCATCAGATCAATAGAGCTAATACCACCCGAGCAGGTGTAGCGGTCACGATCAATAACAAACAAGCTTGATGCTATATTTAACTTTGGAAACTCTTCACGAAAACTGGCTATATTTTCCCAGTGAATGGTGCAACGGTATCCATCAAGTAAGCCTGCGGCTGCGAGAGCATAACTGCCTGTACAGATGCCTCCCATAGGAATTTTGCGCTTGGAGATCAGACGTAAACTCTCTATCAGCGGCTTGTCACAGTATTTTTTGACCGAGTAACCACCGCAGACTAGTAGTATGTTTATGCCATCTGCATCTTTTAAACTGCCGTCCAGATTTATCTCCAATCCAGCACTGGATGTCACGGGTTCTCCATCAAGGCTACGCAGAGTCCAGGTGTACAGTTCTCGGCCGCTCAACCGGTTGGCCATGCGAAGGATACCAACAGCATTAGAAAAGGTGCTTAGGGTGTATTCTGGAAGCATTAAAAAGCCAACGTGCATTGCTACGTCGGTCTCGTTGACTGGTGTTTCAGTTGAATTCGACATTTTCACCTTCTTACCATAATCATAGATTACGATATGCGTTTTAGGAAACGCCTGTTCGGTCTCTCATTAAAGACTCTTGAAGCGAGTATATGTTAACTAAGGGGAATATAAGAAGCTTTTTTATCGTCGTCGTCTTTTTCGCCCGCCAGGGGATTCTGTGATGAGCTTCTCGGGGGGTTTGTCGATTGTGGAAAACAAGTTTGGAAAAGGATCTGTCTTGTTCGGGAACGCCATGGCATCAACAAAGTACTGTTGAAATTTAGGCTCCATAGCGGTCTCAATTTTTTCTATATTGGTGACTAGATCCTCAATAGTATTGCGGGACTGGTTATTGAGTAATGCGATTCTAGCTCCGGTTCCAGCAGCGTTACCTGCTGAGGAAACCTGGTTTAGAGCGCAGTCAGGAATTAGACCCAACACCATCGCATGCTGAACATTAATATGGCTACCAAATGCACCTGCCAGACGAATACGATCGACATGGTCAATATCTAGTTTGTCCATGAGCAGCTTAACTCCGGCGTAAAGGGCAGCCTTAGCTAACTGGATTTGACGGATATCATTTTGAGTGACCAAAATAGGTGCTTGGTTTTCAGTTAAATCTGATTGATACAATACATAAGACCAAGTGCGGCCATCGGCTACGACAAGGGGTGAACGGCTAGCCAATTCGCCATCTATAATGCCATCGACAGTGACAATACCTGAAAGATACATCTCAGCAACCACTTCGATAATGCCTGACCCACAAATACCTGTGACACCAAATTTTGAGGTCTCTTCGATGAAGCCTGGCTCATCGCTCCATAAATCTGAGCCAATCACTTTAAATCGTGCCACTAGGGTGCCTGGGTCAATGCGTACACGCTCAATCGCACCGGCAGCTGCTCGCTGACCTGCGCTAATTTGAGCCCCTTCAAAAGCGGGCCCTGTGGGGCTGGAACACGCTAACAATCGATTTTCATCACCCAATACGATTTCGGCGTTGGTCCCTACATCAACCAGCAGAGTCATGGCTTTTTGCTGCTGCGGCTCTTCAGAGAGAATCACGCCAGCAGTATCTGCACCAACATGGCCAGCTATGCATGGCAAGATATAGATTCTACCTCCATGATTAATCTGTAAATCTAACTCACGAGCTGGCATCTCCACTGCTGTGTCAGTAGTGAGGGCAAAGGGTGCTCCGCCCAACTCAACGGGATTAATNNTGGTCATTTCTTGAGCACCCTCTGGGTGCATCATGACATAGGAAACACGACTCATTAAATCTTCGCCAAAGCGAATTTGTGGATTCATGACACTGGCACTTGCTAATACGTCTCCACTAGACAGATCACACAGGTGCACAGCAACGGTGGTAGATCCTACGTCGACCGCTACGCCATAGGCTAGATCATGAAAGCCAGCCCAAAGTGCAATAATTGAATGATTTCTGTGCACTGCGACGGTAAGTCTGCGGCCACTTTCTTTGAGCGCAGGTTGCAAGCGAGCCAGCAATGCCGCATCGCAGGTCAAACTAGACAACCCCCAATCTGACTGCAGTACATCAAGTAGGTGCTGAAGATCACCCTTGGGCACTTCCATGTCAGGCTCTGGCACTTCTACACAATACAATCGGGTGGCCGCATCAAGCTCAATGTCACGATATTCAGCAGCTTTGCGAACCACTTGACGATGGACTTGGCTCTCTGGTGGAACGTCAATAACGCAGTCATCAAGTAATAGCGTATGGCAGCTTAGTCGACGGTCTTGTGCGAGGGGCTTTTTGCGTTGGTTATAACTTTTTTCAGTTTCACTTAAGGGGGAAAGATGATCTTTTGACGACTGAATCTGATGCTTGGGGAAGGCGCCTTCAGCACAGGTAACCTGACAACGCCCACAGAGACCTCGCCCTCCGCAAACAGAATCAATATCAACTCCCAAACTTCGGGCAGCATCTAGTAATGGCGTGTTGACAGGAAAGCTGCCGCGCCTACCAGAGGGCGTAAATACTACCTTTACCATTGAGTCACTCATGACTGTCCTTCGCTATTACGTAGTCTCCTTAACGAGCGCGGCGACGGCTGGTTCTTCCGCCTCGACCAATCTCTGCAGTGGGTTCTCTGTAGGCTTTAATCCAATTAGCACAATTAGGATCTTTGCCCATCATTACATCACCACCTCGAACCGCTGCCATGACTTCTGGATGCAGTGGACTGGTAATTGCTGAGGTCATTCCAGCGCCCATGGCCATGGTTAAAAAGGCGCTATTAATGCCATTGCGATTAGGCAAACCAAAACTAACATTAGATGCACCGCAGGTGGTGTTGACTTTAAGCTCTTCACGTAGGCGTCGAACCACATGCATGACCTGCAGGCCTGCTGTGTTAATTGCTCCAATTGGCATCACTAGGGGATCAACCACAACATCACTGTAGTGAATTCCGTAATCTGCTGCACGCTCGACGATCTTTTTTGCAACAGCAAAGCGCTCATTAGGATCTTCAGAAATACCGGTTTCATCGTTTGAGATTGCTACCACCGCAGCCCCGTATTTTTTTACTAAGGGCAATACGCGCTCAAGCACTTCGTCTTCACCGGTGACAGAGTTCACTAAAGCTTTGCCTTGGTAGACAGACAAACCAACTTCAAGAGCTGCAATAATTGATGAGTCAATACTAATGGGTGCATCGGTGATCGACTGCACTAATTGAATCGCTTCTCCAAGAATTCTTGGCTCATCTGCCAAGGGAATCCCCGCATTAACATCTAGCATTTGAGCGCCTGCAGCCACCTGCGCAAGAGCATCAGCTTCAACGCGACTGTAGTCGCCTACTTTCATTTCTTCCGCAAGTATTTTTCGGCCAGTGGGATTAATTCGTTCGCCAATAATGACAAAAGGATGGTCAAAGCCAATATTGACCTCTTTGGTAGCCGAGCTGATAGTAGTTACAGTCATAATATTTCCTATTTTTATTCGGTTGAACCCATTTACACTCTAGTTTCAACAGTATTTTCAATAATTTAAGTTGTTGTAAAACCTTTTTCTGAAATCTCAAAGTGTCCATCCTGAATCTTATACATCCACTCAGCTGACTTTTTAAGTCCTCCTAACGGATAGAGATGGCATTGTTGTATCAGGCAATCAGGGTCAGCGTTAATACCTTCGATCAAATCTCTCAATAATTCACTGGGCTCTGATGAGGGTGCATTGACGAACTTGCCCAAGACGGAGTCTTTTAGACCCAGCTTTATCATATCCAGGGGGTTGCGGGTTAGAAAGCGCATGGACGGGCCCACTCCACAATGTTGAGCATGGCGCATCAATGTTTTAATAGTTGCTATACCGGGAATACCGACGTAAACAGGCAACATGTTGCCTTGCTCACGAATTTTCTTTTCCCACGCGAGCACGGGGGCTGCTTCAAAGACAAACTGCGTCGCAAAATAGAGGCTCATGGCGGACTCTTTTGCATAGTCATTCTTTTGCTGAATGGCCAAAGCACAATCTGCATCGGAAATGTCCGGACTACCTTCGGGGTGACCTGCCAAACCAAGCTTTGTAAAACCGTACTTCTCAAACAACCCCGTACGTAATACGTCAATGGAGGCATTAAATTCACCAACAGGTTTGTCAACGCCACCACCGATTAGTAAGCCTTCGGTAATTCCCTCACTCTGGAGCGCAGCAAGGCTTTCTTCTAACATTTGTGCTGAGCGGATCGAGCGAGCGGCAAAGTGCGGAACGGGCTTATAGCCTTCGGATTTCAGTCGACGCACAGTAACCATGGTGTCACTAAAGTCGGAACCGGGCAAAAAAGTCACGTACACAGTGCACCCTGCCCTGAGGATTTGACTAAAGTCACTTACTTTTGCAGCGCCACCGGGTGTTACCTCTAGAGTGGTTTTACCCATGAGGCCAATTAATGCCTGCTTTTCTTGGTTTGTACTCAGAGGCATCTGCACTCTCTCCACTAATCGGTCTATATCGCTCCATTTAGGATCAATGAACCGATACTGTTTATTCTGTTACTCGGCCTTTAGCCCTTTGTTTTTAACTAAAACCTTAATATCGTCATCTGAGTACTGTTGTTCAATCGCCGTTGCAAATTCTTCGGCAAGCGCTTGGGGAGTGCCCTCTGCTTCTAGGGATCCTGACTCTCGTCGCCAGTCCGCCAAGTATTCCTCACTGCCACCTTTGCCCGCCCTCATGGCTGCACGATCAATTGCCGCCTGAAAACGATGACTTAAAATCGCTTTGCCTCGCTCTCGACCGCGCTTCACCAATACCTGGGCTGGAATATCACGCCAATAAACTACAATTTTCTGCATTTTGAAATCGACTCCATTTCAGAATAGTGCGACCTATCCAAACTTTAAGACCTGCAATTCAAGGCCAGTTTGCAAATCACCGTATCCACAGTGTTCGTGCTCAAAATCTAAGCCAAGGAAAAGCGCAGCATTTTTGGCTAGAGAGCGCACGCTGGGATTATCTTCTTGGGACAAATAGACAACCCTTGTGTAATTCCCAAAATACTGATCTCTAAGCTCCGGATGCTGATCTAGCTTTAACCCTTTAATCACCAGCCTTTCGAAATGCTTAGCCAAAAAGTCAGTTAAATAAAAACTGCCTAATTCTTGCTCACTAATTTCTTTAAATCTTTGTTCGCCGGCAAAAAAAGAATAACAGTGCGCCCCTGGCAGTCGCTCTATATTCTCATCTTCAAGTACCCGATCTATCTCTCCACCACTGCCGCAGTCTGCATAGGCGACAAAAATATTGTTATATTCATTTCGATGCTGAGCGATCTTTTCTCTTAGCTTACCAGCGATCAAATGAGGTCTATTGTGTAGCTCTGCATCAAGGCACTTTAGGTGCAAATGATTCCAACGATTTAGTGTCTGCAACTGAACAATTTCCTGAGCCAATGCGCCGCACGCGATGATTAAAATCGGTGATGATTGCGCCGCTGGATCACGGGCCGTAGACATCAAGCAGTCGACTCAAGTACTCTGCGCTCAGACACTAGACGAATCGCCGTGGTTGCTGCATCAGCGGCATCTCGGCAATAAGCATCTGCACCCACAGCCAAACCAAACTCTTCATTAAGCGGTGCACCGCCCACCATAACAATGTATTTTTCACGGAGCTTTTGCTCAGTCAAAGCATCAATAACCACTTTCATGTAGGGCATGGTGGTGGTTAGTAGTGCTGACATACCTAAAATATCTGGCTTGTGACGCTCAAGAGCAGCGAGATATTCTTCTACTGAGTTATTAATGCCAATATCAAAGACCTCAAACCCAGCACCTTCCATCATCATGGCGACTAAATTCTTACCAATGTCATGAATGTCACCTTTAACGGTACCTATCACCATCGTGCCAACGGGTTTAGCGCCGGTTTCAGCGAGTAGCGGCTTTAAAATAGACATGCCACCTTTCATTGCATTTGCCGCTAGCAACACCTCGGGAACAAACAGAATACCGTCTCGGAAATCTATTCCGACCACAGTCATACCGTCCACCAGAGCTTCTCCTAGGACTCGCTCAGCTGACCAGCCTCGGGCCAATAGAATATCTGTACCTTCCATGATCTCTTCTTTTAAACCATCGTAGAGATCATCGTGCATCTGCAATACCAGTTCATCGTCAGGTAATTCGGCTAATATGATATCTTCTTCATCAGACATAGTTCACAACCCCCAATAGGTGTTTAGTAGTCTCGGTCAGCATATGAGTTTTTGCGTCGTGCAATGAAATCAAGTAATGCTTCATCAACAGCTGGGTCCAT
>ENA-UZXC01014095-UZXC01014095.1-metagenome-genome-assembly--contig:-Day-2-25m-contig-14095_pt1 | contig 10509 bp, 10 predicted proteins | sample MGYA00260340_ERZ794900 | MGnify/ENA metagenome assembly ERZ794900 | reverse complement strand
TAAAGTCTTCCTTGTCAATATATATCTCACGACTAAAGAAAATTTCTCTAGTTCCCATTTCCTCATTTTGAGGATGTATTGGGGCTCTAAGAGATTCAATTTTGCCTTCAGGATAGTTTTCAATAATAAGTTTTATTGGGTTAATTACCGCCATTGATCGAGGCGCAGATTTGTTCAAGTCATCTCTAATTGAGGCTTCTAAAATTGAAATATCAGTGAGACTGTTAACTTTTGAAACTCCTACTCTTTCTGAAAAGTCTCTGATTGATGCTGGAGTATATCCTCGTCTTTTAAGTCCAGAAATTGTTGGCATCCTAGGATCATTCCATCCCAAAACATAATTATTATCCACTAGAAGTTTTAGCTTTCTTTTAGAAGTAGTTGCAAACTCAAGATTTAATCGAGAAAACTCATATTGATGTGGCCTATCAGGTTTATTAAAGGCATCTATATTTTCTAGAGTCCAATCATAAATTCTTCGATTGTCTTGAAACTCCAAAGTACAAATGGAATGAGTTACTCCTTCAATGGCGTCACCCAGGCAGTGAGCAAAATCATACATTGGATAGATGCACCAGTCATCTTTAGTTTGGTGNNTGGGATTCAAAGCGAATACGATAGAGTGTTGGGTCACGCATACACATAAAGCTTGATGACATATCAATTTTGGCTCTAAGTACACACTCTCCTTCCTTAAATTTACCTTCTTTCATTTTTTTAAATAGAGTCAGATTATCTTCAGTAGTTGAGTTTCTGTAAGGGCTATTTTTTCCAGTCTTTGTAAGTGTGCCTCGATATTCACGAGTTTTTTCAGCGCTTAAAAAACAGACATATGCTAACTCTTTTTTGATTAGTTCTATGGCACTGTCATAGAAAATATCAAAATAGTTAGAGCTAAATTTCACTTCATTGTTCCAACTGAAGCCAAGCCATTCAACATCACTTTTTATAGAGTTAACATATTCAATATCTTCTTTGGAGGGGTTCGTGTCATCAAATCTTAAATTACAATAACCTTTATAATCAGAGGCGGTGCCAAAATTTAGGCAGATAGACTTTGCATGGCCGATATGGAGATAGCCATTAGGTTCAGGAGGAAAGCGAGTAATTACAGTTTCATGCACGCCTTCTGACAAGTCTTTGTCAATTATATTGCGGATAAAGTTAACTGTTTTTTCGACTTTATTGAGAGCGCTCATTTGCAAAAAGGCCAAGAGATATTAACAGACTGAATTATATCATTAAAAGGTAAATTTAATATGTGACGCTTAATAGGTTGGTACAGTTGTAAAATGTTTTTTTATGAGAATAGCTATTGTGAAACTTTCAGCACTTGGTGATATTGTTAATTCAATGTTTGTTTTGCAATTTATTAAGAAATATCATCCGACTTCAAAAATTGATTGGATTGTAGAAAAACGCTTTAAAGGGATTTTAGAAAATAATCCCCATATTGATCAAATTCAAACCATCAACCTAAATGAAGCGAAAAAAAATAAATCACTAAAATTACTTTATCAAGAATTAGCTAGCGTTAAGAAATTTGGTGAATATGATCTAGTTATTGACTTTCAAGGTTTAATAAAAACAGCTATTGTTTCCAAGCTGATTAGAAGTAAAAAAATTATTGGGTTTGATTTCAATTCTATTAGAGAGAAGTTGGCCTCATATTTTTATGATCAGACAGTTAATATTGGATATGATCAAAATACCATTATGAGGAATGCTAAATTAACTTCTGAGGCATTAAGTTTGAAAATTTCTAAAGACGACATATTAAGCAAAGACTTATATTTGTTTACTTTAAGTAATTTGCAGTTGCCAGAGAAGCCATACATTGTTTTTGTAATTGGATCTACATGGGAGAGTAGAAACTATCCAAAAGAAAAATATGTAGAAGTTGCCAATCTTCTTAAAAAGGACTGTCTGGTTGTTTGGGGGAATGAGCAAGAAAAACAAAAAGCTGAATGGATGGAGGCTGAGTCAAGTTACGTTATAGCTATGCCAAAGTTAAGCCTTGATGATTTAAAGTGGGTAATCAGTAATGCAAGTTTGTTAATTGGGAGTGATACTGGTCCATCACATATGTCTTGGGCCTTAAATATACCTTCTATCATTCTTTTTGGCCCAACACCTGTTGAAAGGATGTTTCAAACTCTTTCAAATAAGGCTCTTAAGTCAAATTCTAAGATTAATCATATGAAGCTGGATAAAAAAGACTTTTCTATTAAGGAAATAAGTGCCGATGAAATTGTTAAAATTGCGACAGACTTATTAAAGGAAAACCCATGAAAATTTCAATAGCAGGTATAGGCTATGTTGGCCTGTCTAACGCAATTCTTTTGTCTCAAAAGAATACAGTTGTTGCTTTTGATATTTCTCCAAAAAGAGTGGAGCAGTTAAACAATCATATTTCACCTATTGACGATGTAGAGATAGAGGACTACCTTTTGAACAAAAAGCTAAATTTATCTGCAACTTTGGATAAAAATAAGGCCTTTGATGATTCTGACTTCATTATTATTGCCACTCCTACAAATTATGATATTGAAACAAATTTCTTCAATACCGATTCTGTAGAATCACTCATCAGTGATATAAGAATTATTAATCCAAATGCAATGATAATTATAAAGTCAACGGTCCCTGTTGGCTTTACAGAAGAGATGAAAATAAAGTTTAATTTTGATGATATTTTATTTTCTCCTGAGTTCCTAAGAGAGGGCAGGGCACTTTATGATAATCTTCATCCTTCAAGAATTATTATTGGATCAAAGTCAAAGAGGGCCGTTAAGTTTTTAGAATTGCTTAAAGAAGTAACAATAAAAAAAGAAGTCGATACTATACTTACTAATTCAACAGAAGCTGAGGCCATTAAACTTTTTTCAAATACTTATCTGGCTATGCGGATTGCATTTTTTAACGAATTAGATTCATATGCTGAGTTTCATGGTTTAAATACTGAAGAAATTATTAATGGTGTTGGGCTTGATCCAAGAATAGGCAATTATTACAATAATCCTTCTTTTGGCTATGGCGGATACTGCTTGCCGAAAGATGTGAAACAATTAAAAGCTAACTACAAAGCTATTCCAAATAGTTTGATTAGTGCAATTGTTGAGGCAAATACGGTCCGAAAAGATTTTATTGCTAATTCAATCATAAATAAAAATCCAAAAGTTGTTGGAGTTTATCGACTTATTATGAAGTCTGGTTCAGATAACTACAGAGAATCTTCTGTTCAAGGTGTTATGAAACGAATCAAAGCCAAAGGTATTAATGTGATTGTTTATGAGCCTGTCTTGAAGGAGGAACAATTTTATAATTCTAAAGTAATTAAGAGTCTAGAAGAATTTAAAAAATTATCAGATGTTATTATAGCTAATCGGATTACTGAAGAAATTAAAGATATTGAATCAAAGGTATACACTCGTGACATATTCAACACTGATTAAAGGGATAGAATGAAAATTTTGGTTACCGGCTCTGCTGGTTTTATTGGATCTGCATTATCGATAAAATTGCTTGAAAGGGGCGATAAAGTTGTAGGCATTGACAACCACAATGATTATTATGATCCCTCTCTAAAAGAAGCTCGGCTTAATCGTTATATTGATCATCCAAATTACACGCATATCCGAATGGATATTAGAGATAAAGAATTAGTCGAGTCATTGTTTAAAAAAAATCAATTTGACAGTGTGGTTAATTTAGCTGCACAGGCGGGTGTTCGATATTCAATTGAAAATCCTCTTGCATATATTGATAGCAATATAGTCGGTTTTGCTCATATACTTGAGGGCTGTCGTCATAATAAAGTTAAGCATCTTGTTTATGCATCAAGTAGCTCTGTTTATGGCTCAAATAGTAAAACGCCTTTTTCAGTGCATGATAATGTCGATCATCCAGTCAGTTTGTATGCTGCGAGTAAAAAAGCTAATGAGCTTATGGCACATAGTTATAGCCATCTCTATAATTTACCTACAACTGGGCTAAGGTTTTTTACAGTATATGGTCCTTGGGATAGGCCAGATATGGCTTTACAAAAATTTACAAAATCAATATTGGCAGGAAAAAAAATTCAAGTTTTTAACTATGGCAAGCATCGAAGAGACTTCACATATATTGATGATATTTTGAAAGGTGTTATTCATGTATTAGATCAGCCAGCTACTTCTAATCAAAACTGGAATAGTAGCGAACCAGATTCTGGAACTTCTTCCGCTCCTTGGCGGATTTATAACATAGGTAATAATTCCCCTGTAGAACTACTCGACTATATTAAGGCTATCGAGAATGCTTTGAAAGTTAAAGCTAACATGGAATTATTACCCCTTCAGCCAGGAGATGTTCTCGATACCTTTGCAGATGTATCGGACTTAGTAAAGGATTTTGACTATAAGCCATCAATAACCATCAAGGAAGGAGTTGCTAAGTTTATTGAATGGTATAAAAATTATTACAGTGTTTAGGTTTTAATCACTTCTTTTGATTGCTTTATTGAGTCGATGATAAATTTTGCATTTGAAATAGATTCATTAATTAAATGACCACTCCTTAATAATATTGTGTTGTTAATGCCAGCAAGATTTGCTGCCTCAATATCTGTTTCTTTGTCTCCAATCATCCAAGACTTTTCTAAATCAATATTGTATTTATTTTTAGCATCAACTAACATTCCAGGCTTAGGTTTTCTACAACTACATTTTGATTTAGGGCCATGAGGGCAAAAGAAAACATCTAGAATTGAAATATTTTTTTTAGAAAATTGGTTAAGCATCCATTTAGTAAGCTTTTCATAATCAAATAATGTGAAGTAACCTCTAGCAATTCCTGATTGGTTTGAAATAATAATTATTTGATAATCTAATTTTTTAAAAGATAGACACGCTTCAAAGACACCATCAATAAATATAAAATCTTCTATCCTGTGCAGATAGCCTACTTCTTTATTGATAACTCCATCACGATCAAGAAAAATAGTTTTTATGGCCATAAAATAGGGCGAGTATAATAATATTTAAATCAAATATATTTTATTTTAGATGAGTAATTCCCTTTCTGTAGTAATCATTACTAAAAATGAAGAAAAATTTATTGGGGATGCAATTCAGTCTGCTAAGTTTGCTAATGAAGTTTTGATTTTGGATAGCAATTCTAACGATAAAACTTGTGAAATTGCTTTAAAAATGGGTGCTAGAGTTGAACAACATGACTGGTTGGGTTTTGGTAAGCAAAAAAATCTAGCTGTTAAGCTAGCTACTAATGATTGGGTTTTTGTATTAGACTCTGATGAAAGAATTACTAAGGAACTTCAGATTGAAATTCTAAATGAGATTGATGAACCATCTTCAAATGGATATTTCGTTCCAAGGCTTAATTGGTTTTTTGGTAAAAGCATCAAAACATGTGGTTTATTTCCAGATTATAGTATTAGACTCTATGATAAATCCAAGGGCAGCTTTAGTGAGGTAGCAGTTCATGAAAGTGTTCAATTAAATGGAAAAGTGTCTAAATTAAAAAATCATATGATTCATTTAGCTTATGAAAACGTCGATGAGTTTATAGGAAAGCAAAAAAAGTATTCAATACTTAGCAATAAGAAAAAAAATATCTTTAAGGCTTTATTAAGTCCTATATGGACTTTCATAAAGATATTTTTCATAAAGCTAGGTTTTTTAGATGGCTGGCGTGGATTTATAATTGCAAAAGGGTATGCACAATATACATACTGGAAGTATAGATAATAAAGTATATGAAAATTCTTTTGCTTAAGTTTCGGAATATTGGAGATGTATTATTAAGTACTCCACTCGTTAATAATCTCAGACACCATTACCCTAATGCACAAATAGACTTCTGCGTCAATAAAGAAACAGAGGCAATGCTTACTTTGAATCCGAATTTAAATAAAATAATTACTTATGATAGGATTGCAATAAAGTCCTTAACAAGTATTAAAAGATTTTGGAGGGAGCTCCAATTTATTCGCTCATTTAAAAAAGAAAATTATGATGTCGTGATAAATTTAACTAGCGGTGACCGTGGAAACTTAATTGCATGGATTTCAAATGCGACAACAAGAATTGGTTATTCTAATAAAAGTTGGTTTTTTAGAAAATCTCTTACTCACGAACTGCCAAAACAAGAATTAAGACATACTGTTGATGCAAGCTTAGATCCGCTTCGATTATTAAATATTCCAATATCAAATAAATTAGTTGAAATTTTCTGGAGTTCAAAGGATGAGCAAGCTATATCCAGCGAATTAACCAATATTAACAATTTTATCCATATCCATCCGGTCTCTAGATGGCTTTTTAAATGCATTTCTGACAATATAATGGCGCAAATAATTGACTATTGCCAGTTAAATATGGGGTTAAAGGTAGTTATAACAGCATCAGAAGATAAGTTTGAACTTGAAAAAGTTAATAAAATTCTAAGTCAAACTAAATCTAAGCCCATAAATCTTTCAGGTAAATTATCACTAAAAGAAACTGCTGCATTAAACAAAAAAGCTAAATTATTTATTGGAGTGGATACATCAATAATGCATATAAGTGCATCTAATAATGTTCCAGTTTTAGCTTTTTTTGGACCAAGTGGGGCATGCCATTGGGGTCCATGGGATAATAGTATGGCTACATCAGGGTATAGCATGATTAAAGGCTTTCAAGTTATGGGTATGCATAGAGTGTTTTCTGAAAGTAGGCCTTGTCAGCCATGTGGGAAAGATGGGTGTAATGGAAGTAAGATAAGCGATTGTTTGATGAATCTTGATATTGAGAAAATTAAAAGTAATATTATGAAAATGTTAGATGAGCAAAACTATTAGAGTTTTACATACTGAATGGTCTGAAGGATGGGGCGGTCAGGAGATTCGAATTATTCATGAAATGAAAATGATGCGTTCAGAAGGCGCAGAAGTTTATCTGGCTTGTCGAGAAAATTCAATGATAAAGGATGAGGCAATTGCTAATAATATTAAGGTTTTTTCTTTGCCTTTTAGAGGTAATACCGATCTTAAAACATTATTTCATCTAAAAAAAATAATTAAATATTATTCAATTGATATTGTAAATACGCATAGCGGTAAAGATACCTGGGTGGGGGGCTTAGCTGCAAAACTAACTGGAGTTAAATTTATTAGAACTCGCCACTTATCTAACAAGATAAACCCGTCAAGATTAAATTTTATTAACGAATTGGCTGATTATATTTTCACAACAGGTGAGAAGGTTAGAGATGACATGATCGAATACAATCGGATCAAAGCAAATAAAATAATATCTATTCCCACAGGCATAGATGAGTCTATTTTTAATCCAGAAAGCTTTAACAGAGAAGAATGCAGAAAAAAACTTACAATAAATGATAGTGAAATTGCAATTGGAATATTGGCTGTTTTAAGACAATTTAAGCGTCATGATTTATTTTTAAAAATGGCAAAATCCCTAATAAAAAAATATCCTGGTAAGAGACTAGTTTTTATTATTGCTGGCAATGGTCCTCAAAAAGAAAATATAGAAAAAATAATCAATGATCTTAATTTAGCTGAAAATGTAAAAATGGTTGGGCATATAAATAATGTGCCCGAGTTTTTGTGCGCAATCGATATTCTTGTTTTGAGCTCAGATTCAAAAGAAGGTGTGCCTCAATCAGTAATGCAAGGATTATTCATGAATAAACCAGTTGTTTCTTCTGACAGCGGAAGTACTAGGGATTTATTTAATCATAATAATTTTCAGCTTATTCAAAAAGGCAGTATAGAAGCCCTAATTAACGGCGTTTCTATTTATCTTGATAATATGAACGAAGTTTCCTCGAGAAAATATATGATGGAGAATTTTTCATCATCAGTTATGGTTAAAAAAATAATGACTTCATATGAAAAAATTTTAGAATAAATTACTTATGAAACTACTTGAGCAAATTAATAAATTTGTACCATATTTTAAAAAACTTTCAGATGTTAATGCATTCAGAAACATTTTGGTTGTGTCAAATACTGGACTAGGTGATACTATACTTTCAACACCCTCAATAGTCTCGCTACGGAAAAGTTTCCCTGCGATAAGAATCACTTTTTTAATTAATAAAAAAATATTTCCTTTATTTGAAGGATTTGAATTTATTGATGATTTTGTTTTATATTCTTCTGGTTTTTTAAGTCAATTAAAAATTATTAGTGAAATAAGATCAAGAGAGATAGATACGATATTTTTATTTCATTCAAATGGCCCAGAGGACATATTTTTTTCTGTACTTGGTGGAGCAAGAAATATCTTAAAAACCACCGATGATGCCAATCATAAATTTCTTAAAATTTTTTTGAATTCAGCTAATATTGAGTACAAACATAACATTGAAAAAAAGTTAGACTTAGTAAAGGTTTTTAATCCAAGTATTATTAGTAAAAAAATGTTAATTCCTCACCATTTTTACAAAAAAAATGGCTTTATTATTAAAAATCAAAATTACAAATACCTTGGTATTCAAATGGGTGCACAGGATGCATATAAAATGTGGCCTTTAGAAAATTTTATCAAATTAGCAAATAGATTGCAGTCAACTCTATTGAAAATTAAATTTGTATTATTAGGGTCGACAAGGGCCGAGCACTTAATTTCTGACAAGTTTGAAAGGGCTATAGAAGATAAAGAGTCAGTAATTAATTTATGTGGAAAGTCCAAAATTAATGAATTGCCAATACTAATTAATGATCTTGATCTATTATTGACAAATGATACTGGAGCAATGCATTTAGCCATTGCTTTGCATGTTAAAACAGTATCACTTTTTGGACCAACAGATTCGAAAATTTATGGGCCTTATCAAGATTGTAATTTTCATAAAGTAATACAAGTAGATGGAAGCTTTGTAAATATTGTTCCAAAAAAACAAAGAGGATCAGATGGAATGGCTTTAATTAGTATAGATCAAGTATTTGAAAAGACTTGTGAGGTTTTAGGCTTATGAAATCTATAAAATTTATTAATTCATTTTTAAGGAGATTTTCAGATTTTATTGCTTTAAATTCGGATCTATATTTGTCTCATAAGCCTGATTTACATATAAAGTTAAACAAGATTGAGAATTGGGGTAATTTGTATAGGTTTTGGGTTAAAAACTCACCTAGAAATGATAAAGGTGATCTAGTTAGATTATATTTTTTAATAAACCAAATAGAATATATTAAAGTTAATAAGATTTCTGGCTCAATAGCTGAAGTTGGTGTGTACAAAGGAACAACAGCGAAGCTGTTCCATTATTTTTTTCCTGATAAGGAAATTCTACTTTTTGATACTTTTGAAGGTTTTGATCAGAGAGACATTAATCATAAGAAAGAAAGCAGCAAGGAGAATCTCGCATCTAAAACAGTATTTAACTCATCCTTAGAATCTGTGCAAGATTTTGTTGGCAAGTCGGCATTAGTTAAACTAATACCAGGATACTTTCCAGAGACAACTAGAGGTATTAATCCAGAAAATCAATATGCCTTTGTTCATCTTGATGCAGACCTCTATAGTCCTCAATTTTCAGGGTTGGAGTATTTTTATCCAAGAATGACTCCAGGAGGAGTGATAATTATTCATGATTGCAATAATGAATTTACTGGATCAAAGAGGGCGTTGAATGAATTTTTTCTAAACAAGCCTGAGACCCCGATTATTATTCCGGATAAGTCAGGCAGCGCAATAGTGGTCAAATTATAATCATGAGTGTTAAGTTCAATATTCTCCTGAGGGCTTGTGATAAGATCGAGTCGGTTCATAAAGTTAAAAGACCATATAACTTAAACAAATTACAAACTATCAAAGTATGCTTTTACAGCCTATATAAGTCACTTCAGAACTCACAATACCAAATAAAGATTATTGGCGATGATTTGTCATTAGAGCTCCTTGATTTTTTTAAGAAGTTTAATGATGTTATTGTTGATAATGATAAGCTTGGAAGTGCTGCAAAATCTCTACAAAAACAAATTGATATAGCTCTAAACGTACCTGATGATGAATGGGTGTATATGTGTGAAGATGATTATTTACATTCGCCAGAGACATTTAAGTATATTTCTGAACTTATTGAAAATAAAGAACAATACTTGCAGACTTCGCCAAAAAAGAAAAATTACATGAACAGAATAATCGGAGACCTGTCAAAAATTCCCCTCATAATCCATCCTCCAGACTATCCTGACCGGTACAAGCCACAATGGAAGAGATTGTCTTATATTTTTTTGTCTAAGCACTGTCATTGGAGACAGATTACTAATACAACGCATACATTTTTATTGCAAAGTAGTACTATTAAAAAATTTGAAAAATATATTAAGTTATCAGCATTGGGCCCTAGTGATGCTAAATTGAGTGAAAATGTTTATGGTCGAATTTTATTTCGTAATAAAGCAATTTGTGTTTCTCCTATAAAAGGACTTTCCTCTCATATGACTGAGGGTGTTATGACGCCTCTAGTTGACTGGAAATCTGTGAGTGAAAAATATAT
>ENA-UZXC01002494-UZXC01002494.1-metagenome-genome-assembly--contig:-Day-2-25m-contig-2494_pt2 | contig 10539 bp, 11 predicted proteins | sample MGYA00260340_ERZ794900 | MGnify/ENA metagenome assembly ERZ794900 | reverse complement strand
TCTTTTTTAGGGGTAAAAGTTGCACTTAGAACTTGAATGGGCGGATCACTGGTTTTTTATTTTTTTAACTTAAAATCGTAAAAAATAATCAACTATAAAAGTCAATTTTCATTATAATATCCCGCTTATTCCTCGATAGCTCAGTTGGTAGAGCAACGGACTGTTAATCCGTTTGTCGCTGGTTCGAGCCCAGCTCGAGGAGCCATATTTTAAAAGGGTTTACTACGGTAAGCCTTTTTTTACGTCTAGTCAAATAACTAACATCTTCTCTATAAGGTCCTTTTTAAAAAAAGATGGCTCTTGAATAGCTGATTGAACATCAGTAATAAGATTAATATATAGATGATATTTAGGCTTTTTATGTTTAGATGATAATACGACAGTGCTTCAATAGTCTAATAATCACAGCTACTGTATACTTAAGCGCCATGCAGTTAACACCTAAAAACCTATATTCTTACCCGAAATTTTGGCCTGATAAAAATGGGCTTGTGCCTGCACCATTGCTACCTATGTCTCGTCAAGAGATGGAAGACTTGGGTTGGGATAGCTGCGATATTATCATCGTTACAGGTGATGCGTATGTAGATCATCCTAGTTTTGGCATGGCAATTATTGGCCGATTGTTAGAATCTCAAGGGTTTCGTGTGGGGATTATCTCTCAGCCTGATTGGCATTCAGCGGAGGCTTTTCGTCAATTAGGAAAGCCCAATTTGTTTTTTGCTGTTGCATCGGGCAATATGGATTCTATGGTGAATCATTATACGGCCGAGAAAAAGCCACGTTCTGATGATGCTTATACGGCTGGCGGTGTGGCAGGCAAACGACCTGATCGTGCGACGACCGTTTATACTCAGCGAGCCAAGGAGGCCTATAAAGGCATTCCGGTTATTATTGGTGGTATTGAAGCTAGCTTAAGACGTATTGCCCAATATGATCATTGGTCGCAAACGATTCGCCGGTCTATTTTGCCTGATTCTAAAGCAGATTTATTGCTTTTTGGTAATGCTGAGCGCGCTGTTGTTGAGGTGGCGCATCGTGTTGCAGCGGGTGAAGATATTAGGCAAATTACTGACATCCGTGGTACGGCTTATATGCGTCAAGGTATTCCTGAAGGTTGGACAGTTTTAGATTCAAGTGAGATTGACACCGACAAGAGTTTGAATCATCCGCAGACTGACCCTTATGCGGATACTGCTGCGAAGGATAAGCAGCCTTGTGGTAATGCAAATAAGCAAACTAAGCTTAATAAAATTGACCCTAATCAGGGGGCGGTTCAGGTTATCGATTTTGACCATCGGATTAAAGGGTTAAAACGGGAAAGCACGGTTATTCGTCTGCCTTCTTTTGAGCAAGTGGCAAAAGATCGTTACCTGTATGCCCATACGTCACGTGTTTTTCATTTAGAGACTAATCCGGGTAATGCTAGAGCGCTAGTACAGCGCCATGGCGAGCGTGATGTTTGGCTAAATCCACCGCCAATTCCTTTATCTATGAAAGAGTTTGACAGTGTGTTTGAGTTGCCTTATACGCGCCATCCACATCCTGCTTATGGTGATTTAAAAGTTCCAGCTTTTGATATGATTCGTTATTCGATTAATATTATGCGGGGTTGTTTTGGTGGCTGTACTTTTTGCTCTATTACTGAGCATGAAGGGCGCATTATTCAAAGTCGTTCAGAGGATTCAGTGATTCAAGAGATTGAAACAATTCGTGATACTGATAAAGATTTTAAAGGCAATATTTCTGATTTAGGTGGTCCAACGGCCAATATGTACCGCCTGCAATGTAAAGACACCAAAATCGAATCTGCTTGCCGTCGATTGTCTTGTGTATATCCTGGTATTTGTCCAAATCTGGGGACAAACCACAAGCCGCTCACTAAATTGTACCGACGTGCGCGCAAACTAGAGGGCGTTAAGCGTGTATTTATTGCCTCGGGTCTGCGCTATGACTTGGCGGTTCGTGACCCGGAATATATCAAAGAATTAGTGACTCATCATGTGGGTGGGCGTTTAAAAATTGCACCTGAACATACTGAAGATGATACGTTATCAAAAATGATGAAACCGGGTATTGGCTCTTACCATCAATTTAAGAAACTGTTTGACCGCTATTCTAAAGAAGCGGAAAAAGAACAATACTTAATCCCTTACTTTATTTCCTCTCACCCTGGAACCAGTGACAAAGACATGCTAAATCTGGCGCTTTGGTTAAAACGTAACGATTTTAAGCCCGATCAAGTGCAAGCCTTTATCCCTACCCCTATGGCAATAGCCTCTGCGATGTATCATAGTGAATTAAACCCATTGAAAAAGATTACACGAAAATCAGAATCAGTAAAAACCCCACGTAGCGGGCAGCAACGAAAATTACATAAAGCCTTTTTGCGCTATCATGATCCTAAAAATTGGGATGTTTTACGTAAAGCATTAAAGCGAATGGGGCGTAGTGACTTGATCGGTAATGGGGAGGATTGTTTGCTGCCTTATTCTGGCACTGGAGATACTTTTAAAAAGCCTTGTTCACGAAAAAATAACCATGATTTTCATCACCGTATTGCCGTAAAAAAGTTCAAAAAAATTAAAAGAAAGCGATAGATTTTTTTGCTCAAAAAGAACTTTATTATTTATAAAAATAGCAATTAAATTATAATGGAAATCTTAGGATTGCTTCAGCACCATCTTTTTTCATAAAGCGATTTTTAAGCGTCACAGAGCCACCATGAAGGTTCATAATTTTCTTTACAAAACGCAATCCTAAGCCATTACCACGCTTTCCAGTGTCTGGGCGAGCCACGCTGTAAAAACGTGTAAATATTCGACTTTTGGCATAATCAGGGATGCCCTGACCTTCGTCCAGCACTTCGATTTGAACAAAACGATTGGCTTCTTGAGCATTAATTTGAATGCTACTGCCATTGGGTGTAAATGAAATGGCATTATCAATGATATTGCTAATCGCTTGTTCGGCTAAAATCACTTCTACATTTATTTTGCTGTCGCTTTCAATGTCAAATTTCATATTGATACTTTTGGCTTTAATGGCGCCTTTACGCGTTGGTGAATGTAATACATTTTTTATTAAGCGTTTGACACTAACCTTTTCAATGTTATCAAGTGTGTCTCTACGCTCTAATTTTGATAAGTCTAAGATGCGACTAACCAATAAGTCCATTCGATTATTTGCATCTAAAATATTTTTGATAAAATGTGTTCTTTGTTCGTCATCCATTGGCAAAAGCAAGTTTTCAGCTGTTAAGCGAATACCCGTGATAGGGGACCGGATTTCATGCGCCATGATTGAAATAAATTCTTCAATGTATTCTTTATCTTCAAGCTCAGCACGTAATTTTTCAATGGCTTTGGATAGGTCAGAAAATTCTACTTGTCGAATGTTTGGTGAAGCAACATTTTCACCTTTAGATAAGCTCGTGGTGTATTTGATCAACTTATTGGTGGAGCGAGATACCATCAAACTGATACCCGCACCAAACAGCAGCGATATTAAAAAGATAACGCTTGCATAATATTTGAGTTGCTCTTCTTGGGTGACGGAAAAAGCTCTAAGTTTAGAGGCTTGTTTGACTACTGTCAATGAGCCAAATCTAACACCTTTGTGATAGATTGGCGCTGCCACATAAAAAGCTTTTTCTTCAGAGGAGGGGTTTGCATTGCCCCGATCATAAGCACTAGATCTAGAGCCGTATTTGCCTTGAAGGGTTAGATATACATCGTTATCCTTGGAGAAATCTTCCCCTACATAACGCCCAGTAGAATCATAAATAACCTGACCTTTTAAATCAGCGATATAGATTTGTAGCGAGGCTTTATTTTTAGCAACATTATAAATTTTTGCATCAAACTGTCGGCTCAGATAATTAGAAACAATCTGATCAAATTTTTCAATGTTGATTTGGTCGTTTTCAATATCAAAAGTTAGCGATTGTGCCAATAAATTAGCCGTATCAATCATCACCTCTTCAGCGGCTTTATCAATGCCTTTACTGAGTTTGTTGGGTGCATTACCCGTTAAATACCAAGCGATACCACTACTAATCACCAAATAAGAAATAAAAACCTTGACGCCAAGCGTGGGTCTAAATAAACTCATAACACCAGACTATAACCCAAACCTCTATGGGTGGTAATGTACTCGGAATCTTTTTCAATTTTAGCCAATGCTTTTCTAATGGATTTAATATGTGTGTTGATGGTGGCTATATCAGAGCCAATTGGACCATCATGAATAACACTTAATAGCGCTTGACGAGTAAAAATTCGGTTGGGGTTTTTAACAAGATGTGTCAATATTTTGCATTCAGCAGGGGTTAGCATTAACCTCTGCCCTTTAAAAGACAGCTGCTGTAGCGCTTCATTAAAATTAAACACTGAATTGTTTTTTTTAACTTCAGACTTTGACCTTCTTAAGATGGCTTTTATTTTTGCAATAATAATTCTTGGACTGTCTGAACCACTTTCTTTGACAATATAGTCATCTGCCTCATGCCCCTCAAGTGCCAATACTTGGTCTTCTGATTCACCACGGGCGGTCAGAATAATAACCGGTGTGTCTGATTGTTTGCGAATAATCCTAAGCACATCAAAACCATCAATATCGGGTAAGCCAATGTCGAGTAAAACTAAACATATATCATGATGCTTAAAATAATCCAGTGCCTCGCCACCTGTTGTAAACCATTGGCATTTAAAGCCACTATTTTCCAGTGCAAATACCAATGCCTCTGCAATGGTGCTGTCGTCTTCAACAATCAAAATATCTATCATAATAGGTGATATGTTTTTTTCTGAGATGTGCGTATTGTAATTCATAAAATACCTACCGCAAACCATCTTCACCTAATCTTCATCAAATCTTCATTTATAAAACATTTGACATTTATTATTAAACTCTAAACTGTGTTCATTGTCTTTAGCAACTCAAAGAAAAAACCTGATGCGTAAACTCCTCCTCTTAGCTATGTTTACCAGCGGTGTGATGGCCAATTCAACCTTATATATTGGTGATAAGGTCAAAATACCCATGCGTTTGGATGATTCGATTACTAAAGGCAATATTATTACAAGGTTAGGCGTTGATACGCCAGTTACTTTAATTAAAAAACAAAGCAATGGTTGGAGTCATGTTGAATACCAGGATAAACACGGCTGGATCATTAGCAGGTATTTAACCAGCGACAACCCCTCTAAACCTTCAAATGGAAAAGTTAAACAGCAAGCACAACAAATTAGCAAGCTAAAACAAGTTGTTGTTGAGTTGGAGCAAGCGCTTAATCAGCAGCAACAGTCTGTTAGTGCATTAAAAACAGAGTCTGCCAAATACAATACACAAGCGTTAGAGTTGAATAAACTGCATAAGAAGATAAGCAGTGTTAATCAGATTAATGCAGATTTAACAAGCCAGGTGAAGTCCCTAAAAAGCCAGAACGCTGCCACACACAGTACTGATTTTTTAACCATTATTTCGACTCTAATGTTGTTTGTGGGTTTGGCAGTAGGTTACTTAATGAGCAGAGCCAAGGCAAACAGAAACAATATTTATAGAATTTAAAGAACCTCAGAAACAACTATCATCCCCTTTTTTTTGATAGTTGAGGTACCCGACCAAGGTCAATAGCACCCCTTCATTGTTATTGCCCAAGGTCACCTTATTATAGAAGTGTGATATGAAAGAGCCAATGAAACAAAAAATATTATTTAAAAGTTTTAAAAAACCTTAGCTGTCAAATTAACTTAGCAGGTAAAAAATCATGAAAAAACATAAGTGGTCTATGTATTAAGTTCTTCATTGATTAGCAAATAGGATGTTTTATAAGGGTTATCAATTTGATCTTTGACTATTTTTATTATTTAAATATCAAATAAAAAACACATAAAAATAACAAATAAAGTATGGCTTTTTATGTCTGATAAAATGCTCAAATGAATTCAAAAAAATTATTGATTACTGGTGGTGCGGGTTTTATTGGTTCGGCGGTTATTCGGCATATTATTGATAATACGCAGCATAGCGTTGTTAATGTTGATAAGCTCACTTATGCAGGCAATTTAGAGTCACTTGCTACGATTGAGAGCAGCGATAGATACGCCTTTGAGCAAGTGGATATTTGTGATGCGAGTGCAATCAAACAAGTGTTTGCCAAGCATCAGCCAGACATTGTGATGCATTTGGCTGCTGAGTCACATGTGGATCGCTCGATTGATGGACCGGGTGAATTTATTCAAACCAATATTGTTGGTACTTATGTATTGCTTGAAGCCGCCAGAAGTTATTGGACAAATCTAACTGACAGCAAAAAAGAAAATTTCAGATTTCATCATGTATCCACTGATGAGGTGTATGGTGACTTAGAAGGTGTTGATGATTTGTTTACTGAAGACACACCTTATGCGCCAAGTTCGCCTTATTCTGCGGCTAAAGCCAGTTCAGACCATTTGGTGCGCGCCTGGCAACGTACTTTTAAATTTCCAACATTGATTACCAATTGCTCTAATAATTACGGGCCCTACCAGTTCCCAGAAAAATTGGTGCCATTGGTGATTCTCAATGCCTTAGAGGGTAAAGAGTTACCTATTTATGGGGATGGCACACAAATCAGAGATTGGCTGTATGTGGATGACCATGCTAGAGCGTTGTTGCACGTTGCGTTAAATGGTGAAATTGGCGAGACCTATAATATTGGTGGACATAACGAGATAAAGAATATTGATGTGGTTAAAACCATTTGCGCGATTCTCGACGACTTGGTACCAAGCCAACATAACAATATTGCAAAATATGAACAACTGATTAGGTTTGTGGATGATAGGGCAGGCCACGATGTGCGCTATGCAATTGATGCCAGCAAAATCAAAGAAGAACTCAATTGGACACCAGATGAAACCTTTACAACTGGTATTAAAAAAACACTTGAGTGGTATTTGGCTAATAGTGTTTGGTGTGAACGTGTCAAAGACGGCAGCTATCAAGGCGAGAGATTGGGTTTGATTAAAAATGGATAAAGTCAATATTATCTGTATGAAGTGGGGCGATAAGTTCCCAGCAGAATACGTGAATCGCTTATACGGGATGGTGAGTCGTAATTTATCGTTGCCCTTTCGGTTTGTGTGTTTTACTGAAAATGGAAAGGGTATTCGTAGTGAGGTAGAAATTCAACCACTGCCAGAGTTAGATTTGCCCAGTAATGCGCCTGAGCGAGGTTGGCGTAAACTCACGGTCTTTAAAAAAGATTTTGGTGGCTTAAGTGGCAAAGCTTTGTTTTTAGATTTGGATGTGGTGATTGTTGATAGTATTGATGATTTTTTTACCCTTAAAGGGGATTTTTTAATTGCACATGATAAGAAAAATCCCAAAAAAATTGAAGGAAATTCTTCGGTATTTCGTTATGAAATTGGGCAATATCCAGAGATTTTGCGTTATTTTGAAAACAATGCCGAGCAAGTGAAAAGCGAAGTTCGCCATGAACAGGCTTATCTGTCACGCGAGATTCACAAGTTAGGAAAACTTCAGTATTGGCCAGATGATTGGGTGCCAAGTTTTAAGTATCGCTGCTGTCCATCATGGTTTAAATCTTGGTTTCAAGCGCCTTTTATCCCCACAGGCGCAAAAGTGGTTCTGTTTCACGGTCTGCCAAATCCACCTGAAGCCATTAAAGGCATCAGTGGCAAATGGTATCGACACATTCAGCCTAGCCCTTGGATTGAGAATTACTGGAAAAGTTAATGGGTAAAAGAGATAAAACACGATTTGAAAAATGGTTTTCACTGTCACGTCACCAAAGGCGTTCTGGTGCTAAAGTGTTGTCATCATTAATTTCAAATGACTTTGCTTCTCAAAAAACACAAACTTTGCCAGAGGGTGAAATTGTTTATACGCATGGCAGTTCAAACAATCTAGAAGCGCATTTTGATGCTTTAAAAAACGAATTTTCAGGGCAAAGCGAACTTTGCTACACCCACGCTAAAATTATTGTCTTAATTCGGCGTGAGTTTGAAGTTGCCAATCATTTTGCATTGTTTGAGCAACTTTGGCAGCAAGAAAAAAATTCCTACTCGAGAACCTTAACACACGCTGGTTAATGGCAGCGGCAGATACTTTTGCAGATTATTCGCAGGATGATGCAGTCAAAAGTTTATCCATTGCCTGCGCTTGTTTGCTTAACACGGTTAAGATTGAAGAATCAGAGCGATTTTTAACCAATGCTGAGACTTGTCAAGACGACAAGGAAAAACAAACCCAATTGGATAAAGAGCAACGATTTGCTTTATTTGATGGTACCTCGGTATTTAAATTTGGTACTGATGATACGCTTAGAAATATGCGTTGGCGCCTTGATAAGGTGGCAAAAATTAATGTTGCTGGTGAGATTTTGCTTGAGATTTTTAAGCGTTTGCAAACCTTTGATACGGTTTATAAGCGTGCAAAAGACAGACATCAGCGTGATAAGACAAGTTGGTGGTAGCCTTTTCAGTGTTTGATTAAAATTGGATTTGAGTTATAATAAAAGGGGAGTTAATCTTTTAATAGTGGAGCATTTTATGAACAGCGCAGAAATATTAAACGAAGTGATCAACCTTAAAACAACAGAGCGTTTTATGATAGTTGAGGAAATACTTAAAAGTTTGGATGAGCCAGATGCAAAACTGGATAAAATTTGGCTGGATGAGGCGCAAAAGCGCCTGAATGCATATCGCAATGGCAAAGTGAAAGTTATCCCGATGGAAGAAATTTTTTAAGTGAAAATTTTTTATTCGAGTTATGCTAAACAAGAATTATTTGATGCAATAGATTTTTACGAACTTGAGCATATTGGTCTGGGTAAGGAATTTAAGTTGGCAATCCAACAGGCTTCTCTTAGAATTTTAAATCACCCCTTGGCTTGGTCTGTAGAAAAAGGCGATATTAGAAAATACTTGTTGCATAGATTCCCTTATAAAATTTTGTATTCAATTGAGGCGGATCATATTTTTATTATCGCTATTGCTCATCAACACAGAAAACCAGATTATTGGCAAGAATAAAACATGAATGTCATTGTCATTAGCCTTCTTAGTGCAGCGCAGCGTCGAGCATTTCAACAAACACAAATGGACAAACTTGAACTAGATTTTGAGTTTTTAGATGCTACTTCGATTGACGATATAAACGAAACAACTTACAAAAAACACGCTAAAGACTGGCAACGCCCGTTAAAAAAGACGGAAATTGCTTGTTATTATTCACATCAAAGCGCTTGGGAAAAAGTGATTCAAAACAATGAGCCGGCATTGATTTTAGAAGACGATGCTTTGTTGTCAATATGTACACCAAAAATACTTGCGGATTTAGCCAACAAAAAAGACAGTGATTTAATCAGTCTTGAAAATAGGGGTAGAAAAAAATTTGTGGCTAAAACGGGCGAAGACATCGTTTGTGAATCAAAACTTTTTAGACTTTATCAAGATAGAACGGGTGCGGCAGGGTATGTACTCTACCCAAGTGGCGCTAAAAAATTGCTTGTATGCGAGCGAAAAAAAGGCATTGCATTGGCGGATGCGCACATCACAGCTTGTTACAGTATTAAAGCCCATCAAGTAGAGCCAAGTCCCATTATTCAACTGGATCAGTGTGGTGACTATGGTATTAAAAGCCCTGTTCAAAATACAGAAGTCACTCATTCAACGGTCAGTAGCGCCAATAATCCAAAGGGAGGGTTTGGCTTTTGGGTGAAAAGGATTACTTTTCAACTAAAATTAGGATTTCGGCAAGTAGCGCTAATGACAGTATCTAAAAGGCGTTATATCGCTATTAGAAAGCAAGATTTTTAAAATACAACAGAATTAAAACTGGGTAATTTTTTGTCTTTTTCAGAGAGCTGTAGTTGGTCTTGTGGCATTTGCCAGTCAATAGCAAGTTGTGGGTCGTTATAGGCGATGCTTTGCTCTTGTTTTGGGTTGTAGTAGTTATCCACTTTATAAGAAAATATTGCGTGCTCACTTAAAACCACAAATCCATGTGCAAAGCCTTGCGGAATAAACAATTGTTGTTTGTTTTGACTTGAGAGCTCAACCGCAATATGTTTTCCAAAAGTTGGGCTATCAGGTCTAACATCCACAGCAACATCTAATACGCTACCCTCAATCACTCTGACCAATTTTGCTTGTGCATCAGCACCAAGTTGATAGTGCAAGCCTCTTAATACGCCTTTATTTGACTTTGACTCGTTGTCTTGAATGAATTTAATTTTTCGTCCAATAAATGTCTCAAACAAGTCTTGCCTAAAAGTTTCTAAAAAATAGCCTCTGTCATCGCCGTGAATTGCAGGCTGGATAAGAATAATATCGGGAATCGCTTGTTTAATAAAGTCCATTACTAACTTTCATTTGCCCGTGCAAGCAAATATTGTCCGTATTGATTTTTCTTTAGCGGCTGCGCCAATTCAATAAGCTGTTCTTTAGCGATATAGCCTTTTTCAAAAGCAATTTCTTCGATGCAAGAGATTTTTAACCCCTGTCTTTTTTCAATACTTTCAATAAAGGC
>ENA-UZXC01015168-UZXC01015168.1-metagenome-genome-assembly--contig:-Day-2-25m-contig-15168_pt1 | contig 10629 bp, 15 predicted proteins | sample MGYA00260340_ERZ794900 | MGnify/ENA metagenome assembly ERZ794900 | reverse complement strand
CCTAAACCATGTATAGTTCCTTTTGGATTTTCATCTGTTATATTTTTTTGTGCTGTTAAACCTACTGCTCTTGATGACCTACTACCTTTTCCTTTTGGTGGTACATCACCTAAACTAGCAATCGGGTGTGCGTTATCAACTCCACCTATCGCATAGCCTCTTGTCATCATACTATACTCTTTAAAGGTCTTCATCAAATTGCCCCGAGTGAGGTGTATTATTCATTAAATCTTTTATGAATTTGTCGTGAAAAGTTTTTTTCTTTTCTAATTTTACTTCTTCTTTTTTTACACCGTTTTTTTCATCTATCTTATCTTCTAGTTTGTTTAGTGTTTCATTAATACCTTTTAATACCACATTATTATTGTTAAAGTTTTCTTTCACATTATTTCCCATTTTTTTCATTATAACTTTCATTAATTCTGGTGGTACATTATCTTTTTTCTTTTTCTTGCCAGCATTAGGAGCCATATCAACTCCTCCATGTGCTACAGCATTTGCTGGAGCGTCTTCATCCATTTTGTTTATGATTTCATCAATCATATCTTTATAATGTTTTGGCATAATTGTCCTCCGATACCAGTTCACCGTTTTGTTCATATACACTTACACCAAAACAGGTCATGTAAGGTTCTTGTTTAATGTCTGGTATTTCTCTTACTTCGTTTAATAACATATCATATAAGTTTTCTTCTTTTAAATATGTAACAACAGCAGATTCTATTGATTCTCTATGTTGTGCCATAGATTTATCTTCTTTAATTAGTAAAGCCAATGCAACAGCAAATGAACCTAATCTACTACCCAATCCTACTTTCTTTAGTATTCTTTTTAAATTGAATACAAATCTATGTAACATTGTATAATGTTTTCTTTCACTACCTTTGATTGTTTTAAATTTTCTTAAAACTTTACCATCAGCATCAATGATACCTGCTTTAAATGCTGGTTGCTTTTCAAAAGGAGTTACCAATAATTTTACCACTCGGTAAGTAATAATTAAATCTATTGCTCTACTCATAGTTCTTTTAACATTTCTTCTATGTTGCTATCTTTTTTAAACTCTTTTAATTCATGTGAGTATAGATAACCAAGATAGTCTAAACAAGTTTTTAATATAGGCCAATAACGTTCATCTACTTTAAATAGTAGTAAACTAACTGAAGCCTCCACACCAAAAACATTTTGTAATACGACTAGATGATTTAAAATTAATCTTATTTTAATATCACCTGTTATCTCATACTTACGAAACAACCTTTTAAGATATTTAAATCGCTTAATATCATCATAAAACTCCTCTTCTTTTTCAAGAGTAGGGTTGTCATAGTTTTGTTGTGCAAACAACAACCAATTATCTTTGGTTATTTCTTTGAACATAAAAAGTCTATACTAATTTAGCAAAGACTTTAGACGAACCGTTTTCTAGTGTTTCGTACTTAACATTAAGTTTGAGACCACCCTCTTTTTTATGAGATATGCCATCATCTTTAATATCGGAACCGTCAATATCTTTACCAAATCTTCCTCCGAATTGTGTTACTTCAAGATTAGCTGTACCATTACCTGACATTTCAGGTATTGTCATATCTAATCCTAGAGTTCTCAATTTACTTGCAAGTTGTTCACAAGCAGCTTTAGGATTTAAATATTCCTGAGCGCTGATAGAACCTACAAATGCATTTACTCTTTCAAGGATTTTAGGGTCGTGTAAGTTATGAACACCTATACTTCCGTCTTCGACAGAATTTACTTCAGGTGTGCCAACATTACCAGCACCGTATTTACCTTGTTTGTAGCCTTCGCTTATATGTTGTTTTAAAGTTTTCATTTCTTTTCCTCGTTTTCTTTTTTATCTTCACCTTTTTCATTCTTATTTTCACTAGGTTTTTTATCACCTATTAAATCTTCTTCAAAATCTTCATAATCTTTATCTTTGATATGTTGTTTTAAAGTTTTCATATTACTCTGACGGAAAATTCATCCTGTTATCAGGTGAATCTACCTTTTCATCTACTTCATATTCTTGTTTTTTAGCACTTTCAACTAATCTATTTGATAGTTGTATAGCACCAGCTAAAGCATTTAAATTATTTTTCATTTGATTTAATTCTACTTCAACTTTTTGCACATTTTTTTTCATCTCATCAAAGTCAGTTGTAAGTTTATTTCTTTCTTCTTCTAACTCTTCGAGCATTATATAGTTCATTTTAGTCATTGTATCCTTTTTAAAATTATGCTACAGTATAATTATGTCCACTAATAATATTCCAATTAGAATTCTTAAAAATTAATGTTATTGTTTCACCAGGTGCGTTCAAAGTAATAGATGTATGACCTCTTAAATTAGTAGGTGTTACTGTTACTGCATTTGTACCACTTGATGATATATTAATTACTGTTTTTATTTGTCCATTTGCACCGTCAGCTAATGTAAGTGGTGCTGTTGCTGATGTTGCGTTTACTTCGGTTACAGCACTTGTTAAATTAATTGATGCTGTTGAACCAGAAGCTGTGATAGCTTCTGATGTTGAATTTAAACCTAACCATGTAGGTATGTTATTAAAAACATTTTCAGCTGTAATTTTTTTATTGATTGGTGTTCCACTTGGGTCATCTACTACATGAAACAAGTCAACACTTGCTAAAGCGTCACCTAGATCAGTGAGCTGTGTTATTTTTTTGTCTGCCATTTTTATCTCCTGTTAACCCCTTATGGGGAATGCTACTTGTGCCAGTTGACACAATCACTTTATTAATATATTTATAAAAGGGGCCGTAGCCCCTTTTAATTAGTTGTTATTATGCTACTACAGTAAGTGTACCAGCCGCTGTACCAATACCAGCCGCACTTGTGATAGTTGCGTTAGTAGTTGTTCCTGCGTCTTTGATAGTACCACTATTTAATGCTAATGGATTAGCACCGAAAACTAATACATCATCAGCATTCGTAGCTGCGTTGGCAGCTGGAATTGCTAATGAGAATATTAATTCGTTAGTACCTGTTCCTGAAGCATATGCTAATGCATGTGGACCTCTACCTGTACCAGAACCTTGGTTTCCGTTAGTTACTGCTAAAGTAGGTGTACCACCTGTTGTTACTACATCAACTGCTTCATTAAATCTTAGCGTTGCTGAAAGAGTAAAACCTGCTGATTTATCAGCTACTGTTGTAATCCATTCAATTTCTGTAATGTCGGCTGCGCCGAGTTTTACTGCTAAACCTCTAAGTGCTACTAGCACTTCAGGAGTAGCACTTGTGTTGTCATTCCCTGATAGAATAGAACCTGCTTCTCTAACCCAACCTTTAGCAGAAGCGCTAACTTCTAACTTTTCGGCTGTAGTTAAGTTTTTAGGTTTACTCTCGTCAGAGTCAGTTGCTCCCCATAAACTCATAATTTTTCTCCCTTTATAAAGTTATTATTTCGTTATAACGGTACTATTTATAATAGGAGAGATTAGAAGCCTAGTTTTTTTAACTCGGCGATAGTTTGTGAGGCTGTTTTGAATTGAATACCCTTGCCACCACTAGCAGTAAACTCTTTGGTATTCTTATCGTAATCATCAATTAATATAGTATTAGGACTTGCAAAGTTCTTTTTTTGACTTCTTATTACAAGATTGATTTTATTACTAGGTATTCCAGTATTTTTCATAGCCCATTTTCTCTTACCCGGAATGCAATTAGGGTCGTGAGCATGTTCTACATACGCACTTAAAATATGTGGATTGTACTTCTTAACAAAAGAGAATAGTTTTTTACCCTCTGCTAACCAAGGTCCGTCTGACCAAAATTTCTTGTTAGTAATAATAGGATTCCATCTTTCTTTTCTACCAAGTTTAGACCATTGATTGATTGTAAGACCTGTAGTATTTTCAATATTTTTTACAAAATCGAATAATACACCGTCCATATCAAGATATATTCTAGGTAGATTTTTCATAGTGTTGTCCTTTTTAATTATGGTATACTATAACATATATGTATTAAAAAGGCAATTGCGAAGTTGTCGCAGCTAAAGACTATTTGTCGTATTCCACCTTAGGTTCCATCTCTACTTTAGTAGCTTTTTCGCCTGTCATAGTTTGTTTTCTTTTCAAATCTTTAGGGTCATCTTTTTTATTTGGAATCATAGTTTCCATACCCTCATCTTTAGCTGTATATTTTTTATCTATTTTATTAAAAAATGCTTTCTTTTCTGCTGGTGACATTCCACCAATACCTTTGCCGGCTTTATCTAGTTCTTTTTTGAACATCTTTTGGTAACCTGAATCTTCTTTAAATTTACTATTTTGATTAGCAACTATTTCCTCAACACTACCTGGTTTATGTTTTAAATATCCCATTATTAACTCCCTTTTACCTGTTTCGCTAAATCTTTATCAGCGCCACCCCATGTACCGGATGATTTTGTTATGAATGAATTTACTCTAGCGAAAGCCCATTGTTGCTGTGTAGTGCCTGGTCGGTGTCCACCTCTCCATGCAGCCATGCCTCTATCGTAAACTTTTTTTAGAATACCGTATGGCATTCCAGATTTTTCAGCTTTGTTTTTCAGACCTTCAATTTGTTCAAACAACTTTTTAGCTGGGTGGTCTTCGTTTTTAATACCTTCGTTAGTTCTTTTAAGAACATTTTGTACATCTGGATGTAATGATAAACCTTTTGCAATCTTTTCAATTGCTGCTACAGCACCTGAATAATTACCACCTTTGTATCGTTTATCGTTTGCAATACCATATGCCATTTTAATTTGTTGAGAAGAAAATTTTGAATTGCTTTCTTTTTTCATCTCTACTAATTTTGATAACTGATTAATTTTAGCATGTTTAATTGCCAATTGAGTTGGTATATCCATATTCTTAATCATTTTAATAACAGCAGGTGTAACATCTTTTTTAGTTTTATGTTTCCATACATTTTTGATATTTGCAAGCTGACTAGAATTCATTTTAGGCATTAGATAATCTGCGTCTTCTTTAACAGGTTTACCTTTTACACTAACAGAAATACTAATATATCCTTCTGATTCATTTTCTATATCTGCGCTAATATCTTTTGAGTTAATACCTTTCTTTTTAAGGTACCCAACTATTGCTTCTAAATCTTTTTCAGCTTCATAGTCTTGTGATGGTTCATATTCTTTGACCATATCTATACCGCCTTGACCATCATCTTCAACATCAATTATTCCATCTGTTACCATACCCTCTAAATCATTTTGTGTTTCTTGTGGGTCAATAGCTGGTTTTGTGTCAACTTTTGATTTATCTACAGCTGGGTCATTCTTTGGTGTTTTGTCTGCTGGTTTATCAATTGGTTTTTCATCTTTATCTACAGCAGTTAAATTACCACCAATAGACTTGTGAGTTACTTTACCATCTTTACCATATCTACCAAACTTCATGTAAGATAGACCCATACCTTTTGCTTTATCTGAAGCGTCTGATTCTTCTAGTGTTTCTTCTTTGACACTAGACATCACTCTTCTTTTTAAATCATTAAATTTAATTTTAGTTTTCTTTTCTTCTTCGTCTTTTTTGTCTTGCAATTTTGCCTCAGCAGCTTTTTCTTTTGCCATCTTATCTTTTATATGTTTGTATGCAATACCAACTTGAAGTAATGGCTCACCTGTTTCTGGATTTACATTTTTTTGTGCTGTTTGTTTTAAATTTTTTGCTTTATCTGTTTCTGCTTTTTGTTTTAGTTGAGCAATCTCATTTTCTTTTTGTTTTAATTCATTTTCTATTTTTTTTGGGTCATCTTGCTCTTTAATATTTTTTTTCTCGGCATGTTCAGCGTCAACATCTGGTGCCACATCAACCTTTTTCATTTTCTTTTTATCTTCTTCAACAGATTCAGGCACACAATTAGGTACCATTTTGTCACCTTTTTTCTTCATGCCTACTTTTTTATAACCTACCCAACAAGCTTCTGTAATAGGGTCATAACTATCTTCGTCAGCGCTTTCATCTATTGTATAACTCTCTGCTCTTACTGTTGCTTTGTAAAAGTTTTTAAGGTCAGTAGCATATTTGTTAAGGTCTGCACCTTTGCCATCAACTTTCATTACCGTACCTTTAGCATTAATAGTAAAACCTTGTTTTGCTAAATCAGTAGAAGCTTTTGACATATCATCCATAGATTTAAATGTAACTGTCATCTTTTTAAATTCGTGTATCTCTTCTTCACCTAAAATTGCCTTAACAGTTTTTACATCTAGTTTCATTAACTTAGCAATCTCAGCCGCTGACTTACCATCTTTTTGCATGGCGTCAATCTGCGACATCTTGCCTTCTTCTAGGTCAAAATCTTCTTGTGTTACTTCTTCTTTGAAAGTATTGATAGTAGTAACTTTAAACTTCATGTTTCTAACTGCAAGTTTAGATGCTGAACCACTTGATACAAATGGTATATTTGCTTTAGATAATTTTTTTAGGTCATCATCTTTGAATTTATCCAAGATGTTCATTAATTGTTTTGCTCTAGCAGCTGTAATAGTTTTACCTTTAAAAGGTTTGTATTCTTTGCTAAGAATTGCAATCTGCATATTAGATAGGCCTTCTTCTATGGCCTGTCTCATTGTTTTTCTATATCTACTCATTAGTTGTTTACCTTTGCTCCTGCTCTCCATTGATAACATGACCAGTACCTTGCTTTTGTTTTAGGTCCTGGATTATCACAGTTATGCCTAGCTCTAAAGCTTTTTCTTCTCGCTGGGTCATCTCTTTTAATACTTAATCCTGTTGTATCACCAAATGAAACTTTGATTACTTTACCTGCTTCGTTCTTAACATAAACATAAAATTTTTTACTTCCACCACGAATAGGGTCGTTTAATGTTACTTTTTTACCTTGATATTCTGATTCATAAATGCCTTCTTGTTCATGTTCAAAGATACATTCTTCGCAAGATTTATCAATGTTTTCGTACTCGTTAAATGTTTTCATTATAGTTTTTCTATCATTTTGGCCACTACCTCGGATAGTTTAGCCTTCCATTCTTCTTTATATCTTTCTCTATATTTATTCATTGTGGACTCTGTACTTGCCCATTCTTTTACATCTTTTTCAGTAGGTTTTTCTTGCTCTCTATCCAAGAAACCTTTTACTTTCTTAATAGGATTTTCTTGACCTGGTGTCATATCAATTGTATGTTTTGTATATTCAGGCGTACCGACCTCATAAACTTCACCATACATCTTTTTAAATTTAGTAGTATGGATACTTGGTTTAGTCTTAGCACCTTTATCTCCAGGCGCTGGTCTATTGTCATTCTTTGTAGTGTCTCTATTCTTAAAGTGATCTGCTCTCTTATCTTTAGTATCTTTTTTTAAGTCTTTATAATACTTTTTAGGTTGTGTGCCATCTTTTTTCTTTACATCTTTGTCTTGTGGTTGAGCGTCTAAATCTTCTTTTGACACAGCTTCAAAACCATAATCAACATTTAAATTATGTTCTCTCATATCTGCCTCTCTGTCAGCTGCCATAGGAATACAATCCCATATCCATGCCTTATGTAAATTATTATTACTGTCTTCTAAAACAATAAAGTTTGTGCCTTTTCTTTGTACCGTACCTTTTATATCTTCTTTGACATAATCAACCTTGTCTCCAATGTTGAATATTTGGTCTCTTATATAAAGGTCTCTAATTTGTTGTTGTTCAAATTCTTCCATACTAGCAATTGGTTGTGCTTTTTTCATGTAAATATAATTAGCAGCCAATCTCATTCCCTTTCTTACTTGTTTCATAAGTCTATCTGCGTCAACACCTGACGGTAGTCCTTTTTTAAAACTAGCAAGGTCACCTTTAGCAGCTGCAGCTCTCATCTTACTTGCACTCATACCCGTAGCTCCCTCTGCGTCTGGATCTCTCTCGCCAGCAGATACAACATTGACATTATCAAAGTTATAATAACCATGTCTTGATTTTACATTGTTGTATTTGTTAATTATTGTTTCAAATTCTCTAACTCTATCGCTACCTACAACCATAAAGATTTCTGTAATGCCTTGATTGTGAAGTTCAGTACAAATATCTAATATCATATTTGTAGTGTTAATTACTATCTTTCTAGCATGTCTAGGAAACATCTGTTTCATTATTGATAGTTTGTCTCTAGCAGATAGTGGATTCTTTTTAGCGTCTTCACTTCTACTTAAATAAATTCTGTAATCGTCAGCACGAACACTTGCAACTTTATTAATTAATTTTTCGTGACCGATTGTAGGTGGATTAAATCTACCAAATGTAAATGCTAAAGTCTTTCGTCTTGCTTCGTGCATTTCTAAATCATCTATCTCTTTATCAGTTACTTTACCATCATCTAAAATCTTTTTACATTTCTTATAGAATTTTAAATAATGGTATTTTTCTAACATCTTGTAGATAACAGCTTTTGGTAATCTATTTTTAATACCATACTTTCTAATTTCATCAGGTGACATGTCTTTATCAAATGCAGCTCTTCTTTCTGCGTCAACACCGTCACCTATTTTAATAATATCTTTTATACTATCTTCTATCTCATCTAATTTTGAGTTAATTTTATCTTGTAAATTTAATACATCATCACTAGTTAAATCTTCTAGCTCTCTGTAATCAATAATATCTCTTTTTAATTCACCTTTTACAACATCTATTTCTTGTACTTTTCTTTCAAAGTCATTTACATATAAGTTAGGATCAAATGTAAACTCTTCTGGTCTTTTAACAAACTCATTATCTTCTATATCAAATACAGCGTCTGCCTTTTTTTCTTGGTCTTGATAAGTCTTCATGTCTGTAATAAAATAAAAATTGATTGGGTGTTTTGTACCAGGTATTAATTTACCTTGTATGTTATTTGGATTTTTAGCAGACAAATACTTTTGAGATAATCTTAATCTCTCATCTTCTCTTTTATCTTTTGGTACATCAAACAGTACATTTATATCAAGGTCTGCGTCTTCTCTATATCTTTTTGTCAAGATAGAACCGATTAGACCAATTTTTACAACTGGATATTCTGTTTCAAACTCTTCAATCTGTTTATCTATTAATGATTTAACACTATCTTTAATTTTAGGATTGTTAGTATCAGCGTTATCAAATACACCTTTAGCATATGTTCTTCTTGGTATATCTATAACTGCCTCTAAAAAAGTTTTCATCTTCTTTTTAATCTTCTTTCTGTAGCCATCCATCTTTTTGCTGTGTATGACTTAATTTTATTTGTTAGTAATCTTCTAACTGCTTTAGAACATCTATCCATAATTTGATTTGTCAATTCTTTTTCATCTTTACTATTATCAATAATTATCATATTACCCATACCAAAACTATTTTGAAATTTACCAATATTAGCCTGAACAATAGCATGTGATTTTCTAGTAATATATTCTGGTACACTTCTTTCTCTTTTTTTATTTCTTTCTAATGCAACATCTAAACTTGTGTTTACAAATATCATATAACAATCGTAACCTAATTGATCTAGTATTGCTTTTTGTCTTGCAATCTTATCGTAATCTCTACCTGTACCATCTATGACCATACCTAATCTACCTTTAATTGATAAATCCATAGTTCTATCTGTAGTACCTTTTGCTCTGGCTCTTAATATATCTCTGGCTTCCGCCTCATCTTCAGGCATTTTTAAAGACAAACCATTTTTTTTCAATGCACTCTCAAATGCACTATCTGAATTAATCTGTCTCAAGCCTGTACCACCAAATGCATTTTTAGTTACAAATGTTTTACCTGAACCTGGACCACCTGCTAAAAAGAATGCTTTAAATATGTTAGGGTCGTATAAACCTTCTTTTAAATCTTGAAATCTTATGTCGTCAAACTGTTTCATCTTTTATAGCCTGTTCCTTTTTTTCTATCACTCCATCTTTTTTGCCAGCCATATTGACTCATTCTTATGCCAATACTTTCAATAATACTATAGTAACAATCTAATATTCTTATCATTTTCTTTTTAATTAAATCAATTGTATCTGGTATTGTTCTCATTAATTCCATCCTTTTGGCATTGTAAAGTTTTGCCTACTAAATTCTAATCTATCTACAAGTTTAATTGCACCTGCGACACTATCAACAGCCACATATCCTTCTGGTGCTGTAACTCTGTAACCTTTAGAAGTTCTTATAAAGTTACCTATACTTTGTATCTGACTCATCTTTTGTAATAATGTGTTCTTTGCATTACCTAATGTAATATGACTTGCAATTGCCATATATAAAGCTGACTTATTTCTATCTATAAACCTTAGATTATCTGTCTTTGCTTTTATAAATTTTTCTTTTCCTCTTGGTGTTTTTCTTGAATCTATTTCTGCATTAATATAATTTTCATAGTAATCTCTAAATTGTTTTTGCATAACAGAAACTTTATCCATACCAGCATTTGAATTTTTAATATAATAATTAAAATATGTTTTTAATCTGTAACCTACGGACATATCGTCTGATATATTTTTACTCACTAAATCTAAAATAGGTTTTGCTCTTCTCAATGAGCCTTCAGCCATTCTTATCTGTGCGTCAAATTTTGACAACTCTTGTTTATCAAACATAACTGCTGTTGATTTGTAACCTGCACTTGCTAAGAATACATTTCTGTTAGATGAACCTGTAAC
>ENA-UZXC01017668-UZXC01017668.1-metagenome-genome-assembly--contig:-Day-2-25m-contig-17668_pt1 | contig 10632 bp, 12 predicted proteins | sample MGYA00260340_ERZ794900 | MGnify/ENA metagenome assembly ERZ794900 | reverse complement strand
CAACTTGAATGCGTGCAATTTCAAGCAAGGTATTAATTCGCTCTTCAACTGGTGTTGCGTCTGTCTGTTCGGCTAATTGCTTTTCAAAAAACTCAAGACGGGCAACTAATTGCTCTTCATTGGCGTATAAATCTTCGCCTTCTTCCGCATCAAAAATCTGCTCTTTATTTAAATATTTTCCCATTAGTAAAATGCCGCTTCTAAGCGATCCTCCCAATTTTCTGGCGTATTTTGATAATCTGGTTTCACGTCCATGCGGAAAAAACGCTCATCGGATGACTTTGAGACAGCTTTGAGAATAACCACCAACTCCTCGAAGTCATCAACTTGTGGGTTGGCAATCATTATTTCGCTAATTAGTAACATAATTGTCTATATTTAACAATAAATGCTTTGCATTTTACACCGCAAAGGTGAAAAAAGGCTGTGTGATAATAAGGCTATGGCGCCTTATTGCTTTTTCTTGGTAGGTTTTTTGGTTGCTTTGCTAGTTGCTTTTTTGGCAGTAGCTTTTTTAGGTGTGGCCTTTTTACGTTTTTTAGCTTTAGGCTTTAGTTTTCCAGAAATGGCTTTTTTACATTCCTCAATCGTTAAATCTGTCGGCTCTTTATCGCCAAATACTTTTTTAATGGTAATGTTTTTTTGACCCTTGCCACGTTTTTTACCATTCCAAATGTAGGGGCCAAAACGACCATTAAGAACTTGAATTTCAGAATCTTCAAAAGTTTTAATAATACGCTCAGCATCGAATTTTTCTTTTGCTGCGATTAGCTCTAATGCTGTTTCAAGGTCTACTTCTTCAGGCGTATGTTCTTTCAATGAAACATATTTTTTGCCGTATTGGATGTAGGGTCCGAATCGACCATAGTTGGCTTTGATAACGCCGTAGTCATCTGTTTCACCAACCGTACGAGGCATGTTAAATAATTCTAGCGCTTCATCCAAGTTAATGGTTTCAATATCTAGTGTGCCTCTAAGTGCAGCAAATACAGGCTTATCTTCATCGTCTTTATGGCCAATTTGTGCAAACGCGCCATAACGACCAAAGCGAACACTCACAGGCTTGCCCGATTTAGGATCTTCGCCCAATTCACGCATGCCGTGTGTTTCCTCTCTAGAAATATCTGCAGCCGCTTCAATTTGAGCATGGAACGGCTCATAAAAGTTTTTAACTACTTTTTTCCAAGGAACATTTTGCGTTGCAACTGTATCGAAATCAGACTCTAGTTTTGCAGTGAATTCATAATCGATGATGTTGCTAAAATTCTTAACTAAAAAATCGTTAAGCAAATAAGCAACATTGGTCGGAAACAGCTTGTTTTTCTCTGCACCTGTAGTTTCATTTGGTTTTGATTCAACCACATGACCATCTTGAATTTCGATCAGCTCATACTCACGCTCAAAACCTTCGCGCGTTTCCTTGCTGACATAATTTCGATCTTGAACTGTGGAAACCATTGTGGCAAAAGTAGACGGCCTACCAATACCCATCTCTTCAACTTTTTTAACCAGTGAGGCCTCGGTATATCTTGGCTTGGCACGAGAAAAACTTTCTCTCGCTGAAAAACTTGCTAGCGTTAGTTGTTCGCCTTCGTTTAAATCAGGCAACAGCTTATCATCTGCTGATAAATAATCATAAACCTTTAAAAAACCTGGGAAGGTAAGAATCTCGCCATTGGCTAAGAATAATTCTTCAGCATTAGAAGCTTTAATTTTAATTTGTGTTTTTTGCAGTTTGGCGTCGCTCATTTGCGAGGCTAAAGTACGCTTATAAATTAGACTATACAATCTCGCTGTTTGCTCATCTACGCCATAAATACCGGGCTTAGTAAGGTCCGTTGGACGAATCGCCTCATGCGCTTCTTGCGCGCCCGCGCCTTTGGTTTTAAAACGTCTTTCACTATGATACTCAGCGCCAAACTCTTGCTCAATAACTTTAGCCGCCGCCTCAATCGCAGTTTCAGATAGTGTAACTGAGTCAGTTCTCATGTAAGTGATCGAACCTTCACGATATAAATTTTGCGCAATAGTCATGGTTTGCTTGACTGAAAATCCTAGCTTTTGTGATGCTTCTTGTTGCAAAGTGGAGGTGATAAAAGGTGCTTTTGGTGAACGCTTAGATGGTTTTTTCTCAATAGAAGAAACGCTTAAATCAGCTGATAGAAGCTTGTTTGCAAATGCTAAAGCGTCTTCTTTTGAGTCAAAATCTCTATTAAGTTTAACCTCAACCACTTCACCGTTGTCGTTTACTAGTTCGGCTTTTACTTTGTAAGTAGAAAGAGAAACGTGCTGACTAATCTCTCTTTCTCTTTCTACTACAAGACGCATCACTGGAGACTGTACTCGTCCTGCTGATCGCGCGCCCGAGATTTTTCGCCAAAGTACTGGAGAAATTTCAAATCCAACCAATCGATCAATAATACGGCGAGCCTGTTGAGCGTCAACCAAATGATAATCTACTGTTCTTGGCTCGATGATAGCCTTGGTAATAGCGCCTTTAGTGATTTCATGGAAAACAATTCTAGGTGTATCCGTTGGCAGCTTAAGCGCTTCTAGCAAATGCCAGGCAATAGCTTCACCTTCGCGATCCTCATCCGTTGCTAGATATACTTTTTCTGCTGACTTTACCGCTTTTCTCAACTCGGCTACCACCTTCTTTTTATCAGCAGTTACTTCGTAAGTTGGCTCAAAATCATTTTCAATATCGATACCCATGTTTTTCTTTGGCATATCACGAATATGACCAACGCTAGACTTAACTACGTAGTCTTTGCCTAGAAATTTTTCAATGGTTTTTGCCTTGGCAGGGGACTCAACAATAACTAAATTTTTAGCCATTATTGTAAGGTGCGGTTTTCATCAAGAAATACAATAGACTCAAGCCACTGGTTTGATATCTCGCTGTCTGTACTATTACCTAGCACCATCATAACCACCCACTTAAGATCCTCTAAACCAATCTTTGCTTCACCTAGAGACATTACTTGTTCAATAATCATTTCACGCTGGTTAGCGTCAAGCTGTCCAATATTTTCCATGAACAATAAAAAGCCTCGCGCTTTAGCATCTAGTTTTTGTTGCTCGGCATCAGTATAAATACGCATGCTCGACTGATAGATAGTATCAAACGGCTTGATTTTGCCATCTTGTAAAGTGGCGATGTTTTCTAGCCAGCTAAGTGCCTTGTCAATACCAGCAACATCAAAACCTGCGTCTGATAAATGCGCTTTTAATTCAATATCATCAATTTCATGAGCGTTATTTTGCTCTGCCTCTTCAAAGAGATAGTCAAACATATAAGTTAAAACATCGAGAATATTATGTGTCATAGTAATTTATTTAATTAATACATAGCCTTGCGAGCTGGTTTTTTCAACTTCATTATCAAGCTCTAATAACAATAGCTCTTGTGTTACTACTTGTGTACTAAGCTTGGTTTTTTCAACCAACTGATCAACCGTCAAAGCGTCATAGCTGAGACATTTTAATACTTTAAACCCTGTTTTGTCCATCTCTTTTATTGATTGGTCAGTTTTTTGAGAAGATATGGTGTTCAATACTACCTCAGGCAGTTCGGCAATAATATCATCAATACTACTGGTTAATTTGGCACCTTGTTTAATTAAATTATGGCAGCCTTCTGCCAAAGGATTGTGAATTGAACTAGGAATTGCAAACACTTCTTTACCTTGTTCGGCAGCCAGCTTAGCAGTAATCATGGTGCCACTCTTAATACTCGCTTCAACCACTAGCGTGCCCAAACTCAAACCACTAATAATACGATTGCGTCTTGGAAAATTACTGGCAATCGGCGACGTCCCTATTGAAAATTCAGAAACAAGTGCGCCCTGCATGGAAATTTGATGTGCCAAAGATTTATGCTTAGCAGGGTAGATTCGATCCAATCCAGTACCACATACAGCAATGGTTTTTGCCTTAGCTTCAAGTGCGCCAATATGCGCTTTTGCATCAATTCCACTCGCCATGCCCGATGTGATAATCAAGCCTAACTTAGAGATCTCATTAGCAAATTGCGCCGCATTTTGCTTGCCCCCCGTACTTGGGTTGCGGCTACCTACAATAGCCAGCTGGGGCTGACCTAAACATGTGACGTCGCCCCTTACATAGAGTAGTGGTGGTGGATCAGTAATGGTTTTTAACTGGTCTGGGTAATACTCATCAATTAGCGTTAGAATATGGCAGTTTTCACCTTGCAGCCAATCAAGATCGGCTTGTATTAAAGATACATCAGCTGTTTCCAAGAAATCTAGCGTTTGCTTTCTAAACAAACCAGAGGAAACCCTATCGGCATGACTGGATGAAAAAACCTGTTGTGGTGATTCAAAATGTTTTAAGGCCTTATAAAATGTCTTAATGCCAAGATGTGGCGCCTTTAACAACAATAACCAATAAACCAAATCCATCAACACCCTTGCTTTAAATATTGAATGTTTACTATTGTAGCACTTTATTGCTACAATGGACTTTGTAAGTCATAGAATCTATATTCGTTACAGTTAATGCAAATCCTATTAAGTTATGGTAAAATTGCAAGATTTTATTGAGCGATATTCATTATGAAGCAAAAGAGAACCTTTCAGCCCAGTGTTATTAAACGTAAACGTAAACACGGTTTCAGATCAAGAATGAGCACTAAAGCAGGTCGCGCTATTATTAACGCACGCAGAAGAAAAGGGCGTAAGCGTTTAACGGCTTAATACCAATTTGTAGATGTCTTTTAGATTAACCCGCCAATCTAAAATATTAAAACCTAGCGAATATAAATCCATTTTTGATAATGGCAACATGTCTAGGGGAAAATATTGGCAGGTTATGGCTATTAAGACAGACACCACCAGAGCTAAGCTTGGACTTGCCATTTCTAAAAAAGTGCATCGTCTAGCGGTTGAAAGAAATCGCTTTAAACGCGTTGCACGCGAAACCTTTAGAGTGCAGCAAGCTGAGTTTAGAAATTGGGAATTTGTGGTTATGGCAAAACACGCTAAACCTGCAAAAAATGCCGATATTGCACAAGATTTACTAGCTTTATTAAATAAAGTAGTGGCTAAATAATGCGCTACTTATTACTAATTCCAATCAAGTTTTATCAGCTATTTATTAGCCCCCTACTTGGCTCTAATTGCAGGTTTCAACCAACTTGCTCACAATACGCCTATGATTCTGTGAAAGAGCATGGCTTCTTCAAAGGCTTTGCACTTGGTGCGAAGCGTATAGGAAAATGTCACCCATGGCATGAAGGTGGCTTTGATCCAGTGCCAAAAAAATAATTTAAATTTAATTAAATACTAATACCAATGAATAACCAAAAATTCTTCCTTATTATTGCGATCCTTCTCAGTCTTTTCCTACTTAAAGAGCAGTGGGATAGACAGCATGCTGTTGACGCCAATGGCAACTTAATTTACAAACAGCAGACTGAGCTAAAAACAGCAGATGCCACTAACCAGGCGCTAGACGTTCCAAGTGCTATTAGTACAAGTACAACGCCTGATGTTCCAGCTACCAAGGAGACTAACAGTGATGCATTCATCACGGTTAGTACAGATTTATTAACATTGGAAATTAGCCAGAAAGGTGGCACAATAACCAATGCGTGGCTAAATGATTACCCTATAGAGTTAGGATCAAAGGTCAGCTTTCAGCTATTAAGTGACAAAGATGGCGAACTATTCCAGGCTCAAAGTGGCTTGTTGCCAAGTGAACAGATGCCAACACACCATTCTCTCTTTAGTTCAGACCAGTCTCATTATCAAATGCAAGGCGACAGCCTAGTTGTGCCTTTAGTATGGAAGGGTGATAACGGAACAGTGGTTACTAAAAACTATCACTTTAACAAGGGTAGCTACATTGTTAATATGGACTACCAAGTAAGCAACAATTCAAACAATGCAATTGACGTCACTAGCTACACTCAATTAGCACGCAATGCATTAGATCAATCAAACATGATGATGCCTACCTACACTGGTGGTGCAAAATATGATGACCAAGAAGTCTATGAAAAGATAGAGTTTGACGAATTTAACGATCAGCCAAAAACTACTTCAAAAGGTGGCTGGATGGCTATGATCCAGCACTACTTCTTTGTTGCAATGATTCCAGAGGCGCAAAATACACATAGCTATTCTGCCAAAACCAGCAACGGAAAACACCTATTAACCATTGTTAATCCTGCCCAAAGAGTTGAGCCGGGAACGGCGTCAGTTTTAAAAAATAATGCACTATACATTGGCCCTAAAGAACAAAATATTATTAATGATCTAGCGCCGGGTTTGGACAAAACTGTTGATTATGGCATTTTATTCATTATTGCCAAGCCGCTTTCAGAAGTAATGAACTGGATTTACTCATTTGTTCAATCATGGGGTTATTCAATTATTATCTTAACCATTTTGATTAAACTGGCTTTTTACAAGCTTAGTGAAAAATCATACCGCTCAATGGCAGGCATGAGAAAACTCTCTCCAAGACTAGCAAAGCTTAAAGAAACTTACGGCGATGATAAGCAGAAAATGGGGCAAAAAACCATGGAGCTATACCGCCAGGAGAAGATTAACCCTGCCTCTGGTTGTTTGCCAATTTTGGTACAAATTCCAGTTTTTATCTCGCTATATTGGGTATTGCTAGAAATGGTTGAATTACGTCAAACGCCGTTTTGGTACTTGGTTGACCTTTCAGCGCCAGATCCATTCTACATCTTGCCGCTAATCATGGGCGCATCCATGTTTGTACAGCAAAAACTAAACCCGCCGCCGCCTGATCCAATGCAGGCGAAAATCATGATGACGCTACCATTTGTGTTTACGATTTTCTTCCTTTGGTTCCCATCTGGTTTGGTGCTTTACTGGGTAATAAACAACATCTTGTCAATTGCACAACAATGGTTTATTAATAAACGCATTAATGGCTAACATTGCCACTTCGGCAGATGACTACCAATTTTGGCGAGATGAAAAACTTGCCAATGCTGCCACCAGTATTGATGCTTGTCTAGTAGAGGTTAAAAACCCTAGCCAGTTGTCTGTTGCCGAAAAAGACAAAATCGTAATGCTGTGTCGTTATAACAACTTCGCATTGTTTCATGTCCCACAACAACAAAACTACGAATCCGCTTTGGTTGATTTCAATCAACAATTTAGCTTAAAGGCTTTTGATCAGCATCTGTATGTAAAAAACCAGGGTTTGGCACATATCACCCAAACGAATCAAAAAGATCAGGCTGAGTTTATCCCTTATACAGACCGTGCTATTGGCTGGCATACAGATGGTTATTACAATTCAGTAGAAAATAGAATTCGAGCATTCTCTCTATTTTGTGTCAATCCTGCTAAACAGGGTGGTGAAAATCAATGGATTGACCAGCAAATGGTATATCTATTATTAAGAGAAGAAAATCCTGCAATAATTGAGGCGTTAAGCCACCCACAGGCAATGAGCATTCCTGAGCATGTTGTCGATAATGTTGTTAGACGAAAAACCTCTACAGGGCCAATTTTCTTTATAGATGATATGACCAATCAATTATCTATGCGTTATACACAGCGCAAAAAGAATATTGATTTTCATGATTCAATTGAAATAAAACAAGCTGTTGAATGCCTGGATCAATTACTTGCTGATAATACTCAGTATCATTTTTCTCATACTATGAAAACCGGACAGGGGTTAATTTGCAATAACGTCCTACATAAGCGATCTTCATTTATCAATGATCAAGACAAGCCAAGGCTCATGTTAAGAGGGCGCTATTTTAACAGTATTCGTTAAACTGCTATAATTATCAGTATGATTGAAAACCATCGACTAGGTATAGCAACACAAATGCCTTCTGAAAACTTTAATGAACGTCCAGACAATGCTGAAATATCACTAATTGTTATTCACAATATATCTTTACCGCCATCTGAGTTTAACAATGCTTATATTGAAGATTTCTTTACCAATAAATTAGATGCCAGTAAACATAATTACTTTAAAACTCTTATAGGCGTCAAGGTATCTGCACACCTCTTAATTAAACGAGATGGAACCATTATCCAATTTGTAGATTTTGATAAGCGCGCCTGGCATGCTGGAGAGTCAACTTTTAACAACACCCCCAATTGCAATGACTATTCAATTGGGATTGAGCTAGAGGGCTCTAATCATATTGCCTACGAAACACAACAATACCAAGTGTTAAATAAAGTATTATCGATATTGAAGTCTCACTATCCAGTTGCCGATATTAAAGGTCATAGTGATATTTCACCTGGTAGAAAGACAGATCCAGGCCCAGCGTTTAAATGGAGTAAATTAACATGAAATTATTAAACAAAGCCTATCTAAGAGCTAAAAATATCAAACTAATTATCTTTGATGTGGATGGTGTGCTAACTGATGGTGGCTTGTATTTTTCTGATGAGGGTATTGAGCTTAAACGTTTTAACTCTCTTGATGGATTGGGCATTAAATTACTCAAACAAAACAACGTTGAGCCGGCAGTTATTAGTGCCAGAAATACGCCTAATGTTACCTACAGAATGAAAAATCTAGGCATTGAACATTTCTACCAGGGGCAAAATGATAAGCAAATAGCCTTTCAAGAGCTACTAGCCAAACTCTCGCTTAATTCAGATCAAGTTGCATATGTTGGAGATGATATTATTGACTTGCCTGTTATGCGTCATGTAGGCCTGCCAATTGCTGTTGCCAATGCACATGATCTTGTTAAAGACAATGCTTGTATTATTACTGACAAAAAAGGCGGTCACGGTGCAGTTAGAGAGGTGTGCGATTTCATTCTCAAGGCTCAAGATAATTATGACTCAGCTATGAGTGCCTATTTAACATGACTAAATTTCAACAGCTCTGCTTTGATGCACTAGTAGCACACGTGCCCAGTGGTTCTGTTATTAGCTATGCCGGTCTGGCCAAGTTAATCAACCACCCAAAAGCTTATCGAGCTGTTGGTACGGCGATGAATAAAAATCCTAATGCACCTAGCGTTCCATGCCATCGCGTAGTTAAGTCAACTGGAGAGCTGGGTGATTACGCTTTTGGCTTGTCTCTCAAACAAAAACGCCTTCAAGAAGAAGGCGTTAAAGTAATCAATAATAAAATTGTAGATTTTAAGAAAATCTGTATTTAAATCTTCTTGCCTCTCATTTTAGAGATCATTTGCAATTGAGCCATAGACTCAGCTAAGGCCGCTTGAGTTGCAGAAATATCTTGATCAGTGTCAGCATTAGCCATTGCTTCTTCCGCTCTTTGTTTCGCTTCTAATGCTTTAGATTCGTCTAGATCATTGGCGCGAATTGCCGTATCAGAAAAGATTGTAACAACAGAAGGCTGAACCTCAACAATTCCGCCAGAAACATAGATTGACTCCATGCCTTTTTCCGTTTCAACACGAACTTCTCCAGGACGCAATGTTGACAATAGCGGCAAATGCTGAGGATAAATTCCTAGCTCGCCATTACTACCAGGCGCAAATACACACTTAACTTCACCCGAATATAGGGATTCAGTGGCACTTACGATATCAACATGAATCATTGACATTTATGCTTTCTCCGCAGCTCTTTCACGAACTTCTGCAATAGAACCAGTCATATAAAACGCCTGCTCAGGAATATCATCAAGCTCACCATTAAGGATTGCCTGGAATCCTGAAATAGTATCTTTTAGAGAAACGTACTTACCAGGCGAGCCTGTAAATACTTCAGCAACAAAGAATGGCTGTGATAAGAAACGCTGAACTTTACGAGCACGTGATACGGCCTGCTTATCTTCTTCAGATAATTCATCCATACCAAGAATAGCAATAATATCTTTTAATTCTTTATAGCGCTGCAATACACCTTGTACGCCACGAGCAATATTGTAATGCTCTTCACCAACAATTAGTGGATCTAACTGACGAGATGTTGAATCAAGTGGATCTACCGCTGGGTAAATACCTAATTCAGCAACTTGACGAGATAGTACTACTGTTGCATCCAGGTGAGCAAATGTTGTGGCCGGTGACGGGTCAGTTAAGTCGTCCGCTGGTACATATACCGCCTGAATTGAAGTAATTGAGCCCTTCTTAGTAGAGGTAATACGCTCTTGTAATGCGCCCATTTCAGATGCTAAAGTTGGCTGGTAACCTACCGCTGAAGGCATACGGCCTAATAATGCTGATACTTCAGTACCGGCCAATGTGTAACGGTAAATGTTATCAATAAATAATAATACATCACGACCTTCATCACGGAATGCTTCCGCCATTGTTAAGCCCGTTAGTGCAACACGCAATCTATTTCCCGGTGGCTCATTCATTTGACCGTATACAAGAGATACTTTGTCTAGTACGTTTGATTCTTTCATCTCATGGTAGAAATCATTACCCTCACGAGTACGCTCACCAACACCAGCAAACACAGAGAAGCCTGAGTGCTCAATCGCAATGTTACGAATAAGCTCCATCATGTTTACTGTCTTTCCAACACCAGCACCACCAAATAAACCAACCTTACCGCCCTTAGCGAACGGACAAACTAAATCAATTACCTTAATACCTGTTTCTAGTAGTTCAGCAGCAGGAGCAAGCTCATCATAAGCAGGAGCAGAACGGTGAATTGCACTTCT
>ENA-UZXC01015573-UZXC01015573.1-metagenome-genome-assembly--contig:-Day-2-25m-contig-15573_pt1 | contig 10677 bp, 14 predicted proteins | sample MGYA00260340_ERZ794900 | MGnify/ENA metagenome assembly ERZ794900 | reverse complement strand
AACTGACGGGACTGGATGTCAAAGATGTGCGGTGGGATTTGCGGAGCGGAAACGCGAGTCGGTGGGGCACTCATGCCGTTGTACATCACCGGCTGACCTGGGTCGTTGGTGAGTTGCGATGCACGCACGCCTGCTTGATTTGGGATAAGCCACATCGGGTTGGACATGAGTCGAGCGGTGTCGAGCATGAACGAACGGAACAAGTTGTACTGAATCTGCGGGTCGATGAGCGGAAACAACTGCGGCATCCCGTACAACCAATCGGGGAACGGAGTCCACCGGCTGAGTGAAATGGGGAAGATGTCTTCGGGCGTTCGGGATTCAAACAACCAGCGGTCGTGGCACCAAACGCCGCAGCGCCCATCCTTAAAGTAGGTGTGCCACAACTCGACTCGGTCTGTATAAGACCGAATTGCGTCGTCTTGCTCTGTCTGAGAAACGGCAGGAACTTTAAGCAGGAACTCCCGATTGTCAGGGTATGCGTTAATAGCTTCGCTGCGGGTAACAATTCGCCTGGCTGCGCCCCAATCCGCCATCTCGACCGAAGCGTTCTCCGCCTCAAACAAAATGTCGTAAGGCCGGATTACTTCAGTGCAGACCTTTTCGCGACCAGGGTTCCAATATGTGAGCCATCCAACTGAACCACACGGGCTCATCCACTCTGCCGCCTTACGCATCTGCGAAGGCATCTTGTTCATTGTCCACCATGCACGAAGAGCGTACTTGTTGGTGACCTTTTTAATTTCGTCGTCGTAAGATGGATTCATTGCCGAGACAGTAACCTTTGGAAACTGAGCGGCAAAAGCTGCAACGCTGCTGCGGTAAATTGGCAGCATGCGATTAGAAACAGCAAGACCTTTGTCTCGACCCCGCTTGTCCCGGCTCTGAACCGAATAAGCGGAGTAGACGTTGTTACGAAGTTTTTGGTCGCCGTGAAGGAACGAGAGCCCTGCGTCCCAAATGGCAATGTGTGGCTGACGGTCCGTTCGGGCGGCACGCAAACGAGCAGACATGTCTTTCGGCAGTTTGCCAGACTCTGAGAGTTCTACCTCTGTGCGCTGCTCGTCTTGCTGCTGCATACCAACTCCCTACTGCATGCCGAGAGCGGCTCGGGCGGCATCTTTACGATCGTCTTCGTCATCTTCTTGGAGTTTTTTGCTGAGGTAGTCCATAAAACTACTAACCCCAGCACCCGCAATGGGCCCGCCCTTTGCAGTAGCGACCGCAGTGGCTATAGGGCGAAGCATTCCTGCCCCTGCTCCTACATAATCTGAGAGTGACTTAGAAGCGTCCTCGTGTTTCCCATAAGGACCTACAGGCATAAACGGGTTGCTTCGCATGTCAACTCCTACGATGGCGCAACCGAAGGTGCCATATCGTCTTCAGGTCCAGCACGACCGGGTGCCGATGGACGCTGCAAGGATTCGTCGGGGTTGACTTGCGGGTGCAAGACTGCCTCACGAACATCTCTCTTGGCAAGCAAAACGTCGCGCTCGATAGCGTCGAGGTTGTTTTCGTAAACAGCAAGTAGAGCGTTTGATGCTTGCGCTACAAGGTTTAGACCCCAAACTGGCACTCGCGTAATAATGTGAAAGCGACTCACTCGGCTTCCTCAATAGCATCGCGGATGAGCGGAACCATCGCTTGCTTCTTCACTCCAACAGGCCAATCGACGCCATGCTCTTTAGCAAGTGCGCGAAGCTCTGCCGACCCCATCCCCCATAACCCTCGACCCGGCTTCTTTGCCGGTTTTTTACGGGGTTTAGGTTTAGGGGCAACAGTCGGAGCCGGGGTTGTTACCGCAACCACCGGCTCCGACTTTGGTTTATCGCCACAGAGAACCAGCACAAGTTTGCCGTTCACGATGTTGAACCCGGCATAGACACCAATGTGTTTGTGTCCGAGCGCGCCGCCCAACTCCTTAAACTTTTCTCCACCGAGGAGATACTCCTCGATTGGGTAGAAGCCGTCAGGAAGTGAGATTCGCTTATATCGTGGTGTCGCCATGCTGGTGTCTCCTGCAGTGATGGTTCTTAGCTGGGCTCGAACTCGACCCACGCCTGGCAGTTACTCAAGACTCCACCCAGCAATTCAAGCCGGTCGCCTTTGGTAACAGCGTTGTAATCATCGTCAACCGTGTTTGACGAAATGACACCCTTGTTAGGAGCGCCATTAGCCGAAGTGTTGGTCGAAGCAATAGTATTGCCGTCCCCGTCTTTCAGCGTGACGACAGTAGAACCACCACCACCAGCGGTCATGTACGCCTTGAACCCGCGAACAAGCCCTGACACCGGGGCGTCAAAGTAGGTGCTTTTGCTCGACACAACAGCGACAGACTTCGAGGAAACACTACCAACAACGGTAGCTTCCTGCTGAGATCCGTATTGGGTGTCATAGAGTTGTACGATCTTACTCATGGTTTTTCTCCTTCCCCTCGATTAAACGAGGGCGATGCCGCAGATTGCGCCGTTGGCGTTAGGTCGGTCGCAGACCAACTGGTGAATGCCGTAGAACACGGTATCCGAACTGGTCGTCACGTCCGAGGACTTGAACAGCGGACCGCCGATAACACCCGACGCATCGCCACGCTTGATGATGTCGATCATCTTGCCGCCAACAGTCAGGATTTCCCAGCAAGCCTTGTTGATGCCGACGATCATGCCGTTGGGCATGTTCAGGCACTCTTTAGGCTCAAACCCAAGCATGCTGACAGTCTTGGGGCCAAGGTCCGCAGTTCCGGCAGCACCCTTCGTCTGGAACTCCAGAGTCACGGTCACAGCAGCGACGAGTCGCGTGATGACCAGCGGGTTGCAGAGGATGTGCGAGAACTGACCGGCGCGACCAGCAGCAATCTTCACGGTCTGGATGAGGTGACTCACCCGCGCCGCCGTAAAGCCCGTGCGCAAATGCGTGCCTGTGGTTGCCATAGTCAGACCCGTCGAGCGCAGACGGTCGTACTGCGCGGTCGAGCGGTCCTTGTCGCCCCACATGCCTGCAAACAGGTTGTGGAAGATGCCAGCCATCTCGTAGGAGGCGTCGCCAGGGTAGGGAGCGCCAGTCACCGGATCGATGCGACCGAACTGCGGGGTGCCGACCGGAACAGCGCCAACCGTAGTGGTGTCGTCCAACTCGACATTCACGGCGAAGCCGTCAGCGATGATGGTCGAATCCATCAGCACAGTTGATCCGTTGTTGTCAGACACAAGGCGCATGGTCAGCGTGCCTGCCAACTCGTCGCTTCCCGTCACGAACAGGTGCGAAGCGCCAGCAGCACCAGCGTCGGTGATGCCGTGACCGTTCTCAATCGCGGCGTAATCGTCAAGGCAACGCAGCGTGACCGGAACCCACGAAGAGACGGTAGCGAGAGTGGCTCCAACAAATCGAGAGTGGTCGCCGCTGTAGTCAAGAACGATTGGGGCAGACCACGCGACAACCGGAGCGGGAGGCGCAGCGGCGTTGGCGGTCACAATCGGGGAGATACGCTCGTTGATAAGCCCACGACTGGCGTTGCCGAAGATGGACACCTGGTCCAAGAACTCGCGGTTCTCCTCGAAGGCGCGGTTGATGCGACGCTTGATCTTGCTCTTGAGCAAGGACGAGTTGCCCTGCGAGAGAAAGCGCCAGGTGAAGCCGAGTTTGTCGATGTACTCGGAAACCGAGAACTTGACGACCTCGTCGTTCAGGCTGCGAGGCGTAGGCTGGTTTGCGCCTTCACCCTGGTAGCGACCGTGACCGGCACGCTTGACCGTCATCGGGTACTCGAAGTACGCGCCGTTGAAGGAGGCTTTCGACATCTCAAAGAGGTCGAGCACTTCCATGCCGTAGTTGAGGTGGTTGATGAAGTTGCCGAACTGACGCTCAAACAACTCTGCAACAACCGAAGCTGCGAAAGTCATGTTTGCCATGATGGATCTCCAGACCTAGCGTCTCGCGTCAAAAATTGCGTCGAGGTCGTCGTCAAGGTCTAGTTTAGGAATGCCTTTGCCGCGCCACTCGGGCGGTTTGTGCATTCCTGTTTTCTTTGCCGGGGCCTTCTTCCGAGAGCCGGTTGCGCGTTTTTCAACGGGCATGGCTTTCGGTGAGGCTTTCTTCGCGGACGCTGCTTCTTCCTTCGAGTAGCCTTTGGCGGCGAGATACTGATCAAACGCTATGCGTCGGTCAGCAACGTACTCGCTTAAATCCTCTCCACGCGCAGCGGCGTGCATGAGGTCTGTTCGGGCAATGTCGGGGTTGTCAGCGACGATTGAGTCGATGTCAGAGTTTAATGACGCCAATGCTTTCTCATGACGCGATTGTACGAAACTGCCCTCAAGGGCGTTGTTTCGCATTCGCTCACGAGCCATCATCTGCGCCATGCGAACCATGGACTCGGACTCAATTTCAGGGTCGATTCCAAGCTCGTCGAGCACTTCTTGGAACACAACCTCTTCACTGGCAACCACCTTCGTAGGCGACTGCTGCGTTTGCGGATGACTCTGCGCTGACTCTAAAGCCTTAATACGGGCTTCAAGTGCTGCGTTTTTCTCGCGCTCTTGGCGACGGGAGGCTCGCAACTTCTGAGTGTTCTTCCGATACCACGCTGGATCTCGGTCTTCCACTTCGGGCACTTCGTCTTCGGCTTCACCTTCGGACTCTTCAGGAACGCTCAGTTCCTCTTTGTCCTCCACCTCGGGCTCATCTTCTTCCAGAGTTTCAGGAGCCTCTTCTTCAGCATGAGCAACTGTCTGCTCTGCTTCTGGTTCGACTCCGTTTGCTCCATCTTCCGCTGAGTCCAAAGCCTCATCCCAATCGATAGGCTCAAGTGATGGTGCTGCCATTCCGCTCTCCTGCGCCCGTTCCCGGCGGCGACCCGTTATGTTGCACGGTGAGACACTTTGTCTCACTATGTCAAGTTATTCTACGCTATCTGTTAAAGAAAACGTCATTAACGTATAGATTATCGACACTTGAAGAAAGCGTTGATGTTAATCTATCTACTTGCTCTCGCTCTTCTTTTGAGTCGTCGTCAAAATGCTCGGTAGGGTCGTAGTCTCTTCCCTCTACTAATTGCCACTTTAAAATCTCCATCTCAGTTCGAGGGCGATGCGTTGTAGCCCCTTTGTGCTGGACGGCATGCTCAGGCTCAAGACCTACACAAGCGAGAGCAAATCCGAAGAGCGGGTCGTCGTAGCAACCAGGCGCAGCTTCGGGCTTGTGCGTTTCCGCGTTGTAGACAAAGTCGTTGACGGCGCGCTGCAGGCGCGGGCATTTGACTTCAATGCGACAGGTCTTGCCGCCAAGATACTGCAACATCTTGCCGAGGAGGATGCTTCGGGTTGCGACGTTGGTGCTGAAACCGATCTTCTCGGTGAGCGGATTGCCCACCTTGTCGTACGAAATCTTGCGCCACAGGTTCGGGTAGCCCGCCGTCTTGAGGTCGTCGATGGTGCTGAGTCCGTAGGTGTTGGACTCCCCGACGACGAGGGCGTTGTTCCACTTTGTCGCCATAGCGTAGACAAGTTCCGCAAACTGGTCAGGTGGCAATCGAACGATTGCGGACGCGACAATTTCGGGGCAGTCGTAGTTGTCAGACAGAACGTAGACTGCTTGGAAGTCACCTGTGTCGGAGCCGGAAGACGCGTCAAAACCGAGGAAATACCGCTTACCTTGCAACGGCGTGTCGAACTCCATGACGCCGGTTTCAAACGCGCCGACGTTAAAGTGCGCCTCGAAGACTCGACCTTCGGACACTGCGAATGCGAGGTCGGAAGTAAGAGGCCACTCCTGGTGAAATGACCGCCAGTCCCATTTGCCCGATGCTTTCTCTGCAAGTTTGTGCGCGGCAAAATTGACTTGGCGTCTTGTTAACCCGTGCTCAAGGGCAAGCTCATTGAGTTTGGCGAGGTCGTCTTTGTGGATATTGTCGGGCAGGGCGTCTTCGACGTAGGCAGGCTCGTGCGCCCACGAGAAGAACAACTTGGTCCAAGGCGACGAGGGGTTGACCCACATGCCGTGAAGGAAGCCCATGCCTCTAGCGGTGGTTTCGATGCAGGCGACAGCGCCTGTTGTAAGTGAGTCGAGTGTTGCGTTGAAGACTTTCTTTGGATCTCGGTACGCAGCCAACTCTGAGAAGTGCGCAAAGTATAGATCGCCGCCTCGAAACTTCTCGTCTTTGTCTGTGCCGACTCGGTAGCACCCGCCGTGAGGGAATCGTAGTTGAACAGTCGAGTTGCTGTCAGCACGAAAAGACCCGATCTTCATCCACACCGGCAACTTTCGGTAGGCAAATCGCGCCTTCTCAAAGATGTTCTGCACGGAGTCGGGCTGGTGAGCAATGGTGCCGCAGAACTTCTGCCGGAACATAGCAAGCCATAGCGCATACGCGGAAAGCACCGTTGACATTCCAAGCTTTCGGGCCTTGACGATGCACGTCCTGCCCGTGACCTCGATGTCGTCAATAACTTGCTCCTGCTCTTTGTTCATCTTGAACAGAGTCAGGCGATTGTGTCGATCCTTAATATAGTAGTAGCGTGGGCACCAGTAGAAAAAGTCGTCGGCGCATTTCGCCATCTCTTCTTCGATGGCTTGGGAGGCTTTGGATGCCTCTGCTGTAACATTAGGCTTTAGTTTCGGGGTCAGCGCCGACATCTTCTGGCGCTCCTTCGCTATCGGCTTGTGCTCCTTCTCGAAGACCGGGTACTCGTCCTTCTGCCTCGCCGTAAACTTTCGCTCCGCCGCTTTGTCCGCCGCTTCCTTCTCCGCTCTCCATTCCGAGATTGTCTTGTGTTTCGTTGGCGGCGTCTTCTTGATTGGCATTGTCGGCGTCTCCTCGGAAGACCCTGGCGGCACGAGCCTCGATGGCAAGTGCCTGCTCGCGAGCAATGGCTCCGCGCTTCTTCCCTAAACGCTTATACCGCGCCTTCGAGTTGCGCTGCATAGCTTTCGTTGATTTGGGGATGACCTTTGTAACCATTGTGATGAGATACTGGCGCAGATTGTCGATCTGCGCAGGGTCTTGGTCTGCCGAGAGGTCGTGCGCGTCGAGCCGGTTGTCGATGAGTTGATTTGATGCGCGGACGCCTGCAGCCCAGAACTTAAGCGCCTGTTTGCAATGTTTGCCCAAGTGTTTGGCAATGTCTTCGCGCTCGGCGGCGAGGAGGACTCCTTCAGCCTGCTCTAGCACGCGCTTCGCGGCGATAGAGGCAAGGTAGACCTGGGAGAACAACCAGTCCTCTTTGTCCTTCTTGTGCAACCGGAGTTGCGCTTCTCGACGCATGCCCTCGCATGCACGCACGGCTGCTCGATTAAGGATAACAATGCCTTCCTCGACGATAAGCGTGGCTTGGCCTGTGTGCTCGGGGAGTTCGTCTACAACTTCAGGCTCGACGATTTCTGCTTCAGGCACTGTTTCGACGGTCATGTCATCTCCTGCGAAAGCGCCCCGCCACCCCCGGAGAAAGCATGGAGGTGGCGAGGCTGGACGGCATCGGGGTCACAAGTCCCGTGAGTTAGCCGGCGTCAAAAAGGCACGTCGCTATCGTCATGAGGCGGCGCGCTCTGTAGATTTGGGTTTGTTCCGGTCCACGGCTTTTCATGCTGCGGGCGATCCTCGCGAGGCTTGCTGACGAAGACGAAGTCTCGCGCCTCTGCCTTGAGGTACATCTTCTCTTTGTACTCCTCGTTGTAGATGGAGCAACCGGTAAAGATGATTTGGTCGCCCTTGCGGTGGTGCTGTGCAGCAACTTCGCCCTTCTTGCCCCACAGACTGACTGAGAGCCAGGTGCTGACCTTGCGGTCGCCGAAGCCGTGAGTGGTGGCGACGCGGAACTCGGTGACGGAGTGCTGCCCTGCCTGCCGGGTTTCGGGGTCTGCGCCGAGGCGTCCGATTATCGTTGCGCTGATTGTCATTGACCTTCTCCTGATGTGCGCGCGTTGAGAGCCGCAAGACCCTCCTTGGCGCGCATGTGTGTTTGGGTGTGCTCGTTCCGTAGCGGGTCGCGTGGTGCGCCGGGAGGGAACTTGATGCGCTTGATGGGTTTTCGGGTCCGCTTCGCCGCAGCCCGTTTGTACTTATCTGAGCGCCAGGTCATAGCGAACCTCCGTCAAGAGAGACGCAGACACCGCCGACCGCGACGCACCGACTCTCGTCTATGCACGCCCACGAGGACTCGCAGTCCGCGTTTGTCTCCGCTGCGCAGCCGTGACTCGTAAGGGCGCAGAGCCCTTCTGTCGTGCAGTTGTGGGTGTCGCAGCCTACGTCGCTGATAGTCGCCGTTGTTGGTCGAGGTGACAGTTCGGCGCAGGCGGCAAGGCTGATGAGGGCAAGCGTGGCTATAGCGGCGTTCATTTGACGCCTTGCATCGCGCTCTTCATGAACTTGCAGCCTTGCTTGAAACCGAGAAGCCGACCGTGCGCCTCCGCAGCGTGGAAGGCTTCTTCCGGGATTCCCGGCGCTAGCGCGACTTTAGGCTTCGCGTCCTTGTAGGCTTGGAATTCGGCGCGGAGGTCTCGGAGTTCGTCGCAGTTTTTGCGCCATTCTGTCGAGGCGTCTTGCCTGCCTTTTCGGGCTAATTTTAATTGCTCAGTAAGCCGGTTGTTCTCCGCGCACATGCCGTTGAAGGTCTTGTTCGCCTCGCGGAGTTCGCGCAACTCGTCAGAGGATTGGGCAACTGCGTAGTTTGCGTTTTCCAAATCCTGCTGCGCGACGAGGAGGCCCTCTTGCAGACGCTCCTTCTCCCCGATCAACTCTTGGACGCGGGCGTTGAGGCGGCGGGTGTTGGTCTTCTCGTCGGTGCGTTCGTCTTGGCGTTCGTGCTGCAACTTCGCGATACGCTGCCGAAGGGCGGCAATCGTGGAGGCGTCATGATGGTCTGGCATGAGTTGCTTCTCCTCGCGCCCGAAGTGTGGGTGGCGCGTGTGTAGTATGCGCGTTTGCGCTGAACTTGCAAGGCTAGCGAGTGGGTAGCATTGCCTTTCGATACGCCTCTCGGGCTTGTTCTCTTATCTGCGCATTCCGACCTAACTGTGACGGGTGCTCCATTTGTCCAGCGAGCGCTGCGTTTCTGGTCGCGATAGCGGCTTCCAGGGCTCGGCGAAGTTTGTCAATGTCTGCTGGCGAGGGGGCGTCCCGCATTTGGATCTCCCCTCCTTGATGCCTGTCCGTCAACACATAAGCCGGGTCGCCTGTGTAGCCTCTACTCAGTGTTGCGTGGACCTTCCGCTGCGTCGGCTTTAGCAACCCGGTCGCCGCTCCTTGGTACTTCGCTGCGTCGATGTCTGCGATTCCCATGTCATTCATCCCGCTGGCAGCGTTTTGGAGCAATCGGTCGCGTGCTGGCCCGCCAGAATTCTGCATGTATTGCGGCGTGGGCGGTCCTTGGTTTATCGGGTTTGACCCGACGTATGCTTCGTACATTTTTTGTCCGCGATAGCCGGGAGGACTGTGCTTAATCGCTCCATGCATGTCCTTTCCGCGATTGAACACAGCAACGTCTTCAGCGCTCGGTTGTCCCGCAAGCTGCTTGAGAAAGTCCCCGAAGGACTTGGCTTCGACTCCCGGCCTTCGGGCATGCTCTGCCTGGGCTCTAGCAGTCTCAATAAGCATTTTACGAGCGACCTCTTCTCGGTCTGTCCTCGTTCGCTTCTTCTTGGGCATGACGCACCTCCGCAGTAAAGGTAGCAGATAGCAAGCTATTTAAGCCAGAACGAAGAACGCCTGTCCTTTCGAGTCTTGGTTATCGGCTGCGAGGCTTTCTGCGACTCGGCGAGAAGGTTGATTGCGGCTTGCAAAGCCCGACGATCTTTGTCGCTGTACGCTGCGCAGGAAAGCAAGTCCCGAAGCTGCTCGACGACCTCGTGCTTGGCGTTGATGTCTTGCCTGCGCCACTTTGCCGCCGCGTCGTTAAGTCTGTCGCGGGTCATGTCAACACCTCGTGGTACACGGCGTTGCCTGCGGTGGTGATGCGCCAGAACCCGCTCGACGACCCTTCGCACCGGGGCTTGAAGTAAACAAGCCCCTTGCGCTTGAGGTTCGATAGGGTCTGCTTGACCTTGACGCCCGACAGCCCCGACGCACGCCGCAGTTGCGAACTCGACAAAGCGCCTCCGGTGGCGAGGCAGGAGAGGATGTTGGACTCGTGCGTCCCCTCGTAAACCGACTTGTGCCGTCTATATATCATGCAATGCTCCTGGGTGGTTAGCCCGATTCGGGCGTTCCCCAGGATGCGAATGTTCTTGGTCTTGCGCAACCCCCGGAACGTAAAGGGTCTTTCTTGAACGCCCGTTTTCGGAACCTGCCGCAATCACAGAGGAACTCAACCTATTACACCGAACACCCCTAGATTGCCTCTCTACCCCCGCTTCACGCCCTGACCGGGCTCCAGCACTTCGTTTGGGAGCGTCCCGACTGCTCTCTATCAAGCAACCGTCAAGTAGCAACTCAGCGCCATGGCTCAGAAAACGCCCGCTCATCACGTAGCCGTCACGTAAATGTGAGTCGGTTTCAAAAATTAGAAAAAGGTTGGGGAGGGGTCATACTAACCACAAGCGCCCGCCCTTATGTCCGACGCCCCCGCCCGCCCCGCCTCATATGCCTGGCTGCCTAGGGTCCGCAGAATCAGCGTTCGTTAGAGTTCGTAGCGTTTACATCGATGGTGCGCCCTGCAGCCCTTGACCGGCTACGCACGCGCCCCCCCTGCC
>ENA-UZXC01014399-UZXC01014399.1-metagenome-genome-assembly--contig:-Day-2-25m-contig-14399_pt1 | contig 10681 bp, 9 predicted proteins | sample MGYA00260340_ERZ794900 | MGnify/ENA metagenome assembly ERZ794900 | reverse complement strand
CCTTGTACTCCATCAGGTCCTTCATTCCATATATCACTACCACCTAAAACTTCTGAATGATTGTCTAAAACTGTTTTAACTTCTTGTGCTAAAAATCCGTGTTTATTTGTGTTTTCGACATCATGTAGTCTAGTTTCTTGACCTTCTTCATAGCCTGGTAAATTAGTTGGTACATCTTTCTTTTTCTTCCAATCAAATGTAATTGGTCGTAAGTCATTTATAAATGATAATCCTGCTGTTGATGTTTGTATATTTTCTTTTAATCTTTGATCAGAACTTGAAGACCAGTTTGTGCTTCCTATTGCAACTGCTGTCCAAGAAGAAGTACCATGACCTATTGTTACCCATGTACTACCCCTACCTCTACATTGATATCCTAAATTTACAGTTCCATAAGAATTATATTCATCTGATCTAGCATCATGCCCAACATTTGTATTGTTATAAGCAGTAGTCCATTGGTAGCCTGCATTGTTTCCTATGGCTATATTTTTACTGCCTGTGCATGAAGTATAACTTGCATCTGAACCAATAATAATACAGTCAGAGCCAGTGCTATTACCCCTACCGCCACGATAACCTATTGCAATATTTCTTGAACCAGTTGTAGTTCGTATGCCTGCTTGATCGCCAAAGAAACAGTTCTCATCACCAGTTGTAACAGCAGTTCCTGCGCTAGAGCCTACTGCTGTATTTGAATAACCAGTATTTTGCGCTGTTAAAGCCGAAGCACCTATCGCAGTATTAGTAGAACCTGTTGTTTCAGCACCTAAAGCCCCGCTTCCTAAAGCTGTGTTGTTTATACCTGAAGTTATATTTCTTGCAGAAGCATTACCCACAAAAGTATTGTAATAGCCAGTATATGCTGAACCACTGTCAAGGCAGTAGTTTCCTATAGCAATCGTATCGTAACCAGTAGTTCCTTTATCAAATGCTTGATATCCTATTGCGATATTAGATGCACCTGATGTAATTCCTTTACCTGCTTGATACCCAATAGCTGTATTAGTTCCATTTGTATGAACGTCTGTTAAGGCTTTATATCCAATAGCAATTTGACCACTTTCAGAAGTAGCTGCAAGAAGTGCTTCATGCCCAATACCTATATTATTGCCTCCTGTAGTTATTGCTCCAAGTGCAGATTCTCCAACTGCTACATTGTTACTTCCAGAAGTAATAGCATCACCTGCTCCATAGCCAAGTGCATTATTACCATCTCCTGTAACTGCACCTGCCATAGCACTTCTACCTACTGCTGTATTTCTAGCTCCTGAAGTTAATCCTTTTAGGGATACATAACCAACCCCTGTATTATTATCGCCAGTTGCATTTTTAAGTGATTCTCTACCAATACCAACTGAATAACTTGTTGTCGTACCTATACTTCCTGCTTCTTCTCCAATAAATACATTGCGAACACCTGTTGTTAAAGCATTTGCTGCAGAGAATCCGACTGCGACATTATCATCCCCTGTCGTTAAAGCTGTTAAAGCAGCATAACCAACCGATGTATTATTTGCAGCTGTAGTACCACCACCTGCTGATGTTCCAACTGCGGTATTATATGAGCCTGTTGTTAATGCACCTAAAGCTCCTCCTCCTAGACCTGTGTTATTTGAACCTGTAGTAGCAGCACCCATAGCAGATTTACCAACAGAAGTATTACTAGCACCTGTAGTATTAGCATCTAAAGACTTATAACCAACAGAAGTATTATCAGCTCCTGTAGTATTAGCTGTTAATGCATCATAACCAATAGCAGTATTATTTGAAGCTGTTGTAGCTTCTGTTAGGGCTGAATACCCTATTGCTACATTATTTGCGCCAGTTGTAGTTGCATCTAAAGCATAAGAACCTACTGAAACATTGTTGCCCCCTGAAGTAAGTTCTCTACCTGCTCTATATCCAACGGAAACATTATATCCGCCTCCTGCTCCATTTTGTTGTGCTTGGTAACCAAGAGCAGTATTACCGTGTGTAGTTGTAATACTTGCTAAAGTATCTTTACCATATGCAACATTATTTGCTCCCGTTGTTAATGCTAGTAAAGATCCGAACCCCATTGCTGTGTTTCTATCTCCTTCTGTGAGTGCGGCAAAGACATCAACACCTACACCAGTATTATGATCTGCTGCATTTATTGTGCCTGTTGAATCATCACCAATCATTATTGAACCAGTACCGAAAGTTTTGTGTGTTGGTCCAGCCGAAACACTAGCAAAACTTAAAGTTCCGCTACCGTTTGTGCTAAGAACTTGACCACTAGAACCATCAGATACATTTAATTGATCAATCCCGATTTGGTTATCGTCTATATGTTGTGTAAGTACAGCATTATTTGCTATATGTATTGTTGCTACAGAACCAGTTGCAATTTCACTTGCTGCAACTTGATTAGCTGCGATCTGTGTACTTGTTACTGAGTTTCCTGCAAGTTCTACTGCGGAGACTGAATTTACTGCAAGTTTTGCATTTGTTACTTGGTCGTCTCCAATATGTATTGTATCAATCGAACCAGTAACTAACTCACTTGAATCTACTGAGTTGGCGGCAATCTCTGCTGAGCCAACTGCATTCGCTGCAATGGAAGTAGCTGTTACTGCATTTGCTCCTACGTCAGTAAGAGTTGTAATTTGATTTATAACTACTTCAATATTACCTGTTCCACTTGGTGGAGCTTCTGAGAAAGTAAGTGTTGTACCACTTACAGCATATGTTCCTTTTGGCTGATATACACCGCCAACATATACTTGCGTATTTTCTTCTTTTATCGGGTCTAGCGAGAGTGTAAATGCTGTTGTAGAAGCATTACCATTAAATGTGTCAACTGTTGAAGCTTTCCCCATTACAACACCACCAATTGTGTATGCTATAACTTTTGTGCTATTTGCTGGTGCAGTATCAAATGTAAGAGTTGTACTACTTACATTAAATGAATCTGCATTTTGGTATACACCGTCTATAAATACGATTAAGTCTGTGTCTGATCCTGGTGCTTTTGAAAGTGTAAATGCTGTTGTAGAGCCATCTCCATTAAATGAGTTATGATTAAATGCTCCACCTGTAGTTAAGTTTGCTAGATTATTTACTTCTACGCTTGTTCCGTTTGGTGGTGCGGCACTAAATGTTACTGTTGAGCCAGATGTTGAATAAGCTCCTTTTTCTTGATAAACACCATCTATAAATACCCAAGTTAAAGACTTTCATTTGTTAATTGTTGTTCCAGTATCAAAAGCCGTTGTTGATCCATTTCCAGAGCCTTCATAAACAGCAACAGTTTGATTTAAACCTATGCCGCCAGAACCTCCTCCACCAGAGATTGTCTGATTTGATACACCTGTAATTCTTCCTTGTGCATCTACTGTAATTTGTGGTGAAACAGTTGTAGAACCGTATGTTCCCGCTGTTACTGCTGTGTCTGCAAGTTTTGCTGCCGATACAGCGTCATCTGCTAGTTTTGCTGTTGTTATTGCTCCATCTGCTATTGTTGCAGTTCCGCTTGAAGCTGAAGTTATACGACCATCTGCATCAACTGTTATGTCCGTATTTGTGTAAGCACCTGCTGTTACTGCAGTGGCTGCAAGCTCACTTGCTCCAACTGCTCCAGTTGCTATGTGTGTTGCGGTTACAGCATTTGCTGATATTCCTGTTGTTCCTGTAATTGTAATAGTATCAGAACTAGCGTTTGTTGTAAGTGTAATTCCTGTTCCGCCTACAAGTGTTAATGTATCTGTTGAAGAATCTGCAACTACGCTGCTCTGTCCTGATATAGCAATAGTCTTAAAACTATCTGAGGCACTTCCGCCACCTGAAATAGTAGAAAAAGATAATGCACCACTACCATCAGTAATAAGTGCTTGACCGCTTGAACCATCAGTTACATTTAGTTGGTCAATACCTATTTGATTATCATCTATATGTCGAGTAAGAATACTATTTGATGCAATCTTTGTTCCGTCAATAGCGTTATCTGCAACATTAGCTGTAGCAATAGTATTTGCTGCTATTTGTGTTGTTGTAATTGTTGCATCAGCTATTTGGTCTGCTGTGACTTGATTATCGTCTATATGTCTAGTAAGAATACTATTTTGTGCAATCTTAGTGCCGTCAACAGCATTATCAGCGATATTTCCAGTTGCAATAGTATTTGCAGCTATTTGTGTTGTAGTAACTGTAGCATCTGCTATTTGGTCTGCTGTGACTTGATTATCGTCTATATGACGAGTAAGAATACTATTCTGTGCTATCTTTGTTCCATCTACTGCATTATCTGCTATATTTCCTGTTGCAATAGTGTTCTCTGCTATCTGATCTGTTGTTACTTGGTTATCGTCTATATGCTTAGTAAGAATACTATTTTGTGCAATCTTCGCTGAAGTTACTGCATTCGTTGCTATTTGAGCTGTTCCTACTTTGCCATCTGCTATTGCGTCTGAAACAGAGTAAGATGCTGAACCCATGTATCCATGACTGGAGCATTGATAGTATAAAACTTGAGGAGTGGATGTGCTGACAGCTATTTGAGTATATGCTCCAGAAGTACCTGGAGTACCATTTGTTGTAACACTTGTTGTGTATGCAGTTGTTTTATCTTCTTCTAAATAAAACCGTAGAGGATGTCCACTATTACTTGAATCTGCTTGATCAAATTTATATGTGTTTCCTGGTACAAGAAGTAAGAAAGGACTTTCTAAACCATCAATACTATAACCACTAGAACTACCTGTGCCGTTTTGCGGATGAGCGGCAGTCTTAGTAATAACTTTTACTTCATAAGTTTGTGTACCAAAGGCACTAATCCCCTGAGGGGCATATGTTAGTATTGAGTCTCCGCTTGCATTACCATCGACGTGTTTTCTTAAGAAAAACTTTCCGTCTTTAGTATTAATACCCATTTCTCCTAACGATAAGTTAGAAGTTGTAGGATTTGCACCAGCGGTATTTGAACGCTTTAATTGTATTGTAGCCATATTTATGGTTGCCCTGTCTTACTCTATATAGAGATTCCTTAGAATGTTCCTCCGTCAATGGAATTTGTCCATTCTACGTCGTTTCCAGAGGAGTTTAATTGTAATAAATAATTTGCACCACCTGAAGAAGCTGCTAATCGTTTGTATCCGCCATCTGAGGCTTTACCGATTACCAAGTCACCAAGTGCTGTTGTGGTGATATCACCTTTTAATTTGATTTCATCTGCAGTTACAGATAAAGTTACTGCGTCTGGAACTACATTAATTGTGTTACCAGATTTAGTTAAACCATTCCCTGCTGTTATTTGACCAGCACCTGAGAATTGTGTAAATGTTAAGTTTGTTGTATTTAGTGTAATTACATTATTTGTTGTAAGTACGTAACCTTGATCTCCATTAGCAGTACCTTCTTCTACCCATACAAACATACCTGAAGTAACTTCTGCACTTGCATTTGCATCAGTTGAACGAGCAGGTGTGCCACCTGAGGCAACCGCTACATAGATACCATTTTCAGAAGCAGTCGTTTGGTTTTTAAGAAGAACCCTATCGCCAGCTACAAGAGTAACTCCATCAATTGCATCACCAGCTTCTAGTCCTGAAGAACCCGCTGTTAATGAAACGTTTGCTGTTGAAGCTACATGCACTGAATCTTTAATATCAAGTGCTTGTTTTACTGCATCAACATATCCTTTTGTTACAAGAGTAAGTGCATTTTGTCCACTTCTATCGTCATAGCCTGAAGGAACTTTAACTGTACCTGTGCCATTTGGAGATAGTGTTATATCTCCGTTTGAGTTTGTGCTAGAAATTGTATTTGCATTGATGTTGATATTGTCGACATCTAAGTCTCCAGTAATATCTGTTGCAGCTGTAACTGCAAATGTTGTGCCATCAAATGTAAAGTTGGCGTCGTCTTCAATTTCACCTGAAGCGCCTGCAATAACAATTCTATTATTTGTTAAGTCTGATACTTTTAAAGTAGAGGCTGTTGTTGAGCCAACACCAAGTGAGCCACTGATATCTGCATTACCGTTAATATCAATAGTAGTTGCTGTAATGTCAACTTCTGTGTCTGCTGCGATTGCTAATGTGCCGTCTGAAGGAGAGGATACGCTTAGTGCGGAATCTCTGAATCGTAAAGCCATTGAGCTGTTGAGCATTAAAGCTGTGTCAGCAACGTGGGTTAAGGTTACATCATTATCAGCACCAAATCCTAAGACTGCTGAGTCGCTGTCAAGTTTAAGATCGTTACTAATATTTACTGATGTTGAAGCATTGATGTCAACAATCGGTGATGTAATTTCAATTTCTGTATCCGCATCTACATCTAATTGTCCGTCTGTGCTAGAGTTAATGCCGATTGCAGAATCTCTAAATTGTAGTGCCATAGCTGAATTAAGGCGTAAAGCTGCATCAGCAACATGTGTAAGTGTTACATCATCGTCAACACCAAAAGCAAGTACTTGCCCATCAGAGTTTAGAGAGACTGTCGGAGCAGTAATTTCTACTTCAACGTCTGCATTGATATCTAATTGACCATTTGCTGAGGAGTTTATGTTAAGTGCAGAATCTCTGAACTGTATTGCCATAGCTGCATTAAGTAATAACGCAGTATCTGCAACGTGTGTAAGTGTTACATCTCCATCTGCTCCAAAAGATACTACTTGTCCATCAGTATCAAATTGTACTGTTGGTGCTGTAATTTCTAATAATGTATCTGCATTGATGTCTAGTTGACCGTCTGCAGATGAACCGATAGTTAGTCCAGAATCTCTGAATTGGAAAATATTGTCGCTATTTAGAAGTAAACCAGTATCGGCAACATGAGTTAAGTTAACTTCTGAATCTGCTCCAAAGTTTAAGACTGCTGCATCTGAAAGTAAAGATACATCGTCTGCGAATGTAGTGTCTTGTCCGACTACTATCTTTTCGCTGGAATTTGTTGTTACGAATTTTAAGTAAGAAGTTGTGCCTTCTTTAATATCAAGAGAAGCTGCGTTGTTGTCAATAATTGACATTACGTTTGCTTGTGCATCTAAATCTATTGTGCCGCCATGAGTAATAATTAAATTACCTGTAGGAGCAATAGTAAGAGTACCACTTGATGTAGAAATAGTGTTACTAGAACCAGTAACTACAATGTTACCACTTAGTAATTCGTTTATCTTTTTATTGGAGTCAACAATTAATGCTGAACTCGCTGTGTTCGTACCATGTACATGGTCGAGCATATCGGTAAAATATTTACCACCGATTATTAGATTACTGCCATCGGCAGGATTACCTACAAATAATCTGGAACCAGCACCACCTTGTGCGCCCGCTCCACCTGTATAAGCTAACTCACCAGCAGTAAGGCTGCCTGGAGCCGAAGTGCCTGTGGATCTTTTTATCTTAATTGTTGTTGCCATTTTATTTTCCTAATGAAGCCTTTTAGAAGCTTCCCGCATCTACTGTTTCCATGTCGCCTGTCGCTTGTGCTAATGGTACGAACTGAAAAACGTTGGATGATGTTTCTCTGTAAACTTTGAGTTGATTGTCATTCAAATCGTAAAAGAAGTCTCCCTCTGATAAATTTGTTGTTGATGCACTTGGTACATCATTACCTCTAAAAAACTGATCTGCTAATTGTTCCAATGCATCTTGTACATTCGTAGCAGTTATAACATTATGAGGTGTAAATGTTAAGTTAGCAGCATTGGTTGATGCATCAGTGGGTGAGATTGCACTCACGCTTACGCTTGTTACATCTTCGACTACTGTAATTGTTGTTGTCATTTAAAATGTACTCCCTTCTAATGTATCCATGTCTCCCTCTGCTTGAAGAAGAATTTGCCACGTTCCGTCTCTATAAACCTTTAACTGATTTGTGTTTGTGTTGTAAAATAAATCACCCTCATCAAGATACGTTTCACTACTTGTTGTAGGGTCTGTGTCTCCTCTTGAAAATTGAGATTCTAATTGTTCTATTGCGTCTTGTACATTTGCTACTGATATTGTATTGTGTGTATCGCTGATTACATCACTTGCTACAGATGCACGAAAATATTGTTCTACTTGTATTGTTTGTGAAGTTGTCGTAATGTTTGCAATTACATCATTGAGCGCGCTCTCCGTAATAGAAATTGTAGGATGAGCTGCAATAACATCTGTTCTTGCAAGTCTATTTTGCCCTATACGGCTCATCTTGTTACTTCACCAGCGACAGTAGCTGTTCCTTGTATAAGTCTTTGAGAGGTGGTACTTGTATATAACTCTAAGTCATAGTAATACTGTCCAACATCTATATCGTCTGTTAGTGTATTTGCAAGTGCCATAGTCAGTATTCCACTACTAGCATTTGATATTGTACAAGTGAACGTAGCTGTAAGAGTACTAGAATCGATTGTGGGGCGCATCTGTGCGCGTGCACTAAAGCCTGTAAGGTTTTTTGCGGAGCCATCTTCCTGTACAGTAAGCTGTAGCGAGAAATCTGATCCCTGATCGATTTTTATGTTGTAATTACCAGCACTCATGGTTATTTCTTATACCTCCAATGAATTAATTATACCAAAAAATAACACCTGATGTCAAGGATTATTTTTGGAATGTGAAATCGTTACCCTTTACCCTTTGGGATATTTATCTTTTACTGCTTTTATAGATAAGTACCATTCTCCAGTTTTTGCGGTTTCTCCAAACTTACCAGCATCTATATCTCTCCATAATGCGTCAAGCTGGTCTCCAATATATGGAAAATAATCAATTCTTTTCATAGCATGTGTTTGTTCGCTATATTCTAAATCTATATTCATAGTGTTCTCCTTTTTACGAAAATTTTATAAACTACTTCGAAGTATTTGTCTTTTGTAAATACTACTCTCCATTCTCCTGCTGTCGTTGCTGTAAGAGTAAGAGTCCCGCTTGCATCCATTGTACCAGATATTACTCCACTGATTGCTATTACTGTTCCTTGCGGTACATTTGAAAAAGTAAACTGTTGGTCAATTTCTTTTTCCATAGAATCTAAAGTTATACCTAGTTCAGTTTTTCGAACTACTGCATCTTCTGCATCATTTACATAATAGTGAGAAGTAGGTGTATCATCTACATCTACTACTAAAGTTGATAGTCCTGTTCCTTCTTGTGCTGAAATAGTTGCCGAATCGGCTTGTCCATTTAATACCATTTCAATCTCTTTGTCAGAGTTATAAAAAACTGTATACTGACTCATAAAAATACTCCTTTGTCTGCTCCGTCTGTTATTACATAAGCGTAATAAATATTTACGCCATTAAATTTTGTGTGTGTTGTTGATCCTAGTAGTGTGGATTGCCCTGTTGCTCCACATTCCATACTTGCAATATATAAATAAGTTGTATCTACTTCGGCTTTTAATCCCATTCCAATTTCATTATTAGCATAGTAGGCTCCTCCTCCAAAACTAAACTGAAAGTTTTGAAAATTAGAACAAGAATGCCCCATATTGTAAGTACGTACTGATTTTGAACTTGATAAATCTCCTCCATAACTCCATCTTATAAATAAAAGAGGTTTATAGCTTAATCCATGTGATACTCTTACAACATGTGAAGCTGAAGAAGCTCCTGTATAAATAGCTTTAGCCTCATCGTATGTTAAGTCTCCTGTAGTGCGGGGGCTAAGTATTCCTTGTCCATATCCAACAACTTTGGGACTTTCAATAGCATTTGAATCAAAACCCATTCCACCAGTAGTACTAGTGCTTGTTACATCAACTCCTGGTCTTGAAACAAATAATCCAAAATTACTACCTCGTTTTCCAACAAGTAATCTTTTTGCCATTAGAATATATCTCCGATTGCTGCAAATTTATAGTCTGATGAAACGTTTGAATTTGTTAGTCCTGAGTTTGTAAAGCTTGCAGGTTTAGTTACTGTAGTACTTGTAGCTCCTCCAGTTGAGGTAGCAAGGGGTACATAGCCTGTACCTTCTGTTTGAAATATAACTAATTTACTGTAATCATTGTCTGGAACTGAGATAGTAGGAGTTGCTGAAGCTCCGACTCCAGTTACTGTAGCTGTATCTGCCGTTGTATTTGCACTTGTATTTCCGATAGGTGTAAATTGTAAATATTCATCAATACTTGAATTTGTAGAAAACATTAATTTATCTTCATGTAAACTTGTATCACTTACATCAAATCCTGCTTTTGAGATAAATAATCCAAATTGACTTCCTCTTTTTCCTAATAAAACTCTTTTTGCCATTTTAAAATCCCATATATGTTGAAGTCATATACCCATACCCGCAAGGTATACGAAATACTCCTACTTTTACATTTGTTGGAGGATTGCCTCCCATACGACCTTTGTCTAGTGTATAATACCAACTGCCACTTGTATCTCCATAAATAAATCTACTATTTAATGATTCTCCATTTGCTTTTCTATATTCAAGTCTTTTTGCATATCCTCCTGCTGTGTTTGATGAATAAGTTTGATTTGGAGTATTCGCAGGTGCAAAATATCTTAAATTTGTTCCATGATCTAATGCGTTTGCTGTAAAAGTAACAGGAAATCCTGCATGACGAGTACTGTTAATAGGAGAAGGGTCTCCTAAGTTTGTATCTGCTCCTGAATTAAATGCAAACATATCTAATCGTTCTTGTGCTCTTTGAGTTATGGAAGTCCCTGTTAATACTGAATCATCTGAAAGTGTTGTTGTTCCATTTGAGTCTGCTACTCTAT
>ENA-UZXC01001956-UZXC01001956.1-metagenome-genome-assembly--contig:-Day-2-25m-contig-1956_pt1 | contig 10687 bp, 15 predicted proteins | sample MGYA00260340_ERZ794900 | MGnify/ENA metagenome assembly ERZ794900 | reverse complement strand
AAAAATACTTTTATCCTATAAAATCCTACCTACAAATGCAACCATAAAAATCTCCAGTACCATTATTCATCATATGAGCGTTAATAGGAGAATCAGCATAAGTGGTAAATTCTATTCTTATAATATTGCAAAGATCAAAACAATCGACTTCGGCGAATAACTTTATATGTTCAAGCATGGCTTTGGTTACAGGAATTAAACTATAAACCCCATCATTAAGAATGATTAAATCCATTCTCTCAATTCCTCACCCATTATTTCTGTAGCTATATTAATCTTCTTTCTCAATGCTTTTCTAATCTTTTCATCTACAGTTTTTGGTGCTATAAGGTCGATATATGTTACCGACTTCTTTTGACCTATTCTGTGTGCTCTGTCTTCTGACTGTAGTCTTTTTTCTAAATCATATCCATTAGAATAGTAAATCATATTATTAGCAGCAGTTAATGTAATTCCATATCCACCGGTTTGGGGATTACCAACAAAGAATCGCGCATCGGATTCTGGGTCCTGGAATCTTTCGATATTTTTCTGCCTTGTTTCTGCCGGAATCGCGCCATAATATTGTACTATAGAGCTTTCACCATATTTTTTAGCAATAGCTTTAACTATTTGTTTAATATCATATACATAATTAGCCCAAATAATTACTTTACCTTCAACCTCTTCTAATAGTTCTAGTAATGAAGACATACGATTATTCTTTATTTCTGTAATACTATCATCATCATTTTTAAGGTGTCCACACGTGATCTGGTGCAAACGCATCAATTGTGTCAATACGTGGGGCGCTGTAGCCATTTTACCTTTCAGAGAAGCGAGGGCCGCGGATTTCATAGTAGAATATATCTGTTGCTGTTCATCAGTTAATTCTACCTCTCTTTGTATATAAGTCTTTGGGGGTAGGTCCAGACAATCTTCTTTTAATACTCTATAAGAAAAAGGTTTTAATTTTTCTGATAATTCACCTAGTTTTTTATAACCACCTACAATTTGTACTCTACGTCCACCAAAGTTACGATCTAGCATTGTTGCATATCTATTTCTAAATGCATAATAGCTATCAAACCCTAGTAAAAAACTGTCAAGAAAACCACACTGTGTATATAAGTCTAATGGTGATTTAGTTACAGGAGAACCTGTAAGGATTCTTTTATATTTAGCAAGTAAACCTAATGCAAGAATAGCTTTAGTTCTTTTAGCAGAAGGATTTTTAATAGTAGTGCTCTCATCAATAGCCATTAATGTATTATGGCAATTAAGAAACTTTGTGGCAAACTCAAGGCCTTTCTTTGTCGAAAATGCTTCTACATTCATTACAAGGATGTGAAGGTCTATGTCTACTTTAAATAATTGCTGATACTCTTTATCCTTTGTTTTAGATGTAGTCGCAGTCCATAGTACCGTTTTATGATCTATATGGCTAGGTAAATGTTCTGGAATTTCACCTGAAAACCAGTTTCTATAAACACCTTTTGGTGCTATAATTAACGCCGCATTTATTTTACCTTTATCATATAGCATAGCTATATTATCTACTAACACTTTTGATTTACCTGTACCCATTTCCATAAAGTATGCATACTCCTTTTTATCCCACGATTTTTCTAACGCAGTAATTTGATGGTCGTATGGTTTTGTTTTAAATTTATAATTCATAATTTTTTTCTTCTTTCTAGTTGACAATTATATAAACACTACTATATAAGATGTCAAGAAGTAAGAAATGAAAAATAAAATATTTGAGTTATATAAACCAGATTCATTAGCTAGTTTTTTAGAATTTTCTAAAACTAATCCTAAAGAAAAATTTGTTTATGTNNATTCAACAACCACCACCTAATATAAATATATTAAGTGCGTCTGATTTTGGTTATCTTGTAATATGCTTACCCAATAGGGACCAAGCAATATTTTCTACTGCACCTTATGTGCAGAAGATGAGAAAAAATTTACAAGACTTTCGTAAAGAAGATTATTTACTTGCTGTAGGAGATCCTGTAATAATAGGTATCTCAACTTGGCTAGTAGGTGAAACTACAAACGGACAGTTCAATATGTTGAAGTGGGATAAACGTGAATATAGATACTATCCATTAGAAGTGGACGGATATCAGAAAGGATAAAAATGAGTGAAGTAAGAAATATGATGCTAGAAGATTCAAAAGATCTTTTAGATAATGTAGAAGTATCAACTGTTGCACAAGAATGTGTAAAGTTAAAAAATAAAGAGGATGAGATTGCATCGTTAGAGGAGCAACTCAAAACTAAAAAAGCAGAGGCTGATGATATCAGTTCTCGTGTAATACCAGAATTATTAGCAGAACAAGGATTATCAGAAATTAAATTAGCTGATGGATCTAAAGTAGCTGTTAAAAAAGAATTTAGGTGCACTCTTCCAAAAGATGATTTGAAGAGACAAGCGGCCTATGAATGGCTTCGACAACAAGGGTTGGGAGATATTATTAAAAACAATGTCTTTGTAACTTTTGGTAAAGGAGAAGATGACAAGGCGAAACAATTGTTGGACCTTGCGGCAGAAAATGGGTATGAGCCACAGCAGAAATCTGATGTAGCTTGGATGACATTAACTGCCCTATTCAGAGAGCGTATCGAGTCCGGGCTTGATATGCCTTCTGATGTCTTTAGTACTTGGATTAAAGACAAAACTAAAATAACTCGGAAATAATGGAGAAAAATAATGAGTAATGAAGTAATGAAAAAAGATACTGGATCACTTGCCTTGTTTGGTGATGATGCAGCTAAAGGTTTCGAGAACATGACACAAGACGATATGGCTTTGCCTTTTGTCAGAATCTTGGGACAATTATCACCGCAGGTAACTGATGGTGATGCAAAGTATATAGATGGTGCCAAACCTGGTATGATTTATAATACTGTTACCAGCGAATTATTCGATGGTAAAAAAGGTATCAAGGTTATTCCTTGCTACTATAAAAAAGATTATCCAGAATGGTCGGATAGAGGGGATGGTCCTGGTGCTCCAGTGGCTGTGCATCTACCGAACAGTGCGGTAATTGCAACAGGTAAGAGAGATGGTTCGAAGATTAGATTGCCAAATGGTAATTATCTTGAAGAAACTGCATCTTACTATGTAATGATTGCGACAAAAACAGGTGGTTATACTCCTGCTTTGATCACAATGAAATCAACTCAATTAAATGTCAGTAAAAAATGGAATTCTATGATGAAAACCATACAAATTGCTGATGGCAAGGGTGGATTTGCTATCCCTCCTATGCATGGAGTTGTGTATAATCTGGCATCTACGCTACAAAAGAACGACAAAGGTTCTTGGTACGGCTGGGTTGTTACACAGGACAGAATTATGGGACAAGAAGACAAGACTTTGTATTTAAGTGCAAAGGATTTTGCCGGAAATGTATCCAAAGGGAGTGTTCAAACAAAAGCTGATGTAGAAGAGAAAGTATCGGATTCAACTCCGTACTAAATAAATATAGGGGGAAGGCAACTTCCCCCTTTACAAAGAATTGAGAAATGATAATGGATAAATTTAAATCAATATTTTTAGGATTAGAGATCGCTTATGGACAATACCAACCCGGTGAGCGAGGAGAGAACGGAAAACAAAAAGGTAAAGCTTTTATTGTTAGGGGGGACGTTACCGACTCTTTATGGTCAAACCACCTTGAGGGCAAAGGTGCAGCGCTCGGCATCATTCCTATTACTGAAGACAACAGTTGTCGCTGGGGGTGTATTGATATTGATGAATATAACTTTGACCATCTTGGCCTCATTAAAAACATTAGGAATAATAAATTACCCTTAATAGTCTGCCGATCTAAATCTGGTGGAGCACATGTATTTTTATTTACAAAAGAAAATATTCCAGCATCGTTGATGCAATCAAAATTAAAAGAAATGTCAATCATACTTGGGTATGAGGGATCAGAAATATTTCCAAAACAAACAGAAATTCTAGTGGAACGTGGGGACACTGGAAACTTTTTAAATCTACCCTACTTCAATCAAATGAAAGGACTGCGTTATGCTATCGACGATAATGGCTCCGGTTGTACACTTGAGGAATTTTATCAGCTCTATGATAAGTTTTCTTTACGAATGGATCAGGTGGAACAAATTAAAACGGAAGAGAAAAAAATAGAAGAAGCATTTCCTGGTGGTCCTCCTTGTTTAAACAAATTGGCATCAATTGGTTTTGGGGAGGGCTCTAGAAATAATGCACTCTTTAATATAGCAGTTTATTATAAACAATCTAAACCAGATACTTGGGAAGATGAGATTGTAAAAGCAAATATGAAATTTATGGAACCACCATTAAGTAATAGTGAGGTTCAACAATTAATTAAATCAGTAAACAGAAAAGGTTATGACAAATATAGATGTAAAGATGCACCTATCAACGCAGTATGTCAATCTGGTTTATGTAGAACAAAAAGATTTGGTGTAGGGTTTGGAGAAGAAGAAATGCCTATACTTGGAAGTCTTACAAAGTATGCATCAAAACCACCAGAATGGTTTTTAGATGTAGATAAAAAAAGAATACAATTAAAATCAGAACAACTTTACAGTCCAAACTTATTTGCGTTAGCGTGTTTAGATCAAGCAAATTTAGTAGTACCTATACCTAAACCTAAAGATTGGAAACAACATTTTTTAAAACCTATGATGACAGGTTTACAAGAAGTGGAACCTTTAGAATCTTTGGACCCAGTTAATGAACTTACAGGACTCTTACAAGATTGGACAACTAATAGACAGTCAGCAAGAACTGTAGATGATGTGTTTAATAAACTACCATACACTGATGAGAAAAGAGAATTTACATATTTTAGAATGGAAGACTTTTATAATTTTTGTAAACGAAATCATTGGGAAAAAGATAAGAATCAAACAGGTAATTTAATAAAACAATTAGATGCATTTGTAGGAGAAGAAAGAGTTCGTATTAAAAAACAACAACCAAGACTTATNNAAGCCTATAATCGAGAATTAAAAAGAAAATTAAAAAATTATGAAAACAATAATACTAGGACCACCTGGAACGGGAAAGACAACAACTCTGTTGAATCTAGTCGATCAGTTCATACAGGACGGCGTTAGACCAAAACAGATAGGTTATTTTTCCTTCACTAAAAAAGCTGCAACGGAAGCAGCAACGAGGGCCGCGGATAAATTCGGTTTGGATATAGATAATGATTTAACTTACTTTAGAACACTTCATTCATATGCATTTAATCAAGTAGGAATGACCAGAGAAAAAATGATGGGTCCAAATGATTATAAAGAGTTTGGTGAAAAATGTGGCATACCAATTAAGGTGGCAAAATTTTCTGAAGGTGATGGTACATTTAATTCTGATAATGAATACCTAACAATAATAAATACTGCAGCTGTAAAGAGAATAGACTTATTAGATTATTATGATTCAAGAAAAAATATATTAGACATAGAAAGAAATACCTTATTTTTATTAGCAGAAGAACTTAAAAGATTTAAACAAGAAAAAGGTCTCAAAGACTTTAATGATTTACTGGAAGATTTTATTGCAAAAGAAAAACAAAATAAATTTGAAGTATTGTTTATAGATGAGGCACAAGACTTATCATTACTACAATGGGAAATGGTAAGAAAGATTTGGGCAAGAGCAGAAAAAACTTACATTGCAGGTGATGATGACCAAGCAATATTTAAATGGGCGGGTGCAGATGTAGATCACTTCATTGCACTTAAAGAAGAAGTAGACGATATTCAAACATTAGATCAGTCTTACCGGATTCCTGGAGGACCTATACACGAATTATCACAAAAGATTATTGGTCAAGTACAAAATAGATTTGATAAAAATTATAAACCTAGAGAAGAACACGGAGTCTTAAAAAGATATTCTGATATTACACAAGTAGATATGAGTGAGGGAAATTGGTTAGTGTTATCTTCTGCAAATCATTTTTTAGATTCAGTAAAAGAAGTATGTGAACTGCGAGGTTGGTACTATCAATTTAAAGGACGAAACTCTATACCATTAAAACTATTATTAGCATTAAACAATTGGGAATCGTGGCGTAAGGGTGCCCAATTAAATCACCTGGAGATAAAAAATATATATGAGTACCTTGGATCAAATGTATTAGAAGGATTTAGAAAAGGTAAAACATTACACGCAGATGATAAATATTTAATGAGAGATTGTAGAGCTGAACACGGTTTGGTTATAGACAGTGTATGGTATGAAGCATTTGAAGGACTAGATTCTATGACAGAGAATTACATTCGTAACATGAGGGCGAATGGTGAGACGTTAAATAAAAATCCTCGTATAATAATGTCAACAATACACGGAGCAAAAGGAGGAGAAGCTGACAAAGTTTTATTGATGCAAGACATCACAAACGCGGCACTCGAAACATTTAGTTATGATCCAGATGAATTACATAGATTATTTTATACTGGAGCGACGAGAGCGAAGCGTGAATTGCACGTCTTGGACCCAAGAGATTTTGATCGGGCTTATATACTATGAAAATACAAATAACAGAAAATATTAAAGAACATGCAAGTTTAATTACTAAACATAAAAATTTTGGTAATAGAGCCGCAGGCTTTAACGGAAACACACAAAAACAAACAACAGGTATTATTGGAGAATTAATAATTTATAAAATATTAGGATTACCTTTTCCTACTTATAAAGATTTTAGTCCTTCAGATATAGATATAAATGGAAATAAAATAGATATTAAAACAAGAAGATCTAGTAATTCTTTTATGAGACCTGGCTGGGTACATAATTTAGTTGGACATCAACTGTCTCATTTAGTCCCGTTTGTTTTATTTAATAATTATAATGCAGGAGCAAGTATGATGGAAATTGATGGATGGCTTCCTAAACAAACTATTCTTGATAATAGAAATAAATGGGCTAAAGCGGAAGGCAGTTCATCTCAAAGAGATGATGGTACAAGGTTAACAATGCAAACTAATAATATTGAAATACCTACCGAAGCAGTTATTAAAATTAACACTGTTGAAGATATAAACAATATAGGAAAAAAAATATGAACTGCTGGCACTGTGGCACTGAATTAATTTGGGGTGGGGATCACGACACTGAAGATAATGAGGATTATGATATAGTTAGTAACTTATCGTGTCCTAAATGTCATTCAGCTGTAGATGTTTGGCATCCATCGGAAAAATTAATAAAAGAATATAAAGATTATGAGGAGAAAAAAAATGCCCTATAAAGACAAAGAAAAAGAAAGACAAAATCAAAAAAAAAGATCGGAAAGATATCGAAAAAAACATAGAGAACGTATTAAAGCTCGTACCCGAGAATTGTATGCTCTCAATATAAAAGAAAAACGTAAAAAAGCTCGAGAATGGTACTGGAAAAATAGAGAAAAAGAACTAGAACGTCAAAAAAAAAATCGTATGAGACCAGAAGTTAAAGAAAGACAAAGACTTTATGATTTAAAAACTAAAAAGCAATATTATGTTAATAACAGAGAAAAAATTTTAAAGAAAAAAGCGATACACGCTAAAAAACCTAAAGAAATTGAACGTAAAAAAAAATATAATAAAATATATCGTGCAGACAATTTGGAAAAAATTCAAAAATGGAATACTGCATATATAAGAAAAAGATATGCAACAGATTTAAATTATAAATTAAAAAAAGTATTAAGATCAAGAATGAATATGGCTTTAAGACATAATTGGAAAGCCGCAAGCACTACAAAACTTTTAGGGGCTTCTATCCCTGCAATTTGGAATCATTTAGAAAAACAGTTTCAACCTGGAATGACACGAAAAAATCATAGGTTATGGCATATAGATCATATTAAACCTTGTAAACTTTTTGATCTTTCAGATCCTGAACAACAAAAAAAATGTTTTCATTTTACTAATCTTCAACCGTTATGGGCCTCTGATAATATTAGTAAAGGAGCAAAATATGAGTAAAGTTTGGGACAAACAAATAGGCGGACAACACTATCAAAAATTTGTAATTCAACCAAGTAAATTTGTGGTTGAAAACAAGTTGTTATTTCCGGAGGGATGCGCTATAAAATATATATGTCGTCATCCGTTTAAGGGAAAAAAAGAAGATTTGTTAAAAGCAATTCACTTTATCGAGATGATTATTGAAAGGGATTATAAGTGAGAAGCACGCAAATACCTCTGTTCACACCAGAGACGGAATGGGTAATGCCAGAAGAATTAAAAGATCTTCGAGGGCATAAAGAAATAGCAATCGATTTAGAGACTAATGATCCCTATTTAAAGGAGCTGGGCTCTGGTAATGTCACTGGAAAAGGCCACATTGCGGGCATTGCGGTGGCCGTAGAGGGCTGGTCAGGGTATTTCCCTATCCACCACGAGTCTGGTGGTAATATGGACAAAAAATTGGTCCTTTCTTGGCTACAGGATATTTGTAATCAACCTGAAACTACCTTTATATTTCACAATGCAATGTATGATATCTGTTGGTTAAGATCAGCAGGTGTGATTGTTAAAGGTAAAATAGTTGACACTATGATAGCAGCGTCTTTAATTGATGAGAATAGAATGTCTTATGCATTAAATACACTAGCAAGATTTTATATAGGAATGGGTAAAGATGAAAGTATTCTTAATGCAGCCGCAAAAGAATATGGTCTTGATCCTAAAAAAGATATGTGGAGATTGCCAGCGCTTTTTGTTGGACAGTACGCGGAGCGTGATGCGGAAGCTACACTTAAACTTTGGAAAAGATTAGAGACAGAATTGTATCAACAAGAGTTGTGGGATGTATTTAATTTGGAGACAAAACTATTTCCTTGTCTAGTTGATATGAGATTCAAAGGTGTAAGAGTTGATTTAGACAAAGCGGCAAATATTAAAAAAAATCTTATGCAACGTGAGTCTAAAATCGTTAGTAAAATCAAAGAGTTAACAGGAGTTAACGTAGAAATACACGCAGCCCGAAGTATCGCTAAAGCATTTGATAATTTAAAACTTCCTTATGACAGGACAGAAAAAAGTAATCAACCTAGCTTTACTAAAAACTTTTTACAAAACCATCCACACGAATTACCAAAACTAATTGCAGATGCAAGAGAGATAAATAAAGCTCACACTACATTTATAGATTCAATTACTAAACACGCAGTTGATGGAAGAATACACGCAGACATAAATCAAATACGATCTGATGCAGGTGGGACCGTGACTGGTAGATTCTCTATGAGTAATCCAAACTTACAGCAGATTCCAGCGAGGCACCCGGAGCTCGGACCGATGATTAGATCTATATTTATTCCAGAAGAAAAAACTACGTGGGGATCATTTGACTATTCACAACAAGAACCAAGAATTTTAGTACACTATGCAAAGTTACAAAACTTATCTGGTGTTGATGAAATTGTTGACGCATACAATGCAGGTGATGCGGACTTCCACCAGGTAGTTGCAGATATGGCAGGCATTGAACGTAAGCAAGCAAAAACTATTAATCTGGGTTTAATGTATGGTATGGGTAAAAATAAATTAATGGCAGAGTTAGGATTAATGAAAGAATCTGCAGAGAAATTAATTAAACAGTACCACGCCAAAGCACCATTCGTAAAACAATTGATGGACAATGTATCTCGTAAAGCAAATGATAGAGGAAAGATTAGAACTTTACTTGGTAGAGCGTGTCACTTTGATCTATGGCAGCCGGTACAGTTTGGAGTCTTTAAACCTTTACCATTAGAACAAGCTAGAAAAGAATATGATGAACCTTTAAAGCGTGCATTTACGTACAAAGCTTTAAACAAACTAATCCAAGGCTCCGCAGCCGATATGACTAAAAAAAGTATGGTGGCGCTGTATGAAAATGGTATAATACCACACATACAGATTCACGACGAGGTAGATATTTCTGTAGAATCTGATAAAAAGGCAGAGGAAATAATTGAAATTATGGAATCAGCAGTTGATCTGAAGGTCCCAAACAAAGTAGATTATGAATCGGGCCCTAGTTGGGGTCAAATTAAATAGGAGTCTATATGGAAAATATAAAAATAAAATGCCAAAAATTCTGGCTAGACCATAATCACTGTATTATAGCGCTAGCTGTTGGTGTCATTGTTGGAATAATATTATTCTAAATCTTAACTAACCTTAACAAGGGAGGATCTATGGGAAAATTAAAAAAACTCTGGATCAGATTTAAAGTGCACTTACTTAAAAGTTACTTTGAAATGAATGGAATACTACAAAAAAAGACTAAAAAATGATTGAAAAATTAATGACGTTACTAGTGGGAATCCTACTGGCGTTAGCTGGCTGGACTCTTACTAGAACGTTTGATCTCTCTACTAATCAAGCAGTTCAACTAGACAAGGTTTCTAAACTTGAAAGACACGTAGAAAAACTTCAAGATAAATTAGAAGATATGCAAGACTCTGACAAAGAGATTATAAAGCAACACGAAAAATTATTTAAAAAATTAGAACAAGGCAACACAGGGTATAATTATAACTAATGCCTTTTAAATCCGAAAAACAAAGAAGATGGATGCACATTAATAAACCAAAGATGGCTAAAAAATGGGAGAAGGAACAAGCATCTGTTAAAAAGAAAAAGAAAAAGAAAAAATGAGTAACAAACCTTTAAACATATCAGAATCGGCTGCCGTGCAGATGCCGATGAAAAC
>ENA-UZXC01006201-UZXC01006201.1-metagenome-genome-assembly--contig:-Day-2-25m-contig-6201_pt2 | contig 10689 bp, 10 predicted proteins | sample MGYA00260340_ERZ794900 | MGnify/ENA metagenome assembly ERZ794900 | reverse complement strand
ATTTTATATTAAAAATTTAAATATTTATTTTTTTTTCTTTTATAATTTTAAATCTCCGTGGTACACTAAAAATATTTTAAGATGATCTAAAAACAATATCCACAAAATAACACTTGCAAACTTCTACTCAAAATCGTAACATTACATTACTAAAAACAAAAAATGCAAAAAGAACAAAATCGTACTGAGACAAAATTTAAAGATCAAAAAATAATCAAGAATAATAAGCTCTCGATTTTAGAAGCAATTATTCCTGTAATTATACTAGTTTGCATGCTGGCTTATAATGTTTTTATATTTGGAGATGATTCATTAAGTGGCTCTAACCAATTTATATTATTAATGGGAGCTGCTGTAGCATCAATAATAGGATTCAAAAACAAGGTTTCGTTCTCTTTAATGATGAATGAAGTTGCTGAAAATGTTAAAACTACCTCTAGCGCCATATTTATTCTATTGATGGTAGGAGCTTTAGCAGGTACTTGGTTAGTTAGTGGGATTATACCTACAATGATTTACTATGGATTACAAATTTTAAATCCTACCATATTTTTACCAGCATGTTTAATTATTTGTGCAGTTATATCAGTAGCAACAGGTAGCTCCTGGACCACAGCAGCAACTGTTGGAATAGCTTTGATAGGAATCGCGGAAGCTCTTGGGATTCCTCTAGGGATGACAGCAGGAGCTGTATTATCTGGAGCATATTTTGGAGATAAAATGTCACCAATGTCAGATACGACAAACTTAGCTCCAGCTATGGCTGGAACCGATTTATTCACGCATATTAAGTATATGTCATACACTACAATCCCCACATTTATTATTACACTCATCATTTTTGTAATAATAGGTTTAACGTTAAATGTAAATGGTGAAGCTGCTGATACTTTTGTAATGCTAAGAGATATTAACAAAGCTTTTAATATCAATCTATGGTTGTTTTTAGTTCCAACAATAGTTATTGGTTTAATAATAAAAAAAACACCACCTCTAATTGCTCTTACAGCTGGAACAATATTAGCTGCTATTTTTGCTTTAATTTTTCAACCTCAAATCATCATGAATATAGCGGGTGCAAGTGAACTAAATTTCAACTCAGCATATAAAGGGTTGATGACGGCAATAACAGTTAATACAACCATTGTGACAGATAATGAAATATTAGCAGATTTATTTACTTCTGGAGGTATGGCAAAAATGATGGGGACTATTTGGCTTATTTTATGTGCTATGGTCTTCGGAGGAATTATGGATGCTATCGGTGCTTTGGCCAAGATAAGTAGTTATATGTTACAGCTTTTTGACTCTATTTTCGGACTATTTGCTAGTACCGTGTTTACGTGTATTGGATTAAATTTCACCGCATCAGATCAATATTTAGCGATAGTTGTTCCAGGAAAAATGTATTCAAAAGCTTTTAAGGAAAAAGGATTAGCTCCAGAGAATTTAAGTAGAACTTTAGAAGATTCTGGAACGGTTACTTCGGTATTAATTCCTTGGAATACATGTGGCGCTTATCATTCAAACGTTTTAGGGGTTAGTGTTGCCGACTACTTCGTGTATGCAATTTTTAATTGGCTGAGTCCTTTTACGACCTTATTTTTTGCAGCATTGAATATTAAAATACGCCAAATAGTCACAAATAAGGTTTAGTTATTTTAAATTTTTAGTATCATAGAAATTGCTTATTTGCAAATAAAAAATTAAAATTTAATTTCACTATTCAAGAAAGGTTCTATTGTATTTTTGTAACATATTTATAAATAAAAAATAAAAAATTATGTCAATAGTAGGAAAAAAATTCCCAAACATAGAAGTTAAAGCTATGAACGAAATGGGCGACGATTTTAATTTAAACATTTTAGAAGAAGCTACCAGTAAAAAGAAAAAAGTTTTACTTTTTTGGTATCCAAAAGATTTTACTTTTGTTTGCCCGACGGAACTTCACGCCTTTCAAGCTTCTTTGGGTGAATTTGAAAAAAGAAATACCCTAGTAATCGGAGCTTCTTGTGACACTGCAGAAGTTCATTTTGCTTGGCTAAGTACTGCAAAAGACAATGGAGGTATTGAAGGAATTACGTATCCTTTAGTTGCAGATTCGAACAGAAATTTATCGAGTATACTAGGAATTTTAGATAGCACTAATGAACGATACGATGAAAATACTGATACCATACAAATGGATGGTGATAATGTAAGTTATAGAGCTACCTACCTTATAGACGAAGAGGGCACAGTTTTTCATGAAGGAGTTAATCATATGCCACTTGGTAGAAATGTAAATGAATTTTTACGTTTAATTGATGCTTACACACACGTTCAAGAAAAAGGTGAGGTTTGTCCTGCTAATTGGGAAGAAGGAAAAGACGCTATGGCACCAAATGCAAGAGGCACAGCAGAATACTTAGCCTCCCATTAAATAATTAAATATGGTAACAGAGCTTGCTAAAGATAATTTAAACGAAATTATTTCCAATAATGAAACTGTAATTGTACAATATAGCGCCAGTTGGTGTGGAAATTGTAGAATAATGAAGCCTAAATTTAAAAAATTAGCTTCTGAAAATGAAACAGTCGAATTTCTTATGGTAGATGCAGAAAAATATCCAGAATCAAGAAAGATGGCTACAGTCGATAATTTACCAACATTTGCAACTTTTAAAAATGGAATATTTATTAACCAGGTTCAAACAAATAAGTTTGATTTATTAAAAGAACTAGTAGATGAAGTTACCAATAATTAAGCATGTCACTCAGTTCATTGAACAAAATGACGAAGACTTTATCATAGAAACTATTGAAACACTAGAATCATTAACTGAAGTATCATCTCTTAAGGATACTGAATTAGATGTAATTGGTGAACTTTTATCAAACTTTTATGGAGCAATTGAAGTATCTAAAATGATTAAAAGTGGTAAATCACAAAAAGATGCTTTAAATAGTTTTATGAAAAGAGTTTTAGGCTCAATAGATTCCTAAATCAAATAAGTAATGGCCATTTTTAAAATGGCCATTTTACTTAAAAAATTTCTTTAATTTAAAAAGTCACCCGAAAAAGAAAGTTAGGGGTAATTTCTAAGGAATATTTATCTATTATTTCCACGGTGCTATCTAAATTATTATTCCCTACATATTCTCGACTAATGAGATTTTTTTGATTATAAATATTTCTTACTGAAAACCCTAATTTCCCTTTCAATTTACTTTTTTTAGAAAAATTAAAACTATAGGTTGAAGAAATATCTAAACGATGATAATTTGGTAATTTTTCTGTATTTATTCCTAAATAATAAAATTGATCATTGGGTGATACGTATGATTTTGTAAAAGGTTTTCCCGATCTCCAATTCCAAGCCAAAGCAATTTGAAATTTATTTACTTTATAAGCTATAGAGCTTGTAAAGGAATGTCTAATATTTACACTAGATGTAAAAGATTGATTGTCGTTTAAACCCTCATATGTACTAATTACATCATTAAATGAATAACTAATCCATGTTTTTATAAATTTAAAATCTTTTTTGATGTAAAAATCAACTCCTAAAACAGTTTGTTCACCCTCATGAAATCTACTATCATCTGGATTTAAAAAACCTAATGATAATGCATTTTTACCTTTAATTTTTTTATAGTAAGTATCAATATCAGTACTCCAACCTTTATTTTTATATAAGAAACCAAAAGAAACCTGTTTACTGTTTATTATTGGAAACGTTTCTCCGTCAGCTAATCGCCATAATTTATTTTCTAAGGATAAATCACTTAAAACTGTTTCATCTATTTCACTTATGATCTGATTTTTTATTTCTCCAGATAATTGAATCTTTAAATTTTTAAAGATGTTTTTAAATAGTAAAATTCTTGGCTCGACCCGCATTGCATCAAGCTCTTGATAATAGTTTGCTCTTAGACCTAAACTAATATCAAATATTTTTGGATTTTTATATAGATATTGGAAATAAATTGAATGTGATCTAACTATCGTTTTATCTTGATCCAAAATGATTGTAAGGTCCGCGGTTTCCTTAAATAGATAGCTTACATCTTTTAAAACATATTGATAGCCAAATGTCAAGTTTTTACTTTTGTTAAAACCCAATTGAAATTCAGTAGATAAACCAGAATCATAAATTTCATTTCTTTTTTCAAAATTTGAATCACTTTGAATACCCTTTGAACTAATAAAGTTATAGGCAAGACTGTATCTCGACAAAAAAAGTTGTGTGTTTTGTGATAAATTTTGAGTCCACTTTTTATTCCAACCGAAACTAAAACCGTCGTTATTTATTGCTAAAATATCGTTATATGAATCGTTTAAATCTTGGTCACGCACTAAATAATCCAAGAAATTGTCAATATAAATAGTACTTGCATAAAAACTATTATTTTCATTTAATTTGAAATTTAATTTAATATTGTAATCAAGAAAGTAAAATTTATTGTTCGTATTTTCGATGTTATCTATTTTAGTATTTTGAAATACTTTATTTGCAATTTTTGTAAAAGAAGGAGACTGAAATAATTCAGTGTAACTCCTTCTTAATGCTACTTGCAAACTTAGTTTATCCTTTATTAATGGAGATTCTAAATAGACATCTGCATTAATCCCGTTAACTCCCATTCCAACAGTAAATCTGTTTGCAATAGAATTTCCGGATACTATATTTATAACACTTGAAGCTCGCTCTCCAAATCTTGAATGGGTTCCCTTATTATGAAATACGACTTCAGAAGTACTATTAGGATTAAAAGCAGATAACATCCCGAATAAATGTCCTTTATGATACATGTTTATACCATCCCAAATAATTCTATTTTGATCCAATGAACCACCCCTAACAGCAAAGCCACTAGCAGTTTCATTAAGACTTACAACTCCAGGCAACAAATGAATACTTTCTAAAATATCTGCCTCGATTAGGCCCGGTAAAATTTCAAGTTTTTTGGGTTTTATAGTAAATGTAGCGTCTTTATTTTTTTGAATCCCTTTAGTTAGATAACCAGTTATTAAAATATTATCTAAAATTTGAACTCCGCTAAGATTTTTTTCTTTTTCTTTAACAATGATGTAACGTTGATTTATTTTTTCAAAACTGAATGTACTGTTAGTTTCAATTTCCTCTATGATCTCAGATAAGGTTCTTTTCTTTTTTTCGAGAGAAATAAACTTATTGTTTATTATTGAATCTTGATAAGAAAATCTCACATCATATATCTTTTCAATGCTATTAAAGACAACTGATGCTTTTTCGTTTTTAAATTTAACTAAAAAAGTAGCCTGTTCCTGAGAAAAGGCTACCATGATGGGCAAAAAAAATAATAAGTAAAATAAATTTTTCTTTTTCAACGATTCATTTTATTCGAGACTAATTATTCCATTATCCTTTTTCAGGTATTTTATATTCATTGTTTTAAAGACTGAGGCTAAAGCTACGTCTAAATTGTTATGTGTAAAGCTACCAGTGTAAACTCTTGTTGTATCTATATCGTCAGCAAGAACAACTAAGTTATATTGCTTTTCGATAGATGCGATTACAAATTCGAGAGGAACACTGATAAATGAACTTTCTCCTTTAGTCCAAGCAGGAAAATTTTTATTTGTGATATATTCTTCAATTAAGTTGTTATTGTATTTTCTCACGGTTTTGCCCGGTGTCAAAATATACTCTTTAGTGTTTTTTTCTACCTTTACTTTTCCTTCATAACAAATAACTTCAAAATAATGGTTTAATGAATTCACATTAAACTCTGTTCCTAAAACAATTACATTTCCATTGTCAGTATTGACAGTGAATTGACTGCCTTTTTTTACTTTGAAATAAGCCTCACCAGATAATTTTAAAATTCTGTTTGACTCCCAGGAGTCAGGATTGAATTCTATTAGAGATTTTGAATTCATTGTTACTTGAGAACCGTCAGGTAATTCAATTATTTTTTGCTCCCCAAAAGCTGTTTTGTGGCTAATTTCATTTGTAGACATCAAAAAAAACAAACCAAATAATATTGCTAAAGTAGCAGCGATTGAGAAGGACCATTTGTAGTTAAATTTATTGGAAATAGTATTTCTTTTTTGAGTTATACTATTTTTAATTTTTACTAGAGTAGAATCAAGAGGTTGTTCTAACATTTCGAAATCTTTCAATCCTTTCCTTAAATTAAGTAATTGTTGGTAATCATCTAATGTTACGAACTCTTTTAATTCATTGTCTGTTAGCTTATCATCTAACCACTCAGCTAGAAAATATTTTTCATTATTTACTTTTTCCTTCATAATTACTAATTAAACAACTTTAAATAATTTTACCCTACTTAAAATTATTGTTTTTAGACATTCCCTATTTTTTCTTTCATCTCAAGTAGTGCTAAATGCATTCTTTTTTCGACAGCTTTTACAGAAATCCCTAACATTTCAGCTATTTCTCTATATTTCATTTTTTCAATTCTACTCAATAAAAAAACTTCTTTTTGTTTTTCAGGTAAATCTGAAATTGCTTTTTCAATTTTTTCTAAAAATTCTTTTTCTAACATTACAAATTCAGGTGATTCCTGATTGCTGGATTTTATAGCATTTTTTTGATGCTGAGAGACCACCTTTTCATGTTTTTTTATATTAAGAAACAAATTGTTAGCAACAGTAAATAAGAAACTCTTTGACTTTTCATAATTAACGGTAGCACAATTATCCCATAATTTAATAAATGCATCTTGTAAAATATCTTCAGCCAAATCAATATCTTTTGTTTTAAAAAATAAAAACCTTCTTAAATCTTTTGCATGTTTGTGGAATAGTTTTTCAAAAACTATATTGCTACAAATATCATTTAAATCTTTAATCATGATTAGTTCATAAATATAGGAAACAAATCTATATAAAAAATAAAGATGTTTTTTGGTAGGGTAAAATATATTTAAAATGTTATATACATGATTATAAACAAAATATTATAATTATTTTTATTTGATGAAAAAGTACGTAAAACTTATTTTTGGATTTTTGTTAATACTTGTAATATCTATTGCTTGTACGAACGATGATAGTAATATTGAATTAGCAGAAGTACATCAAAGTACCTCAATTCAGAACGCTCTTAATCAATTGAGAAGTTATTACCATGAAGACGGTACTATAAACGAAGAAATGAATCCAACTAATAATCTTGTATTCGATTTTTGTTTTGAATTTATTTATCCTTTAAGTTTAAGTTATAATAATGAAGTGATCGTCACTGTAAACTCAGTAGAAGAACTTGTCAATGTTATTATAAACTCTTCGCAAGAACTTTACATTACCGGTGTTGTTTTCCCTTTTGACGTTACATTGTATGATATTGAAAGTAACGAGCTCATAGTACAAACCATTAATAACGAAGAAGAATTTTCAAATTTAATAGCAAATTGTTATTTTAACGACCCTTGTATTTGTACTGAAGAATACGATCCCGTTTGTGTTGAAATAATAGCTAATGATTCCTTAATTCTTATCACATTTCCGAATTCATGTTATGCTTTCTGTGAAGGTTTTACAGAGAGTGATTTAGTGAATTGTGAAAATAATACAGAATGTACTATATACGATTTAGAAGTTATTACCGGTGATTGTACTAGTGATAATACTTACAACATGACTATAAACTTTCAATACGAAGAAATTGGAGAACAAGAGTTTTTTGATTTGTATGCTAGAAATGACGAATTGATTGGTTATTTTCCATTATCATCTTTACCATTAACCATCATCAATTTTCCATCAAGCGGTGAAAACTATGATTTTGTAAAAGTTTGTATTAATGACAATTTAGATTGTTGTAAAGAAATAGAATGGTTGCCACCTAATTGTAATGGTCAGGGAAGTAATTGTGAAATTACATCTTTAGATGTGGTTGCTGGCGAATGCAATGACGATGGATCTACCTACAACCTTTTGTTAGATTTTGATTTTGAAAATACAAACGGACAAGAATTTTTTGAAATTTATTTTAGAGATGATGTATTCTATGATTATTTTCAATTATCTGCTCTTCCAATTACTATAAATGATTTTCCATCATCAGGCTTAGAGAATGATTTTATAAAAATAGTAATTAATGATATGCCAGAATGTAGTGAGAATATTGAATGGATAAACCCCTGTTTTTCGGATACATTCTGTTATGAATATGTCTTTCCAATTGAAATGATTGTTGATGGGCAGGTATGGTCTGTAAATAGTAATGAGCATGTGGATTATAAATTAAGTATAGGTGGAGAACTTATTTACCCCTTAGATATAAGAATTGATAATGAAATCTTTACTGTTTGGCAGGGTATTCTTGAGGGAGCATACGGTGACCGATGTGACTGATATCAATAATATTTGTTTTTTGTTGTGATTGTAAACAGTGACCTTTAATCATTAAATGATTGGAGGTCATTATTTTTTATTCTATTTTTGAATCTCATTGAAAAAAATGTCAAAAAAAGATTCATTCCTCATCAATCGTTTAAAAAGTATTGGAATTGCCGCCAAAGGCGCACTACTATTAATTAAAAGAGAGGCCAGTATAAAAGTACAAATTGCTGTTAGTATTCTGGTAACTTGTGCAGGATTCTATTTTGACATTTCAAATACTGAGTGGCTTATTCAGCTATTAGCAATTGGGCTGGTCTTGGGCACAGAAGCACTAAACACTGCTATTGAAGAGATAGCAGATTTTATTCATCCAAATCATCATAAAAAAATTGGTTATATTAAAGATATAGCAGCTGGTGCTGTTTTTTTTAGTGGAATAGCTGCAATTATGGTTGCCATGATCATCTATATTCCTAAAATTAGATTTTATATACCATAGATTATTATAATTTTAAGAAAACAAAAAACTATTTTAGTTTGAAACAACTGATATTTGTATTTTTGTTGAAATACAAGCATATAGTTAATGATCCCAAATAAGAAAAAAGCTAAAAAAATTTCAAAAAACACCAGTATGAAAATAAGTTTTGTTTTAACCAAACAACAAAAAATTATTTGGGGAGCTTTCTTATTTATCCTTGGCATTGCTCTTTTCTTGTCGTTTATATCCTATTTTTTTTCTTGGAAAGCAGATCATAATATTATTGGTAATTTTACGAATAGAGAAAATATTACTCAAAATTGGTTGAATATTTTTGGAGCTAACATTGGAGATTTATTTGTTTATAAAGGTTTTGGTATAGCTTCCTTAATTATTGCTTTTTTGCTTATACTGACCGGAATTTTTTACTTTTTTGATTTTAATAAAACAAAACTATCTAAATATTGGTTTTGGGGTAGTTTAGTAACCCTTTGGATCTCTATTTTATTTGGATTCTTTCCAAATATAAACCCCTTATTTAGTGGAGTTATAGGTTTTGAAATTAATGATTTATTACAAGATTATCTTGGCTTTATTGGAGCTGTACTATTGATGTCATTTTTATTTTTAATTTATGTTATTGTAAGATTAGAAATAACTCCAGAACATTTTATTAGTTTGATAAAAAAAACTAAGGAAGAAGTAAAATCAGACTTTAAATTNNAGATGTTAACGAAGTACCTTTATCAACTCAAAATAAAGAAATAGAATCACCAAGTTTAAACACTGAATTTACTGATACAAATTCTTCGCCTGTTCTCGAGAAAAAATCAATCGTTAATGAGAAAGATGAAGAGGTGGCTATGATTGTTGAAGAAGCCTCTGAGGAAGTAATTGTTGAAAAAAACTTGAGCGATAAACTAGTTAGCGATTTTGGTGAGTTTGATCCAAAGTTAGAACTAAGTAAATATAAGTTTCCAACTATTGAATTACTTAAAGAATATACAACTAATTCTGGTATTACTATTAATCAAGAAGAACTTGAGGAAAATAAAAATAAAATTGTAAGCACCCTAAATAATTATAAAATAGGTATTGCAAGTATCAAAGCTACCGTTGGTCCAACAGTGACTTTATACGAAATCGTTCCAGAAGCTGGAATCAGAATTTCAAAAATTAAAAATCTGGAAGATGATATAGCACTCTCCTTATCTGCACTGGGGATTAGGATTATCGCTCCGATACCTGGTAGAGGAACTATTGGAATTGAAGTTCCGAATAAAAATCCTAGTATTGTTTCAATGCGATCAGTTATAGCTTCACCAAAATTCCAAAATGCTGAAATGGAGCTTCCTATTGCATTTGGAAAAACAATTAGTAACGAAACTTTTGTGGTAGATTTAGCTAAAATGCCCCATTTACTTATGGCAGGTGCAACTGGACAAGGAAAATCTGTAGGTTTAAATGCAATTTTATCTTCTCTACTTTATAAAAAACATCCTGCTGAAGTAAAGTTTGTATTGGTAGATCCTAAAAAGGTTGAACTTACCCTATTTAATAAAATAGAAAGACATTTTTTAGCAAAACTTCCAGATACAGAAGAGGCGATCATAACAGATACTACCAAAGTTGTAAACACTCTAAATTCATTGTGTATTGAAATGGATGCGCGCTATGACTTACTAAAGGAGGCAATGGTTCGTAACATAAAAGAATACAATACTAAATTTAAAACACGTAAATTAAATCCAAACGATGGACATCGTTTTTTACCTTATATAGTTTTAGTAATTGATGAGTTTGCAGATTTAATTATGACAGCTGGAAAAGAGGTAGAAACTCCTATTGCTCGCTTAGCTCAATTAGCCAGAGC
>ENA-UZXC01001716-UZXC01001716.1-metagenome-genome-assembly--contig:-Day-2-25m-contig-1716_pt1 | contig 10708 bp, 8 predicted proteins | sample MGYA00260340_ERZ794900 | MGnify/ENA metagenome assembly ERZ794900 | reverse complement strand
TGCTTTCATCGTCGCCAAAAGCACCACACCGCCCGGCATAAAGGTGATCCGTTCGGCCAAAACCTTGTCTATGATGCGGACAGGCAAGTCTTTCAACAAACCAACACGCTCAATGAGCGCCTCTTCAAAATCCAACTCACCATTCATGGCGCGTGCGGTAATGTCGGCAACACGCGGCCCAACGCCCGCTTCGGCGGCCAGCTCATCAATACATTCCTGACAGATCATCGTGCTGTCCATATCGGCTAGCAACATCTTTTTGCGACGCCCTTCTGCGGGTTGCATCACCAAGTCCACGCCAAGGGTTTGCAGTTCGGCCCACACATCCCACAAATTTGCCGGGGCGGTCTTTACATGAAACTCCGCCGCTTGATCCGCGGCCAGCCACAGAATGTCACCACCGCCCCATGCGTTACGCAAACTGTCCAGTAATGTGCCCTCAAGATAGGCGCCAGATGGGTTCGTCATCAAGGTAAGCGTGAACATGGCTATGTTTCCGATCGTAAATTTTTGTGTCGTTATTTGTATTTTATGCGGCGCTATAAGCCTATTTTCACGGTTGTGAAAGCCCTCAAGACCCCACGCCCCCGTGTGTGGGACACCCTTCCCCAACGAAGGGTCATGCCATATTGATTTTATCCTTTTATTTTGAATGACCGCTCCGCATGGCAGCCGTCGAGACGTCCATCGGCCAACGTCAGCTTAGTCCGCATGGCGATCATTAGTTCAGGCCGCAGCTAACAGCAGGAAAGAGCCCAGACCCCCGTTTTTCTGTAGTGCAGTGAATGTCTGCAACGCAGAAATTTGAATTTCATCCAAGGTAAGTCGATAATCTGACGGTTAGGCATGTGATCACCTCGGCAAGATGTCACCAGATGCGCCAACTCATCGTGCAGTGACTGCAGCTCTCGCTGCTACTTTTTGATTTATTCCAATTGCTTGGACGCGATGCGCTTTACTTCCGAACTCGGACGGTCCTGATTTTGATAAAGGCTTAGAAGTTCGTGGCATGCTTCGATACTGAACCCGAACGCACGTGATCATCTAACAAACACCAGCTTGCGAACAGCCACCTTGTCAACGGTGCGGTATACTGAATTCCTAATGACTCATGTTGCTTGTATTTTTTGGGCAAGTATAGCGTGACCACTAAAGTGCTTTGATATGCTTATATATAGTGTTCCTTGATACTCCGAGACGACGAGATACTAGGCTTATGTTACTCCCAGAATCTAAAAAAGTTTTCTTGATGAGTATGCAATTTTCTTTTTTTATTGGTGACTTGGCGCAGGAAATGCATGGGACAACTTGGTCTAAGTTGAAATTTTGATCACCCTCAATAAGCTCAGCGTGCAAAGTTAAACCATCTGATTTAGCTACCATTAATTTTATTGTATTTTTCAATTGCTTGATTTGACCTGGCCAATCCATTTCTTTTAAGACGTCTAACGCCATCCGGGAAAATTTGTGTTCGCTTGAGATTTGCCTAAGGATTTCTATTGCTATTTTTTTGAATTCTATTCTTTGATTTATGCTGGGCACTACAACTTTGGAACCACATATATTTTCTAAAAAAATGGGATCCATGTCTTTTGATGCATGCAGATCTGCAATGGATATTCGGCTGGAAACGAAGGTAGCTCTAACCTTATTTTCTTCCGTTTTAACTTCCTGGTTTGCTTCAAGAACTTGAGCTAATACCTGCTGAATTTTTAGAGGAGTGTGCTCTACATTGTTCAAAAATAAACTTCCGCCTATAGCCTTATATAATGTGCCTTTTGGAATGGCTGGTTTATTTTGGCGAAAGAAGGCTAGCTTGCCTTCCTCACCAAAGAGCTCGTTTTCGAAGTTGTCTTCAGACAATAAATCACACTTTATTTCTATAATTTTTTTTGAGTTAAGAAATCTTCTATGTAATTCGATAGCGGTTGTTTTTTTCCCAGATCCTCTTGGACCCTCTATAAATATACACAGATTTTGTTTAAGAGCTCTACTCGCAACATTTAGATGTTTTTTTAGGCTGCTATCTTCAATAATATAATTAAAATTAGATTTGTTTTTTTTCTCCTCGTTAACACCTTTTTGTTCTGGATGGCTTTGGATATTAGCCATCAAACTGTTTTTCCTTTTGTTCGAGTTCAATTCAACTATTCGTTTATTTGTCGACTCACTTAACTCCATAAACACAGCAGACCCCATAACGTCGTGTATTCTGATAATCTCGTTAGAGCCAAGCCGAGCAATTGCGTTTGAAAAGGGTATTTCAAAAATGTCCCCAAAGTGACGTTTTTGTGAAATATGCAAACCGTTCAACATTATTTGTGCATTTGTATTAGCGCCTTCAATAAAACCAAGTTCGTCAACTGCTAAAAGTGCTACGCTGGTGGTCGAAAGGTATTCGTGCCGAGCGTGGAAACTAATCACTGAATGACCTTGAAATTCATCGATGAATAAGCGATTTTCAACATTCATGCAGGCCAGTTTTACTAATGCTAAGGTATGATGCTGCCGAGAAGATGCATCTGATGTTGCATCAATCATTCCTACAATTTCGTTTCTTGGATTGTAAATTGGTGCAGCGAAGCAAGACAATCCTCCAAGTTTTCGAAAAAAATGGTCCTTGCCTGCTACTATTTGAGATGAACCCGTATGCAAGCAGAGGCCTAAAGCGTTGGTGCCGCGATATTGTTCTGTCCATATTGACCCAGGAACTACTGCGCGACCAGCGTCGCTATTTTTAAATTCTTCATCTCGGAGTGCGTCTATCACGATGCCTGAGCTGTCTGCGTAGGCAACCATGAAGTTAGTACCCGCGATTTGGTTATAGAGTAGTTCTAATTCAGGCATTACAAATTGCTTAATGTATTCATTCTTTTGATTGACCTGATACAAGTCTTCTTGGGATATCACTGCATCGACAGGTTTCCCATTGGGGTCCAAACCATACGATGAGCTGCGCTGCCAACTGTCATCAAGTGACGCTTTAGATATTTTGATCTCTGTTCCTAAAGCGGTCCGTGCTTCAAACTCATCGATATTTGTGGCGGAATTTTCATTCATATTCAGCTCCAATTGCCACCGTGATATACTATTTTACTCAAGCGGTAAATTTAGCATATGTTCATTAATTGAACAATTATTAGATACTTATGATCAGAAGTGAACACTAATAAGCGTTGTTTGATTTTGAAATGCGTGTTCCCAATGTCCAACCCGTATCGAAAGGCAGAACATGAAAGCGCAAGTTTTAAAATATTATGATGACCATTTGACGGCACCATCGTGGGTAGATTTAGAAAACGTTGCCGACCCTAAAATTGAAAAAGCCAGTGATGTTATCGTTAGAATTGGTGGTGCGGGGGTTTGTCGTACAGACCTTCACATAATCGAGGGCGTTTGGCGTGAAGCGACAGACCCAGACCGTAAATTATTGCCACTAATAATGGGGCATGAAAATGCTGGTTGGATTGAAGATGTAGGTAGTGAAGTCGAAGGCCTCAAGAAAGGTGACCCAGTTATTGTTCATCCTAAAATTACAGGTGGTACGTGTTTGGCGTGTCGCCGCGGACATGACATGCATGGAGAAAATGGATCTTTCCCAGGCGTTGATTGCGATGGTGGTTATGCAGAAGCACTCAAAACCTCTGTTCGAAATATTGTGAAATTGCCTAAAACTCTAATCCCTAAAGAGGTGGCGGCCTATTCAGATGCTGGGCTAACTGCATACCGCGCCGCTAAAAAAGCATCTCGCCATCTATTGCCCGGTCAAACATGTGTTGTGATTGGCTCCGGTGGCCTTGGCCATATTGGCATACAAGTTCTCAGGGCAATGTGCGCAGCTGAAATCATTGTCGTAGATCCATCGGAGATGGCTCTGAAGCTTGCACAAAGCTGTGGAGCTGATGAAATTGTCAAAGCTGATGGAAATGAAGTCCAGCGGGTTCTTGAGCTGACCAAAGGCAAAGGAGCTGAAGCGGTTTTGGATTTTGTAGCTGAGAGGGGGACAACCTCGAAGGGACTCGCAATGACTCGTGAGATGGGTAGTTATTACGTTGTCGGATATGGTGAAGATATCAATGTAAGCGCCTTTGAAATGGTCACAACAGAAAAAAATATTATCGGAAACCTGGTTGGAACGTGGGCGGAACTGACTGAATTAATGTCTTTGGCCGATAAAGGTAAAGTTAATCTAGCGACAAAAGAATATAGTCTGGCAAATGCGAATTTGGCTTTGCAGGATTTAAACAACGGAAAAGTAAAAGGCCGTGCTGTACTCGTGCCTTAAAAAAATTGTAACCGGGAGGAACTAAAATGAAAATAACATCAAGTGTAAGTTTGTTAGCTATTGGCGCTGTCCTGCTAGCAGGCACTGCTCAGGCTGATAAATGGAGTGATCAGTTTCCGCATATTAAAAATTCAGGAGACATTCCAGGTCAGTGCTCTTATGAGGCTATGTCTGAGAAAGATTATTCAGGTCAAAAGTTGACTATTAATACCCATGCGGTGCCTGTCATGGGTGAGCCTACAGCACTCCACGCTGAACAGTTCAGTGCTCTAACTGGAGCAGAAGTGAAGGTGATCCATACGCCAGCTGGTGACCTCTACTCCAAAGCAATGATACCGTTTCAAGCGGGGCAAACCCCTTATGATATTGTGTTTGGCTTCTCAAACTTTCTTCGAGATTGGAAGCAATATCTTCAGCCTATTCCTGCCAAGTATGTGAATATGAAGCAAATGAAAGATGTTACTCGGGGTCACATTGATGTGAACTCGTGGGGTGGCGAGATGATACAGTTTCCAATCGATGGAGATCGTCATTACCTGAAATATCGTAGAGATGTGATTGATAATCCCGAGTATCAAGCTAAGTATAAGGCTGAGACTGGTAATGAGCTGCGCATCCCACAAACGTGGAAAGAATATGCTGAAATGGCAGAGTTCTTTAATGGATGGGATTGGGATAATGATGGTGAGCTAGAATATGGCTCTGCTGAGGTCATGAAAAAAGATGACCTGATGTATGCTGCGTTTTTTAGTCGGTCGGTAGCTTATTCAAAAAACCCACGCGTGAAGGGTGGTTTCTTCTTCGATCTGGAAACTATGGAACCGTTGATTAACGGACCAGGTTTTGTGGCGGCACTCACAGACTGGGTTGAGGCAACAAAATACGTACCACCTGGTGGTATGAACTTTGGACTAGGCGATGAAATCAACTCATTTGGTGGAGGTCAAACTTTATTTAGTTATTCATGGGATGATGCTTTTGTGGCTGCAATGCAAGACGATAGCCCAATCAAGAATAAAGTCGGTGCGGCACCCTTACCTGGCTCGGACAGAGTCTGGAACAGATTGAGTGGAGCCTGGGAAGATACATACAACCAAGCACCATATATAGTATGGGGTTGGACTGCTGCGGTCGCCAAGGAAAGCAAAAACCACGACATGGCTTTTGACTATCTTTGCTTCTTCGCAAATGATGCTAACCACCAAGCTGATATTGCGATTGGTCGTTTTGGAGTAAATCCATTCAGAAAATCGGATTTTCTTCCTGAGATTTACATCAAAAATCAAGGTTGGGAGCCAGAAATTGCACAGCAGTATTCTGAGACATTACTCGAAATGGAAGAAGGAAGCTCAAATCTCGTATTCCCCTTACGTGTGCCAGGTGTGTTCCAGTTTAACAGTGCGGTTGCAACGGGAACAGCTAAGGCCCTAGCAGGTAAGCTTTCACCACAGGAAGCATTAGACGAAGTCGCTGTTGAGTGGAAAAAAATAGTGAAGCGTATTGGAGCTGATACAATTCGCGAAGCTTATGCTATCGGTGTTGCTCTGGAAGATGCAGAGTAAAGCTATCTAAAAAGTGGAAAAATTGGAGTGTCCCGTTTGGGGCGCTCCGTAAACAAAGGAAAGACGATCAATGAATTTTAAACATAAATATATGTTTTTGCTTCCTGGACTTCTCGTTCTGCTAGCAATTTTGATTTTCCCGATTGGCTTTACGGTTCGGTTAAGTCTGTCGAGCTGGGACAGCTTTTACCCTGGCCTGGACTTCATTGGTTTGGAAAACTACATCAGACTGTTTACTGATGATTCACGCTTTTGGGAGGCATTTGGTCGTCTAAGTTTACTTTCTCTAACTACGGTATTTTTCCAATATATTATAGGGTTCTCTTTAGCTCTTTTGGTATGGAAAGAGATCAGATTTCAGAGATTATTTAGAGTTCTGTTCTTGATACCAATGATGACCACACCGGTCATAATGACAGTTGTTTGGAGAACCTTTTTCAATGAATCTTTGGGCCCAGTGAACGATTTTTTTAATCTATTTGGAATGCAACCACTTTGGCTTAGCAGTGAGATTTTATCCAAATTCACAGTGGTATTAGTAGAAGTTTGGCAGTGGACGCCATTTATGTTCTTGCTATTGCTTGCCGGTCTTTTATCACTGCCAAAAGAGCCCTATTTAGCAGCTTCTATTGATGGAGCAGGTCCCGTCCGAACTTTTGTCTATGTAACATTTCCATTGATGGCACCGATATCAATTGGTGCAATCATTATTCGTTTAATCGAAGCATCAAAAATTATGGACACAGTCTACGTTCTGACTTCGGGCGGCCCCGGCACTTCTACGGAAACATCAAGTTTTTATATATTTATAAAGGGATTGCGTGAATTCCAGTTTGGGTATTCAGCGGCACTCTCCATAACGTACTTAGTTGTAATGATTATCAGTTTCACTGTAATTGCAAAAATTCTAGTAAAAATGATGGTACGAGGTGAATGACATGAGCTTGTTCTATTCCACGCTAAAATATCTTGCGGTCACACTTTGGAGTATTTTCGTGATTGCTCCGTTTCTCTGGGCACTTACAACATCGTTCAAAGACTTTCAGTCAGTGACGAATGGTGCGACGTATATTCCTTGGGTTGATTTTGAACCAACGCTTGATGGTTGGCGATCGCTTTTCAAGTCACCGGCACAAGGTGGTGTCGCCATCGTAGAGCCGTTTTTTAATAGTGTCATTGTGACAGCTGCGGGTAGTGGCATAAGCATTATTCTTGGAACGTTAGCGGCCTATTCTTTATCGAGGTTTACTTTTCGGGTAGGTCCCATCCGCAACGGTGATATTACCTTCTTCTTTATTTCGCAGCGGATTATGCCACCGGTTGTTTTGTCTATACCGTTTTTCATCATGCTAGGTAAATTAGGTTTGCTCGACACGTTGTTTGGATTGATTTTAGTTTACGTAGTATTGTTGATGCCAATTGCGGTTTGGATCATGGTGGATTTTTTCAATAAAGTACCGATCGAAATTGACGAAACTGCTCTGATTGATGGGTGCAATCCCTATCAGGCGTTTTTCAAGGTGGTTTTGCCAAATTCAGTACCAGGTATCATTGTGGCTGGAATGTTTTGTATGATCTTCGGTTGGACCGACTTTTTCTTCGCCTTTATTTTGACGTTTACTGAAGTACAACTTCTGCCTGTAGCCATTGTAGCTTTGAACTCCTCCATCACACCATGGTGGAGCCTGTCAGCCGCAGCCTTGGTCAGTGTTGCTCCATTGGTTGTCGTTGCGTTTATCGTGGAACGTTACTTATCAAAAGGTAATCTGTCAGGAGCACTTAAGTAAATGACACTAATAGCTTCAAATTTAAGTATAAAATATGAGAGAAATTTTCATCTTAATGACGTCAGTTTTTCAATGTCAAAAGGTGAAATTTATACAATTATTGGCCGTACATTGGCGGGTAAAACCACACTATTGAAAACTATAGCTGGTCTAATTTCTCCAGATAGTGGGGGATTAGCTTTTGATGGTCACGATTTTGGAAGTATCCCTGTTTGGAAGCGTGAAATTGCGATGGTTTATCAACAATTTATTAACTATCCGCACCTGACAGTTTATCAAAATGTTGCTTTCCCCTTGAAGCAGCGGGGTATCCAAAAAATAGAAATTCATCGTCGTGTAATGGCTGCATTGTCCCAGGTGGGACTTGGAGGTTTTGGAGATCGAAAAATTCAGGCCTTGTCTGGTGGGCAGCAACAAAGAGTCGCTTTAGCGCGATCACTTGTCAAAGAAGCAAAGATTGTTTTGTTAGATGAACCACTTGTCAATCTTGATTATAAATTGCGCGAACAATTGCGCGAAGAGTTTCGAGGAATTTTTGATACCAAGGCTTCGGAGGATTCAATATTAATTTATTCTTCGACTGATCCTGTGGAAGCTATGCAGTTAGGTGCCCAAATTTTAGTAATGGATGAGGGACGTATTCTTCAGCAGGCCAGTGCTAAAGAAATCTATGAAAATCCAATCTCTGCGAAGGTTTCCCAAATTACAAATGATCCTGCGATGAATTTGTTTGATGGAAGGATTGAGGACGGTTGTATTGTTTTGAGCCCAGAAATTAAGTTTAATTTACCGTCACATTTTAATGGATTGCCGCAAGGTGACTTTACTTTTGGCTTACGGGCCGCAGCCATTAGCTTAGATGATAATGGATTTCCGTTTTCAGTTGAGTTGTCTGAAATTAGTGGGTCGGAAACCTTTCTCCATGTTAGACATGAAGGCTTGAAAATTGTTGGTTTGTTGAATTTGGTTCAGAATTTTCCAGTTGGGGGCAAAGTGTCAATAAGTTTTGATACAAAACATTTGTATGCGTTTGCGCGAGATGGACGTTTAAAGTCTTCTCCATACGGTGGGTTACAATAATGGCTAAAATTACGCTTCAAAATATAGCTCATTCGTACAATCCGGGAGCAGCAGAAAAAATATATGCTTTAAACTCTTTTGACATGACCTGGGTTGATGGTGGACGTTATGCAATCCTTGGCCCATCAGGGTGTGGCAAAAGTACGATGTTGAACATTATGTCGGGTATTGTGACGCCGTCTGAAGGCAAACTATTGTTTGATGACGTGGACGTCACAAACGTATCAACCTCGGAGCGTAACATTGCCCAGGTTTTCCAGTTTCCAGTAATTTATGGGACTATGACGGTTGAACAGAATTTGGCATTTCCATTGGTGTGTCGGAATTATGACAAGCCTGTGATTGCTGCCAAAGTTCAGGAGGTGGCAGAAGCATTGAGTTTGGAAAAGTTGCTGAAGAAATCTGCAAGTAAACTAACTGCTGATCAAAAACAGCTAATTTCACTGGGTCGTGGATTAGTCCGTGACGACGTTTCTGCAGTCCTGATGGATGAACCTCTAACTGTTATCGATCCTGATCTGAAATTTCGGCTCCGTAGGCAACTCAAAGAAATTAACCATAAATATAGTTCAACTCTGATCTACGTTACTCACGATCAGAATGAGGCGATGACTTTTGCAGAAAATATTATTGTTATGGATGAAGGAAATATTGTTCAGGTCGGTACGCCAGCTGAGCTATTTGAGAGGCCTAAAACGACTTTTGTTGGGTATTTCATAGGTGCTCCAGCAATGAATTTTATTGATTGTGAAGCTTATGAAAATAAAACTGTTCGCCTGGGAGATGTAATGATCACCACAGACACAGATATGTCTATTGTTAAGTCCAAGAGGTTGAAGTTGGGTATTCGGGCTGAGTACATTAAAATTGCGGATAAGATGGGTACCAATAGAATACCAGTAAGTATTCAACGTGTTGAAGATTTGGGTAGTCACAAGTTGGTTACAGCAGTATTTAACGGGCTTAACCTAAAAGTTAAGGCGGATCGAGACAAATTGATCTTGAGTGAAGATGTATATCTTGAACTGCCCCCAGAAAATTGCTGCCTGTATGTAGATGATACTCTTATTTAGTTACTTTAAAAACAATATTCAAAATGTTGGGTAAAGCTCACGAAATGATGTCAAGTGTATGCTGCCAGAAAGTATCAGAGGCCGAAGTCTTTGCGCGTGGCGGTACCAAAGACGTTATGGTCTCAAACCAAGTCAACGAATCTGCTAAGATCAAGTGGCTGGCCGAAGCTTAAGTTTGGCTGCCGTGTCCTGGTTTGTGTCGACGATCCAGAGAACGTAGATGCGCAACAGAAAACTCTGCATATGCGGTCCCCGGCGCTCATTTAGAAACCCACTTCCATGCCAACGCCTTTGGTCTTGGCAATTTCAACAGTGCTCGCAGAAACTGCGAGGTCTTGAATGCCGACCCCTGTGCCATTAATCAAAGTGATCTCATTGTCATTTGTGCGGACCGCGTGGATGCCATTGATAACTGCGCCCAGTTTATGGATGTTGTCGCGTGATTTGAGGCCATTGGAAACTGCATGTTGTGCTTCGCCCAAAGTCACCGATTGTGCGATCTCATCGGTGAACACGGTCGCTTTGACGATCAGATCGATTTCGCACCCTTGCTTACCAATGGTGTCAGTACCCATGCACGCGATGTGTGTGCTGTCACTGATGTGAGCGGCGCCAAAGATCAGGTTGAATGAGGATATCATGGAAATCACCACATCTGTGGCGTTCATACCTTCAAGCGAAACAGCCTCGAATGGCAAATCAAATTCCACAGCAACCTCTGCGAGGCTTGTTAGCATTTCGGAATGGTAATTCCAGCCAATTACCCGCTCGAAGATGTTAGTTTCAAGGGCGTGACGCAGTTGGAATTTTGCCTGATGGCCTGCATCAATCATGCAAATCACTTTGCTATCCTGGCGCGCAAGATGCTTGATGGACACTGAGGAAGCAGCAGCCGTGCGCAGGTGTGTCAACAAATTGCCG
>ENA-UZXC01004904-UZXC01004904.1-metagenome-genome-assembly--contig:-Day-2-25m-contig-4904_pt1 | contig 10716 bp, 18 predicted proteins | sample MGYA00260340_ERZ794900 | MGnify/ENA metagenome assembly ERZ794900 | reverse complement strand
TTAGGGTAGGTAGGTCATCTACTTGCCCTTTTTTTTTAAAAAAATATATATATATGTCTTGCTTATTAACAACTGGTAGAAAAATACCTTGTAAAAGTGCCTTTGGAGGAATTAAAAGAGTATATTTTGCTGATTATGGAGATATTACATCTGTAACAGTAGATGGTACAACTAAAGAAGCTACAATAGCTGGTTCACCAACTTGGTACGAATTTGATGTTAAAGGAAATTCATCTTTAGAAACTACTGTAACAAGTAGTAGAGAAAATGGAACTACCTTTTATACACAAACTTTAAACTTAACACTAACTTATTTAGATGCAAAAACACAAGCAGAATTACAAACACTTGCAGTAGCAAGACCTTATGTAGTTGTAGAGGATTATTACGGAAATAGCTTCTTATGTGGTTTTGAAAACGGAATGGAATGTACTGGTGGAACAGTAGTAACTGGAGCAGCAGCTGGAGATTTAAGTGGTTTCACACTTACCTTTGAGGGTATGGAAGAAACTGCACCTTACTTTTTAGATGCAGCAGTAACTGGAGATGCAGCACAGATTGACCCAACTGCATAAATTTAATTTTAGTTAATAAATTAAGCATCCTTTATAGGGTGCTTTTTTTTTACAATATAATTTCTACAAATTAGGTAATTATTTACGTTATATATACGATGATTATATTAAGCACAAGTGCAAATGCACAAACGTTAAAAGTAATTCCAAGAGAATATGTAAGTTATTTTATTATGTATGTGCGAGATGATAGTACAAACATAACTAAAAGCTATTCTATTGAAAACGCATCGCAAGTAGGCAACTATTTACAATTTACAAATACATTTAACTTAATCGAAAATCATTTTTATGATTTAACCATAGAGTTTGTATATAATAGAGTAATTGAAACTGGTGGTATTATTGAATCTCCACAATGTCTTATTCCTATTGGTGCTGATTACAATACATTTAGTGAAATTATTTATAAGGATAAAATATTCTGTACTGACCAAGACATAGACCAAGTGAACGATGACTATTATAAAATAAATAAAGGTAAATACACAACCTATGATGGTTATGATAATACTTATATAGTAATATGAAAAGACAAAGAAATAGTAAAGGGCAATTTACAAAAGCATCAAAGGTATCAGAATTTGGCTTTGTTAATTTAAGCACTTACACAAGTCCAGAAATTAAAGAAGTAAATGGCAAGGATTACATTGAATATGGCGCAGATAACAATTACTTTCAATACCTAATAGATAGATACAATGGGTCTCCTACTAATAACGCTGCTATTAATGGCATTAGCCAAGCTATTTATGGAAAAGGATTAAATGCTACTGATTCATCTAAAAAACCTAATGAGTATGCTCAAATGGTTTCCTTGTTTAAAAAAGATGTAGTTAGAAAAGTATGTTACGATTTAAAGCTAATGGGTAATGCTGCAATACAAGTAATTTATTCTAAAGACAGAAGTAAAATTGTTCAATTAGAGCATATACCTATTGAAACATTACGTGCTGAAAAATGTGATGAAAATGGTGAAATACCAGCATACTATTATTTTGATGATTGGGCAAACATAAAACGTAGTGATGAACCTTTAAGAATACCAGCTTATGGAATGTCTAAAGAGGGTATTGAGATTTACTATATAAAGCCATATAAAAGTGGTTTCTATTATTACAGTCCAGTAGATTATCAAGGTGGTTTACAATATGCAGAGTTGGAAGAAGAAGTATCTAATTACCATTTGAACAACATAATGAATGGTTTAGCACCATCAATGTTGATTAACTTTAACAACGGAACACCTAACCAACAAGAAAGACAATTAATAGAAAAGAAGATAGCACAGAAGTTTAGTGGTACATCAAACGCTGGGAAATTCATATTAGCTTTTAATGACAATAAAGAATCACAAGCAGAAATAACACCAGTACAATTAAGTGATGCACATAACCAATACCAATTTTTAAGTGAGGAAAGCACACAAAAAATAATGGTAGCACATAGGATCGTTTCACCTATGTTATTAGGTATAAAAGATGGAAGTGGTTTAGGTAACAATGCAGAAGAAATAAAGACTGCATCCTTACTAATGGATAACACAGTTATAAGACCGTTTCAAGAACTTTTAATAGATTGCTTTGATCAAATACTTGCATACAATGATATTGCTTTAAACCTATACTTTACAACGTTACAACCATTAGAATTTACAGATGTAGATAAGTCAGTACAAGATGATGAAACTATTGAGGAAGAAACAGGTGTAGAAAAAAGAAAATTTAGTGAAGAAGAACCATTTTTATCTGATGAAATGGGTGAATCTATTCTAAAACATTTACAAGGTGAAAAAGCTGGTGATGAATGGGAATTAGTTGATGAATTAAGTACAGATGAAAATATTAGTGATGATGATTGGGCAAATATTTGTATAAAAAAGAAAAAAAGTTTATTCACAAGACTATATGATGAAATTACATCTAAAAACAATGGTAGTGCTGAAAGCTATTTAGATTCTAAATATTACAAGATACGTTACAAATATGTTGTAGGATCAACTAAAGCTATGGAAAAAGGCAACCAGTCAAGAACTTTTTGTAAAAATATGATGCGTTTGTCTAATGATGGTATTATATACCGAAAAGAAGATATAGACCAAGCAAGTTTTAGAGGTGTTAATAATGAATTTGGACATAAAGGGCAAAACTATTCGTTGTTTAAATTTAAAGGGGGGATTTATTGTAGGCATAAATGGGTTAGGGTTTTGTATAGAATGAAAGCAACAACTGAACCATCTGAAAATTTAGATGATTATAAAAGAACAAGAGCAATACCATCAAGTTATAATATTAAACCAGCAGGTACAAAAGAATCAGAAATAGCACCAATTAATATGCCTGATAGAGGTGCATACAAATAAGAAAATATGGCTACAACTTTATTTATAAATAGAACTGATTTGATCCGTAATTCAATTATGGATGGTAATGTAGATACTGATAAGTTTATTCAGTTTATTAAGATTGCACAAGAGATAGATGTTCAGCAAATAATGGGAACTAAAATGTATGATGGTTTAACTGCTGCAATACCCAATATTGATTTACCAGCTAATGCACGATGGAAAACAGTTTTAGATGATTATATAGCACCTATGTTGATATGGTATGCACAATCTAACTATATGCCATTTGCAGCGTATCAAATAAAGAATGGTGGAGTTTTCAAACATACATCAGAAAATGCACAATCGGTAGATAAAAACGAAATAGATTTTTTAGTAGAAAAAGCAAGAACAAACGCAGAATGGTATTCAAGAAGATTTATTGACTTTATGGGTTTCAATCAACAAACATATCCAGAATACACAAGTAATGTAAATGATGATATATATCCAAGTAATGATTCAACTTTTAATGGGTGGGTACTATGATATATAAACCAAAAAAAGCAAACATCGAAAAGTTAAAAACCTTTTTGAAAAAAATAAAAAATAAGAAATAATGGCAAACGAAATTTATAGTAAAAGCTGGTGGGGTTCTGGTGTTTGTAATAATACAGTTGGTTGGGGTTTAATATATAAACCTTACGCTGGTTGTGAATCACAAATAACGACTGATTTTGTTGCAAGAGTAACTGCAGATGGGGGAGTTATAGAGAGCGTAGAATGTATTGATGAAAAATTAAATTTATAAAGATATGGCAACACCAAAATTGGCGATGATACCAACGGCTTATAAAGCTGGAAAATTATATAGTGTTTTACCTCAAAGTGGGGTTGGAGATTTTACTTTTGCAAGGGCATCGGCAGCAACAAGAGTTAACGAAGATGGTTTAATAGAAACAATAAACCCAAATTTTATAGGTAATGAGTTAGTTACTAATGGAGATTTTGCTACGGATAGTGATTGGAATAAAGGAACAGGGTGGAGTATAAGTGGAGGGGTTGCTAGTTGCGATGGAACACAAACTGGAAATAGTGGTCTTACACAAAATAATGTTTTTGAAAACAATAAAAAATATAAAATAACATTTGATTTAGTTTCTAATGGACAAGAATTCAAATTTTGGGTTAATGGTACTCAATATATAAGTTCATTTTATTCAAGCAATACTTACAATTTATATATAAATACAAACACAAGTGGTAGATTATATTTTGAAGGAACTTCAAATTTCGTAGGTTCAATAGACAACGTATCAGTAAAAGAAGTTACAATAAACAACATACCAAGATTAGATTATACCGATGGTGGTTGCCCTAATTTTTTACTTGAACCACAGAGGACTAATTTAATTACTTATAGTGAAGATTTTAGTCAATGGAATGGCGCTCAATTTACAACACCAAATTATGCTATTTCTCCTGATGGGACACAAAATGCAAGTAGATTGTTGTTTACAGGTGCAAGTCAAATTTTACTAAAAACAACTTCATTAGCAAGTGGTGTATCTTGTAGTGCTACGTTTTACGTAAAAGGAAATGCAGGAGAAACAATACAATTAGCAGCAGGTGGTGTTGATACAATGCATACATTAAGTGGTTCTTGGCAAAGGTTAGAAACAAATCAAACTTCTGTTAATTCAAATATATTATTAAATACTTTTGGAGGTTCAACTGCAAGAGATTTATTAATTTGGGGAGCACAATTAGAACAAGGAAGTTACCCAACATCTTACATACCTACCAACGGAAGTACAGTAACAAGAGTAGGAGAAACTTGTAATGGTTCTGGAGATGCTGCTACGTTTAACGATTCAGAGGGAGTTTTTATGGCAGAGATTAGTGCTTTGGCTGATGATGGGACTTTTAGAAATATCGGAATTAATGGAGCACCAACAAATGTAAATGAAGATAGAATAGTAATATATTTTAGAGATACTGCAAACATTATAAATTTTGGTATGGAAAGCGGAAATTCATCACAATTCTTTTCACAGTTTCCTTTAGATGTAAAATTAAATAATAAATTAGCGTTAAAATATAGTGCAAGTAGTTGTAGTTTTTGGATTAATGGATTTGAAGTTGGGGAAGAACTTAATAAAGTTATGCCTACTGGTTTATCAAGATTAGATTTTAATCTTCAAAATGGAGGTGATGATTTCTATGGAAACACCAAACAAATACAATACTACGATTCAGTATTAACAGATAGCGAATTAGAAACATTAACATCTTGGCAATCATTTTTAGAAATGGCTAACGCACAAAATTACACAATTATATAATTATGGCAAATACTTTAAAATTCGGTAACGGAAATTGGGCAACACAAGAGGGTTTAACCCTTGCTTATAATGATGAGAATGATAACTATAAACCTTTACCATTTGATTTTACAAGAGCAAGTAATGCAACTGTAGTAAACAAAGAGGGTTTAATAGAAACAGTAGGTAACGGAATACCAAGAATAGATTTTGCAGATAGCGAAGATGGTGCTTTGTTGTTAGAACCACAAAGTACTAATTTAATTACTTATAGTGAGGATTTTAGTGATAGTAGTTGGTTTAAAGGAAACACAACCGTTATTGCAAACCAAGAAATTTCTCCAAGCGGTATTCAAGATGCAGACAAGGTTACATTTTTAGCCGTACCAAATGCCAATATACAATTAACATCAGCGATAGCAACTACAATAGGGGAAGATTACACTTACTCTATTTGGGCAAAAGCAGATGCTAATGTTAATAATGTAAAGTTTGGAGGAGGTATTGGGGGAGATGTAGATTTATCAATTACAGATGAGTGGCAAAGATTTTCAGTTACATTTACTGCGGCGTCTGCATCGACTATTACAACTCTTGTAACAAGAAATTCAGTTCTTGCTAACATATACCTTTGGGGCGCACAAATAGAAGAACAATCCTACCCTACATCTTACATACCAACACAAGGTAGTACAGTAACGAGGTTGGCTGATAGTTGTAGTAATGGAGGTAATGAGCAAGTAATAAATTCAACAGAGGGTGTATTGTATGCAGAGATAAGTGCTTTAGAGTCTACATCTTCGGTAAGTACATTTATTTCTATAAGCGATGGAACATATAATAATAGAGCGTCTATATTATTTTCTAATGGAGCTACGAATAAAATAAGAACATTTTTGTGGGTTGGTGGTGCTTCGCAAACAGATGAGACTGGAAGTGTTGTTGATGTAACATCTTTTAATAAAGTAGCTTTTAAATATAAAGAAAACGATTTTGCACTTTGGATTAACGGAGTTGAGGTTGCAACAGATACAAGTGGTTCTGTTTGGTCTGCCGATACAATTACAAAACTATCTTTTAGTGAAATAAATACAAATGCTGGAGCGTTTAACGGAAAAACAAAAGCACTTGCAGTTTACAACACCGCATTAAGCGATTCAGAATTAGAAGCATTAACACAAGTGTAACATCTATAATAAAAACAAGAGTAACAATATAAAAAAATAATTATGAATATTTACAAAACAGTATTTGATACTGAAGAACAAGGAAAAGAAGTTTTAATACAAAAAGGTGTATGGGAAGAAGTAACCGAAGAGGGTGTTACATCTATGCAATATATCAACGGTACAGAATCAGTAGTTAATATTGGGAAAGTAGTAGAAATACCAGCAACTTATGATGACGAGGGAAACATACTAACACCAGCAGTTTATTATCCAGGCTGGGCATACGATATTATGAGTACAGATACATTGGACTTTGGGGATAAGGAAGTTTATCCAGGTGCAAAATCAGCACATTCTTTTTTCGGTTATCCAATAGGTGAGGAAGTAGAAGAAGAAGAATAATTGTTATATTTGCTTTAAAACAATAATATGTCAAAAATAACAAAAAAGGAATTAAAGTATTTACAAGAGCAAGACCAAAATAAGAAAGCAATCTTGCACGATTTAGGTTTATTACAAACGCAATCACATACATTAAATCATATGTTTGCTGAATTAATGAACGAAGTAGGAAAAAATAAAAGAAACCTTGAGGATAAGTACGGAAACGTAAATATTGATTTATCTGATGGTTCTATAACACCTAAAGAAGATGGAAAAAAGTAAAACTAAAAAATCAGTAAAAAAATCTATTGATAAAATTAGTGAGCATATAAGCTATAAAGAAGCTACATATTCTGCTACTGCAAATAAATTAGGCATTAAGAACATACCTAATGAAAAAGAACTTGAATGTATGCAGAAAGTAGCTAAAGAAGTGTTTGAGCCATTAAGAGAGTGGGTAGGTTGCCCAATAAAAGTAAATAGTATGTTTAGGTGCGAAGAACTTAATCGTGCTTTAAAAGGCTCTAAAACATCATCACACTTAAAAGGTCAAGCAATAGATATAACAACTATGGCTTGTGAAAAAGATGACTGCAAATCTAATTTAGATATGTTTCATTACATAAAAGACAATTTAGACTTTGACCAGCTTATATGGGAGTTTGGATCAGAACCTAAATGGTTGCACGTTTCTTATGTATCTAAAAAGAAAAACAGAAACCAAGTATTAGTAACTAAAAGAAAAGGTGTTTATTACACTTACTAATTATGAAAGTAGGCAAATACGAATTTAATACGCAAGAGGAATTTAATACTGCAAAGGAAAATGTTGATGAAAATTTAAACATCATTACATTTATTGGAGTTATAGATGATGTAATAAAAGTTGATGTTTTATGGAATGATGACATTACAGAGCAACCAGAAAATTGGTTGCCTTTTGCTATTGATATTGAAGACGAGGGAATACATTTTTTTCACGATTACCCATATTTAGAAAATAAATTTTAATAAAAATTAAAAATGATAACAGATTTTAAAACATTACTTATAAACATAGGAGCGTTTTTATTTTCAATGACAGATATAGATATTATATTAAAGATAACACTTTTAGTAGTTACCATAGGTTATACCTTAAATAAGTGGTACTTACTAAATAAGAATAAGTAATGCCCAAGAAGAAGTTTAAAGATACAAGAGTAGGAAAGTTTTTGGTAAAAGCAGCACCAAATATTTTAGGGGTTGCAAGTGATCTATTACCAGATGCTGGGGTACTTGGTATGGTTAAACAACTTATTTCAAATGATAGTGAATTACCAGCTAAAGATAAGGAAGAAGCATTAAAACTTATTGAACTTGATATAATAGAGGCACAAGAGGTTAGTAAACGCTGGACTGCTGATATGGCTTCTGATAGTTATTTAAGTAAGAACACAAGACCAATGACTTTGATATTTCTTACAGTATCAATGGTTTTTTTAATTGTGCTTGATAGTTTAAATATTGATTTTGGTGTTAATACTGAATGGATAGAACTACTTAAAAGCCTTTTAATAACTGTCTATGTTGCTTACTTTGGATCAAGAGGTGTAGAAAAATTCAAATACATATCGCAAAAAAAATAGAATATATCCCCAAAATCATTACATTTTTATTAATTATATATTTCTTTAGATATATATTTTTATTTCTTTATATTTGTATTATAATATATTTTGGTATTTATTTTTAGATTTATATTTAGATAAAATACTAAATTATAAAAAATTCAAAGTTATTACATTTTTTTTAAAAATGAAAGAAAAAATAATATTTATTATAACAATAGCTTTAATGATTACATTAGCTATTATAAAATCAATCAAATGAGTGAAACAAGTTTAGAAACAAATTTAGAAACAAATTGTGTTAGAATTAGAAAAGACCATTTTATGTTATTAATAAACAATGTAAATTTAGGTGTGTTTGAACGTAGTGAGTTAAGGCATATAATAGAAGTTGTAGATAATGCCATCTAAAAAAGTTAGTAGAAGTAAACTTGTTAAAAAGCTGGATGCAGTATTTAGTCAATATATAAGACTAAAAGATTCAGTAGATGAAATAGCAACTTGCTTTACTTGTGGTAAAAAAGACCATTGGAAGAAACTACAAAACGGACATTTTCAAAGTAGAAAACATTATGCTACAAGATGGGATGAACAGAATTGCCAAGTGCAATGTGCTGGGTGTAATGTGTTTCGATATGGTGAACAATTCTTATTTGCAAAGTATTTAGATGAAAGATTTTATGCTGGGTTATCTGATGAACTATACATTAAATCAAAACAGATCGTTAAGTATTCAAATATAGAAATAGAAGAAATGATTTTAAAATATAAAAACTTGGTAGATAGTATGTAAAACAGTATCTTTGCTTTAGTTTGTTTTGTTATGTTTAAATTGGGTGGTAGAAATACTGCCCTTTTTTTTGTTTATTAACATAAATGTTTATACCTTTACAAATATTAATTTTAAAACAAAACAAATGGTAAACACAAATTTTAGTAATCAAACAACAAATCAACTACTTACTGAATATCAGTTTAAAGTTGAAGCCTTACAAAACAAGATAGAAGAATTAAAGGCAATTCTACAAGTAAACAATTTAATATAACATAATGGAAAGAAACAAATTAGTTGAGTTATACAAAAAGTATAATTTAGAAAAAACAGATGTATTTAAACACCAGCACTATGTAATTATTACAAGGCAAGGTATTGAGAAAATACAAGCACAAGAACAAATCAAAATAAAATTTGATGTAATAAAATGCGAACCTAACTTTGCAGTTGTAAAAGCAGTAAATGAAAACATTGAAACTTTTGGATCAGCTTATAAGGGTGCAAGTTTTAAAGAGGGTAACACCAATAGTTGGTACGTAATCGAAATGGCAGAGAAACGTGCTTTATCAAGAGCAGTATTAAAACTAACTGGTTTTTATGAACTTGGTGTATTTGGTGAAGATGAAAGCGAAGATTTTAAAAAAAAGAATATTAACTAAATTTATATAAATATGAGTACATTAATCAATGGTTCAATCAGAGTAGATAAACTACCAAAAGAAAAGTTTATCAAAGGAAAAGATGGTGCAGTTTATTACAGCTTTACTGTTTCAGTACAAGATCAAACACGATACGGAAACAACGTAGCGTTTATGGATTCACAAACAAAAGAAGAAAGAGATGCTAAAATGCCAAAAAACTATTTAGGTAATGGCAAAGTAGTTTGGACTGATGGAACTGTTACATTAGCAGAACGTGAAGAAGAAAAGGTATTAGTACCAGTAGATGAGCAAAGTGGTGATTTACCATTTTAAATTTAAAAGGGTGTTATTAATTTAACACCTTTTTTTTTATATCTTTATAGAAAAATAATATATGACTAAACAACAACAAACTGAACACAATATGTTAATGGACTTTATAGAACACGATTGTAAAGTTGACATTAACGAAAAAATAGATTATCCACCAGTAGCATTAAGTTATGGTGAAAAATTATTAAAATCTGAAAGTGGTGATAAATTAGTACCGATTGCTTTAGGAACTTACGGAAACCTATCAGTAGTTACTGCACCACCAAAAACTATGAAAACATTTTTTATATCTTTATTAGCATCTGTTTATTTAAGTGGTACAAATATATATGGTGGTAACTTAAAAGGGCATAAAGGCAATGGTCATCTTTTACACATAGATACCGAGCAAGGACTATGGCATTGTCAAAAGGTATTTAAAAGACCATTAACAATGGATTCAAGTATAAACACAAATAACTATCATACATTTGGTTTAAGGTCAATAGACCACAAAATGCGAATAGATTTTATAGATTACTATTTAGAAAACAAAATAGATAAACCAAGTTTAATAATAATAGATGGTATTGCTGATTT
>ENA-UZXC01007953-UZXC01007953.1-metagenome-genome-assembly--contig:-Day-2-25m-contig-7953_pt1 | contig 10721 bp, 9 predicted proteins | sample MGYA00260340_ERZ794900 | MGnify/ENA metagenome assembly ERZ794900 | reverse complement strand
GATATTAAAATATTATAGCTTGTAAGTGATAATCCAAACATTTTAAATGTTACATCTTTGCAGCTAACACTTTTTTCTTGTAATTGCTTTAAAATTTCTTCTTTTGACAATAAATTTGATCCACTTTTTAGGTCACAAACTAACGACTCTTGAATAAAACCTTGCTCAATACCTAAGTGATATAGTGATAGAGCAGCGCTAACTAGAAATATAATTGTGAACAAAAGTATAAAAAATTTTTCGAATAGAATAAATTTATAATTAAGAAAAACTATTATTATAGCCAACAAGTATGGAATTCTCTCTAATACACAGAGATTACAAGGTTGATGACCAAGAACATATTCAATAAAGAATGCAGATACTAAAGCAATAATACTGACAAAAAAAATGAACTTTATTAATAAATTTTTACTATTTTTAACCATTAAATTTTAAAACAAAATATATAAATACAAATATTATAACTATTAAAATCCCAATAGCAGTAAACCATTTTGATCCATGATTGTTCATATATTCAGTAAATAATTCTCCAAATTTATAAGATAAAAATGCAACGATAAAAAATCTAAGGCTTCTTGAAATTAAACTGACAATTATAAAAACTGGTAGATTGAAAGCAATTAAGCCACTAGCTATTGTAAAAGCTTTATAGGGTAAAGGCGTAAAGCCTGCTAAAAAAAGTATACTTAACCAAGCAAGAAAGCCATTTCCCTCAGACATGTTTGATTTCAAATCTTTAACCTTATCCTCATAATTATAAAACTCGATAACATGCATTGCTAAATCAAAAAATAAGTAGCCAATTAAATATCCTAAAATACCTCCTAAAACTGAAAATAAAGATGCTATTAAAAATATTTTGATAAATTCTTTTTTTTTAGCAATAACCATTGGAATAATCATTACATCTGGTGGTATTGGAAAAAATGAACTTTCAATAAAAGATACAAGACCTAAATAAAAATTTGAACTTTTATGTGCAGCTAGATTTAAACATTTTTTGTAAAGTGTTTGAAACATTTTTTGGTTTTAATATAAATTTAGTTCTTATACTATTTAAATATAATTAATTGGATATAATGGGCGAATGGCGGAACTGGTAGACGCGCACGACTCAAAATCGTGTTTCGCAAGAAGTGAGAGTTCGATTCTCTCTTCGCCCACCAAAAAAATATGAATTTAGATAACTTAAACAACTTAATTGAATTATTTTCTCATCAAGCAGAAAAACAAAACAAAAAAAGTATTTTTTTACAATGGTTAAATCCAAATAATAAAAAAATATATACTTGGGAAGAAACACAAAAAAATATTTTAAAATTATCAAAAATAATTAAAAAAAACATAAAAGAAGGTGATAGATGTCTCTTAGTTTCAGAAAACAGACCAGAATGGTTTGTCTCAGATATGGCAATAATGTTATCAGGTGGAATTACTGTTCCTGCATATACCACATACACAGAAGAGGATTATAAGTATTTAATTGAAGATTGTGAACCCAGTCTAATTATAGTTTCGAACAATGAGATGCTAAAAAAATTAAGCAATACAATTAATGAAAAAAAATTTATTAAAAAAGTCATAACATTAGATGAAGTTAATAAAGTAATTCATAATTTAAATATAATAAATAGAGATAAGTATTTAGACTTTAATATCATATTAAATAATGACTTATTAGAAGAAGATAAGATTAAAAATGACAAATTAAAAAGAACTTCTCCTGCTTGCATAATCTATACATCTGGGACTGGCGGAAATCCAAAAGGGGTAATTCTTAGTCATGGGGGTATTTTAAATAATCTTGTAGGTGCTTGTGAAATTATGAAACCATTATTTAATTCAAGACCAGTGTTTTTAACATGGCTTCCACTCTCTCATTCATATGAACACTGTGTACAGTTTGCCCAGATAGCAGTTGGAGCAAAAGTTTATTATGCTGAAAAAATAGAAAAACTTTTAGAAAATATATCTGAAGCAAAACCGACAATCATGACAGCTGTACCAAGATTTTATCAAAATCTTTACAACAAAATTAATATTAATTTAAAGAAACAAACAGGATTAAAAGCTAAATTAATTGAAGCAACTCTTAGGTTGGGTAAGAAAAAATTACTTAACCAAAAAATGAGCTTTTATGAAAACATAATAAATTTGATAGTAGAGACATTAGTAAGAAAAAAAATAAAAAAACAATTTGGTGGAAATTTAAAAGCTTTTATTTCTGGTGGAGGAGCTCTAGATAAAGAAATAGGAGAATTTTTGAATTCTGTAGGATTACCTACACTTCAAGGTTATGGTTTAACAGAAACATCACCAGTAGTAAGCTGTAATCCTATACACAAAATAAGGGTGGAATCTGTTGGCCCTCCTTTTAAAGGTAATCAAGTTAAAATTGCTAATGATGGAGAAATTTTAGTCAAAGGGGAAAACGTAATGTTAGGTTATTGGAATAAAAAAGAAGAAACCGAAAAGGTAATTATTAATGGATGGCTTCATACAGGAGATATAGGAGAAATAGATTCAAAAGATGGTTATTTAAAAATTACTGATAGAAAAAAAGACATTATTGTGAGTGCAGGTGGAGATAATATTTCACCAGCTAAAATTGAAAACATGATTACAAATGAACCAGAAATTGATCAATGTATGGTTTATGGAGATAAAAAAAATTATTTAGTTGCTTTAGTAGTGCCTAATAAAGAATTTTTAAATCAACAAGAAAAAATTCAAAACATAATTGAAAAAACAAATAATAAATTAACTTTATTGGAAAAAATTAAAAAAATTCAATTAATAGATGAAAATTTTTCTATAGAAAATGGCTTGATGACACCCACAATGAAAGTAAAAAGAAAAAAAGTAACAGAAAAATATAAAAATCAATTAGAAAAACTTTACTAAATAATATTTTATAAATTGTTTATTATCCGCATAAACATTAACTAAATTAAATAAATAAAATTATAAAATAAAATTAAAAATAAAAATAATTTTTTAAAATTTACATTTTAATTAAAGAATTGACATAACTTGTATAAAAAAATAAAAATATGTTAATAACGAATCAACTTGATTCGTTTAACTTAAACAGGGAGCTAAAGATGCCTAAGAAAAGAAAAAAAGCTGCTAAAAAAACTAAGAGAAAAGCAGCAAAGAAAACTAAGAAAAAAGCAAAAAAGGCTAAAAAAGCTAAAAAGAGAAAAAGATAGTAATTTACTAATCTTTACTAAAAACGCTTCTCATTACAATTTGTATGAGAGGCGTTTTTTTTTATTCTTCTAAGGGTTCGCCAGTATCAGAAATTGGTTCTTCAACTGGTAATTCGTTAGTTGTAGATTTAGGAGCAGTTATCGCAGGTTGAGCTTGCCCACCCAGATTTCTTTTTAAAGCTTTATCCAATTTCTTTTGAGTATCTTCTAATGATACATTTAGTACAATTTGAAATTCAGATAAAATTCTTTCATATGCTTTTTCAAATAATTGTCTTTCACTATAAGACTGGTCAACCATAAGATCATCACCTTTATTTAAATCTCTAACAACTTCTGCTAATTCATAAATTTTACCAGATGAGATTTTAGCTTCATATTCTTGTGCTCTTCTGCTCCACATCGATCTTTTTATTTTTGGTTTACTCTTAAGAATAGAAATACATTTATTTACTTGATTGATAGTTGCTAAAGGTCTCAAATGTGATTGTTTATTCACTGGAACCATGCCGTTAGCTTTATCTTTTTCAAATTTTATTACATAGGTTTCAACATCAATACCACCTATGTTAATTTTCTTAAATTCAGTAATTTGTCCAACACCATGTTTTGGATAAACAATATGGTCTTTAATTTTATATTCTCTTTTTTCAGTTTCTTGTTTTTTTACTTTTTTGATTTCAGGTTTTACCTCATTGCTTTTGGAAATTCTTAAATTATTTACTTTTGCTTCCTCTTTAATTTGAGTTGCTTTAGTTGTTTTTTTTATTTTAGGTAAAGTTTTTTTTGAAGCTACTTTAGTTTTTTTAGTAGTAACTTTTTTTACTTTAACAACTTTTTTTAAAACTTTTTTTGAAACTTTTTTTGAAACTTTTTTTTTCACTTTTGTTTCTGTTTTACTTTTAAAGATTTTCTTTAAAATATTTTTCGTACTTATTTTGCTCATTTTTAAATTTTTCATGATCCGTTGGGGGATCTTTTTTTTCACTTATGTTTGGCCAAATCTCAGAATACTTTGTATTGATTTCTAACCATTTTTCGCTACCGGGTTCAGTATCTGCAGTTATGGCATCAACTGGGCATTCTGGCTCGCAAACGCCACAATCTATACACTCATCAGGTTTAATTACAAGCATATTTTCACCTTCATAGAAACAGTCTACTGGGCAAACATCAACACAGTCAGTTAGTTTACACTTAATACATTTATCGTTTACTATATAAGTCATTATGAGTTTTCTTTTTGAATTTTATTTTTAATATCTCCCATAGTCTTATTGTCAATATAAAGAAGACCTGCTAGTCGTCTCATTAAATTAGCTTCATATATATCAGCGTCTTTATTTGAATAAATTATAGACCACAAAGCTTCAATGATTTTAATTTTGTTATTTTCAGACAAATTTTTAACCTCTCTTGTAAAATCTAAAATTTGATTTGAATTTTCTTCAATAATTTTTGCTTCTTTGATGGTTTTAGATAAATCTTCTTGAGAGGAACCTAATTCTAATAGAGTTTTTTTAATTATCTCTTCCTCATGCACTGTAAAATTTTCATCGATTTTAGCTGCATGAATTAATAAAGCGCAAACTTTAATTAAATAACTATTTTCTATTTCATTCTCTTTTTTTTTAAAAAACATAAAAATTATCCAAGATTTAAATTTTTTAATACTCTGAATGGATTTTCACTATCAATTTTTTTGATAGAATCTTTTTTAAATTTTTTTATAGGAGTATACTTGAAAAATGTTTCATTTTCTTTATCAAATATTTTATATCCCATTTTTTGTAAAAGTTTTTTAAAATTGTCTTTACTACAGCCTAGAAGGTTTAGCATCTCTGGTATCATTTTTATTTCTTTATTATCTTTTGTGTCTGTATTGATTATTTGCATAAAAAGTCTTTCTAAAATATCTATTCTAACAAATAAAGAGTCGAATTTTTCAAAACCACAAAGAAGCATAAAATTTTTATTTTTAGAGTCTTTATCATCCAAAAAATTTAATCCAAAGGTGGGTGGTTTTAAATTATAATATTTTTGGTGAAAATTTTTCCACAATAGTGTTCTTAAAGATACGGCCTCAGGTTTAATTAATTGATATAAAAAAACATGATATCTTCCAAATTTAACACCTAGCTCTCTTAGAATTTTTCTTTCATTTTGACCGAGAGTTTTTACATATGAAGAAACCTGTTCTCTTTTTAGAACTCCATTATTTTCATAAAGCTGATAAGCTAAAGCTTTAATTGAAGAATTTTTTTCTTTAAGATTTTTTAAATCAATAAGACTTTTCAAAACTATATTAATTTTGTTATGTAGCCATTTATAAATAAAATCTGTTAATTTTTGCCTTTGATCTTTTGCTATAGTTTCATCAACAACTAGTTCAAATTTAGGGTTTAAATAGTCATTTCCTGCAGATAGTTTTGCTATAGGAAAATTATTCCAATGAATTTTGAAGTCATCATTCAACTGAATTAATCCTGTGTCTACAATTATTTGAATTCTTTTTTCAAGCTCTGGGCCAATGCTCTGTCTTGCAGCTTTCTTTAATGACTTAATATCAGTTTCTAAAGCACCTTTTTTTAAATCTAGTTCTAATTTAAGACCGTTTATCTTCCCAATAAATTGATTATCAATCATAACATTATTATTTTCTAAGATTTCTGTTTTAAATTCCATGTCTTGTTTTAAGCCTCGCGCAAGAACACTTGCTCTTTTATCAATAAATGTTTTGGTGAGTTCTTCATGAAGTCTATCTGATAGTCTGTCTTCTAAGTGTTTAGTTTTTTCAATCCAATATTCTTGATTTTCTATCCAATTATTTTTATTTGAAACATAAGACCAAGTTCTAACATTTGCAATTCTATTTGATAAAGAATCCACATTTCCCTCTAATTTATCGAGCTTCATAAGCTGTAATCTTATATATTCATCAGTAATTTGTCCTTTTTCACTACTCAAAAATTTAAAAACGTTGCCAATGACTTCATAATGATTTCCATAAGTTTTTTTAACAAAATCTGGTATTTGGCAACATTCCCATAAAAGACTAAGTGTTTTCTTTTCAAATTCTAAATTAATGAAACTTTTATCTTTTAAAAAATATTTAAGAGCTCTTTCATCTTCACATTCGTGAATTTTTCTTAACCATCCAGTTTGAGGTTTTTCTTCCAGTGATTTTATTAAACTAAACGGGTTGTTAAAATTTAGATTTGAATTTCTCCAAAACAGAGTTTTAATTTCTTCAAATTTATGATTTTCTAATAATTCCACATCTTCAGATGTTATTTCTTTACATTCACCTGTAATACCAAAATTTCCATCATTTAAATATCTGCCAGCTCTTCCAGCAATTTGTCCCATTTCAGATAAGTTTAATTTTCTTAATTTTTTGCCATCAAACTTTTTAAGATTAGAGAAAAAAACATAGTCTAAATCCATGTTAATTCCCATTCCAATTGCATCAGTTGCTACTAGAAAATCTACGTCACCAGATTGATATAATTCTACTTGGGCATTTCTAGTTTTAGGGCTTAGTGACCCCATAACTATTGCAGCCCCACCCTTTTGTCTTCTAATTAACTCAGCTATTGCGTAAACTTCTTCAGAGGAAAAAGCAATTATAGCTGTTTTTCTATTTATTCTTGAAATTTTTTTGTGACCTGCGTATGTAAGTTTTGACAATCGGTCTCTGTTTATAAATTCTATATCAGCATCTAGTTTAGATATTATATTTTTAATAGTGTTTGAACCCATTAGCATTGTAAGTTTTTCACCCCTCATATTTAAAAGTCTATCTGTAAAAATGTGACCTCTTTCATGATCGGCACACATTTGTATTTCGTCAACTCCGACAAATTCTAAATGTTTATCTATTGGCATAGATTCTACGGTACATAAAAAATATTTTGCATTTGAAGGAATAATTTTTTCCTCACCTGTAATTAGAGCAACTTTATCAACACTAATTTTTTTAATTATTTTGTCATAAACTTCTCTAGCCAACAATCTTAAGGGAAAACCAATCATACCAGTATCAAATGAGAGCATAGTTTCTATTGCAAGATGGGTTTTGCCAGTATTGGTTGGTCCGAGAACAGCTGTAATTTTATATTTAGTCATTTCTATCTTTGGTATACCTTTTTTTTTACCTACCAGATATTGTTGCTGTTAAAGAACAAAAATAGACTAAAACATGACCGAATCGGAGGATAAAAAGTTCTCATTTTGCTTATAAAGTAGGGTTAGATTAGCATAAATAAGATTAATTCTATAATAGTAATTACAAATAAATATGACCCAGAAACTTTGGCAAGCATCTTCAAAACAGAAAAAAAACTCAATTCTTTTTAGTTTTGAAAAATATATTTCAAAAAAATTTAATAAAAATTTTAGTGGTGATTATCAAAACATATTAAATTGGAGTATCAAAAACTCACCAGAATTTTGGAGTTCTTTTTGGGATTTTACTAAAATAAAAGGAATAAAAAGTGATAAGAAAATTAGTAAATCAAAAATATTCTATAAAAATTTGTTTTTACCCAATAGTAAATTAAATTTTGGTGAAAATTTATTGTCAAAAAATAATAGTGAAAAAGCGATTACTTTTATTAGTGAAAACAATTTTAGAGAAGAAAGAACCTGGAAAGAATTAAATGAAAATACTAGTAAAATAATTAATTTTTTTAAGGACAGAAAGATAAAAAAAAAAGATAGAATTGTAGCGTACTTGCCCAACACGATTGAAACAGTAGAAGCCTTCATCGCTACAACTTCAATAGGTGCCATCTGGTCTTCTTGTTCGCCAGATTTTGGAGTTAGGGGTGTGGTTGAAAGGTTTTCACAAATTAATCCAAAAGTGTTATTCATTACAGATCAATACTTTTATAATGGTAAAAAAATAAATGTTTTAGAAAGACTTCCAGAGATTTTAAAAGCAATACCTTCTATAAAAAACGTTGTAATTATCAAATATCCAGGTGAAAACTATCTTAGTAATAAAAAATTTCCAAAAGTGAAAATTTTTAAATGGACTGAGTTGATGAAAATTAATTCTCAAAATATTAGTTATTCCAATTTCGATTTTGAACATGAGCTAGCTGTACTTTTTTCAAGTGGAACTACTGGTAAACCAAAGTGTATTTGTCATAGAACTGGAGGAGTTTTAATTCAACACAAAAAAGAACACCAACTACATTGTGATATTAAAGAGGGAGATAACGTTTTTTACTTTACTACTTGTGGATGGATGATGTGGAATTGGCTTGTGAGTGTTTTGGCATCAAAAGCTTCGATTGTTTTATTTGATGGCTCTCCAATGTTCGAAAAAGATGATTTACTATTAAAGATTGTTGAAAAAGAAAAAATCACATTATTTGGTGTGAGTGCAAAATATATAGATGCTTTGCGTAAATTAAAACCAAAACTTAAATACAAATATAAACTTAATAAATTAAAAACAATCTGCTCAACTGGCTCACCACTATCTAATGACGGATTTAATTATGTTTATAAAAATATAAAAAAAAATGTTCATTTATCATCGATTTCAGGAGGAACCGATATAGTATCATGTTTTGTCTTGGGAAACTTATATCAACCAGTCCATATAGGTGAAATTCAAAATAAAGGATTAGCTTTAAATGTTGATATTTTTAATGAAAAAGGAAAATCTGTCAAAAATAACAAAGGAGAGTTGGTTTGTAAAAATCCTTTTCCATCCATGCCTTTAAAATTTTGGAATGATAAAAAAGATAAAAAATTTAAAGATGCATATTTTAATCGTTTTAACAATATTTGGCATCATGGTGATTTTGCTGAAATAAAAAAAACTAATGGGCTTATAATTCATGGTAGATCAGATACGACATTAAATCCAGGCGGTGTTCGACTTGGAACTGCAGAGATTTATTCAGAAGTAGAAAGATTTAAAGAGGTAAAAGAGTCTATTGTTGTGGGACAATCTTGGGACAATGATGTTAGAATTATTCTATTTATAGTAATGAATACAAAATTTTACCTTACAGAAGATTTATTAAAAAAGATAAAGTTCCAAATAAAAAAAAATGCTTCTCCAAGACATGTTCCAAGTAAAATAATTGAAGTTAAAGATATACCGAGAACTAAAAGTGGCAAAATAGTAGAGCTAGCGGTTAAGAATATTTTAGATGGAAATAATATTAAGAACAAAGAAGCCTTAGCAAATCCTGAGGCTTTAAAACAATTTAAAAATTTGAAAGAATTAAGTAATTAAATGTTAAAAAATTTAGTAAAAAATCTAAAACCATCATCTACTCTAGCAATTAATGAAACTTCTAGAAAATTAGAAGAACAAGGAAAAAAAATATTTAAATTTGGTTTTGGACAATCTCCATTTAAAGTGCCCCAAGATGTTGTTGAAGAATTAAAAAATAATGCCCACCAAAATAAATATTTACCAATGCAAGGTTTGTCAGAACTAAGAAATGCTGTGGCAAAACACACCTCAAGTAAAAAAGATTATAGTTATAAATCTGAAAATGTAATTATTGGACCTGGTTCTAAGGAATTAATGTTTTTATTGCATGTTATTTTTGACGGAGAAATTATATTGCCTGCACCTAGCTGGGTTTCTTATGCACCTCAAGCAATATTAGGTAGAAATAAAATTAAAATTTTACAAACAAAAAGAGAGAATAGCTGGTTTCCATCTGGAAAAGAAATTGAGGAAATTATTTTAAAAGATAAAAATAAAAATTATCTATTATTTATAAATTCACCAAATAACCCCTCAGGTCAAGTTTGTAAAAATTTAGAGGAAATAGCAGATGTTGCTAAGAAATATAATCTTATTATTTTATCTGATGAAATATACTCAGACTTAAGTTTTGAAGATAATTATAAATCTATTTCAAGTTTTTGCCCGGAAAAAACTATTATCAGTACAGGATTAAGTAAATGGTGTGGGGCTGGTGGATGGAGATTGGGTTATTTTATAATACCTGACTCGTTAAAAGAAATTAAAAATATGATTAATGTTTTAGCAAGTGAAACTTTTTCTGCTGTTAGTGCCCCTATTCAATATGCAGCAATAAAAGCCTATGAAAATGATCACTCAGATTATATCAATAAATCTAGAAATATCTTAAAAGCAGTTGGCAACTATGTTTATGAAAATTTAAGATCTAATAAAGTTTTAATTAACAGTCCACAAGGAGGTTTTTACTTAATGCCTGAGTTTTTGAATAAAAAATTTAACTCTTCATCAGAAATGTGTGACAATATATTAAAAGATACTGGTGTAGCTTTATTACCTGGATCTGATTTTGGTTTTGAGAAAAGTAGAATGCTCGCAAGATTGAGTTTTACCGATTTTGATGGTCAAAAATTTATGGATAAAATCAAAGTTGGAAAAATAATTGATGACAATACCATAAATGAGTTTGCTCCTAAAATTATTGAAGGTGTTGATAAATTAAAAAAGTGGTCTGAATCAATATAAAATCTTACTATACATAC